>SPJL01031004.1_pt1 | contig 24631 bp, 19 predicted proteins | sample 3741751 | NCBI WGS metagenome assembly SPJL01 (sample SAMN10925998, study PRJNA522277) | cold seep metagenome | isolation source: Elba SIP-enriched marine methane seep metagenome, extraction at timepoint T3 | place: Italy: coast of Elba, Mediterranean Sea | reverse complement strand
GATCTACGAGAACAAACTCTAAATTCACACTAAGCATCTCATAGCCAAAAAATAAACCAAATGCCATTTGTGGCAGAATTAGCGGGCTTGCTTTCTACTAAAGTTCGTTCGCTATACCTATTTTTGCCTGATTGCACCATTGTAGCAACTATTTGAAAAAAAATTAACCTCTACCGATGATGTTAAAACGCATAATCCCACTGATGCTCCTGCTCTTTACGCTATCCCAGGCTCAGGCGCAGTATCCAGAAAAACTCGTGCTCAGTGGGCCCCCCGCCCTCACCCAAATGGTGTGTCCTCCTGGTGCTAATCCCGATGCTGGAACCAGTACCCAATCGATCGATGCATCGCTTTTCCCCACCAACCAAACGAGCAATGTCCAGTTCTTATGCTTAGGAGATTCTATGCAGGTTCTCCACTTTGGGGGTAACCTCAGCGGCGACCCTACCCCTGGTACTCCAGGCGGTTTTAGCTATATCTTTTACCGTTGCCCTCCTAGCGCAGCCTTTGATGGCCCCGAACTGAGCAATATTTTGATGGACCCCTGCCTCTATCCTAATGCAGGTGTAACTCAGCTAACCACCGTGCAGCCAAGTTCTACCCCCATCACTCCAGATGGAAATGCGACCTTCTTTAATAATGGAGGTCTTCAAGCATTGGATGGCGGTGCGCCCGTTTCCGTTTGGTTTGCACCCTTCACTGCCGACTTTTGGCCGACCATGCCGGGACAGCAAGTAAGTGTGGAAAATGGCGGAGCTTGTATGAATGTTAACACCTCAGATGCCTTCAATGTCATCTATCTCAATGAAATTACCATCTCCAGCCTTAATAATAATGCCGGAGGAAATGGTTGTGTAGGTACGATGAATATCCGCGGTGGCTTGGCCGAATTTGCGGCAGGAGCTCCAGGTTCAGATAAATTGTACAATATCACGATCACTAAGGTTAGCGATCCTTCGATAGTTGGCTTTCCTGAAAATGGTTGGGAACACGATGAGACGCTAAGTTTCCGAGTACCGGAAGCAGGGCTTTACGAAATTGTAGTGGAAGATGGAGTAAGCTGTGGTGCTTCTGCCCAGGTAATGATGGGCACTTGTGCTCCAACGAGCTTTATTGTTCCCGATACTTTTGCTTTGGCAGGCACCAATTTTTGCCTCCCCATTTTTGTAGAAGATTTTGTTGATGTGGTTTCTTTTCAGATGACCATCAACTGGGACCCCGCCATCTATACTTTTACTCCTCCTATCATGGCAGGAGATTTAAATCCTTCCTTATTACAAGCCAACCTCACCAGTCCAGGAGAGGCTAGAGTTATCTGGTTTGAGCCTATGGTTGGTTCTTCGCCCGTAACCTTGATGGATGGACAGGTCGCCTTTAAGCTCTGTTTGGATGTTATTGGCAATCCTGGAGATATCTCTCCTTTTGTGATCCAATCTAACGACTTTGAAGTTGCCACCACGGGTAATATCACAGGTTCGGGAACGCAAGTGGATGGTAGTGTACTGGTAGTATCGAATAATATGACTTTGAGTTTTACCAGTTGTGCTTCGCTTTCTACCGCCAGTATGGATGTAGGATCATTTACCGTTACGGTAACGGGTGGCGCAGGGCCTTATACCTTTGCCTACCAAGAGGTTGGCAATGCTGCGAATAGTGGCACTGGTACTATACCATTTGGCGACGATACCGGAGAAATTACCGGTTTACCTCCGGGCACCTATAATGTGGTAGTTACGGATGCAATGAGTAACGTACAAGTAGGCATGGTCACCATTGTTGATGCAGACCCTCTCGAAGTACGGATCAATCCTTTTTCCGATCCAAGTTGTAATGGTAGTACGGATGGCTCCGTGGCCCTACAGCAATTGGGAGGTATTGCACCATTCCAAATTGCATGGTCAACTGGTGCCATGAACGTTTCGATGTTAAATAATCTACCCGCAGATTCCTATACCGTATCTGTTACCGATGCCAATGGCTGTCTAAAAGAGTCTACTCAAGCGCTCTTTACGCCTCAACCACTGGTTATCATGGATACCATTATCCAACATATTAGCTGTACCAACGGCCCCAATGATGGTAGCATTACCATTATTCCTTCAGGAGGCCCTACTAATATATACACCTACCTTTGGGGCAATGGCAATATGACTAATTCAATTAGTACCCTCATTGCCGGGACGTATTGTGTAGATGTAACCTCTGGGACTTGTACCAGTAATTTCTGCTTCGATGTGGATGCTCCCCTACCCCCAACCATCACTGGTGTTGATAGTATGTCGATCAGTTGCCCTGGTATTAATGATGGAGAATTAACGGTGCTTTTCACTCCTGGCTTTGGGGCCATTACCGATTCCGATATAGTTTGGGATAATGGGGAAACCGGCCCGACTATTTCTAATTTGGCTCCTGGCGATTATACTGTAACCATTACGGCCTCTGATGGCTGTACTGCTACCGAAACTTTCCGCATGGGAAGCGGTGGTTTTTCAATCGCGCTCAATGTAAGCCCGCCAACTTGTTCTTATACGCCTAATGGCTTGATTTCCGTAACCATTAGTCCTCCACCGGGCCCTGGTGATACTTATACTTTCCAATGGTCAAATGGTGGTACCGGTTCTTTTATCTCTGACTTGCTTTGTGGAGAAGCCTTTTCCGTAACGGTCTCCGATGGAAGTGCTTGTCCCGGTTTGGTAGAAACGGTAAACTTGGATTGTCCACCAGATATCCTCATCACTTTTGATCCCAACTCCATCCAACCCGTGCGTTGTTTTGGTTTGGAACAACCGCTTTGTGATGGACAGGCCTCGGTAATTGCTTCTTCAGGAACGACCAATAATGGCAACTATAATTTCATCTGGAATAATTCACCTGACATGCAGAATGGTGGTTCGCAACATACCGCGACTCAACTTTGCCAAGGGTGGAATACCGTCGTTGTTTCTGACCTAGACTGTAATAATCTAGATTCGGTTTTCATTCCTGCTCCTGACGAATTAGTGCTCAACCTCGATAGCAATCGCATCGAACGGCCGAGTTGTTTTGGTGATAGTGATGGTAGCATTTCAGTAGCGGCCCAAGGTGGAACCTCTCCTTATGTTTACAATTGGAGTACTGGAAGTCCTGGTCAAATGATTAGTGGCTTATCACGTGGTGATTATACCGTAACCATTACGGATTTAAGAAACTGTGTACACACCGTAACTATTCCGCTTGATGAACCCGAATTGCTGATAGCTTCTATCGATCCTGATAATACTAATGATGCTCTTTGTAATGATAGTGAAGATGGTCAAATCTCCATCATCTGGACCGGGGGAAATCAAGGCCCCATCCAATTCGATTGGTCGCCCGATGTGGCCAGCAGTCAATTGGCTACAGGTTTAGCACCAGGCCTCTATAGCGTCACGATTACTGACCCTGAAGGTTGTACTGCTGAAACCAGCCACGTCGTTAGTAATCCTCCTCCTATCAATTTTGTAATGGAACCAGTAAACGAACCTAACTGCTTTGGGGAAACCACGGTAATTCGGATAGCTACGGCATCTGGTGGAGACGGTGGCCCTTATAAATTCTCTGTAGGAGGAGCCACCCGTAGCACCATGGAACCCGTTCGGGTACTAGCAGGGCCACTTACCGTTACGGTTTTCGACGATAGCCAATGTTCTTCTGATACCAATATTGTAGTCAACCAACCGCCTCAAATCATCGTTGATTTAGGGCCTGAGTTGGAAGAAATTGACTTGGGAGCAAGCACCATCATTGATGCTAATATTTCTCCTCCCAATGTAGCCTTAGAAGCATTGGTGTGGACTCCAACGACGAACTTGATCTGTGACGACTTTATCAATGGAGATAGTACGCTCTGTGATGAAGTAGAAGTATCGCCACTTGCGACCACGACTTATACCCTCACGGCTATCGATGAAAATGGTTGTGAAGGATCAAATAGCATCATTATCGATGTAGACAAAAATCGCAATGTCTATATCCCCAACGTCTTCTCTCCAAATGGCGATGGTGTTAATGATTTTTTCCAGGTACTTGGTGGCGTAGGTGTCCAACAGGTCAACTTTATGCGCGTCTATAATCGCTGGGGTGCTTTGATGCACGAAGCGCTTAATTTCCAACCTACGGATGGTGAATTGAATATGGCGTGGAATGGTACTTTTGGAGGAAAGCTGATGAATCCAGGGGTTTATGTATACCTGATTGAGGTACAATTTATCGACGAGACGGTACTACTTTACCGCGGGGATATCACCTTGCTGTACTAAGGTATTGACTTCGAAAAAATTGGCTTATTGAAAGTGCCGGGCTCTACACAGGGTCCGGCACTTTTGGTAAGGCGATCAGGAAAGTGGCTCCCTCCCCTACTTCAGATTCGATCCAAATGCGACCACCTAGGCGTTGCATAATTTTTAAACAGATGGATAGGCCAATGCCTGCGCCTTCATAACGCACCCGGGTGTGTAGGCGTTGGAAGATGACAAAAATCCGTTCTTGGTATTCCGGCGCTATCCCAATTCCATTATCCTTTACACTAACGATAATTTCGTCCTCGGCTTCTTCCGCACCAATGGTTACCACAGGGTTGGAACCGGGCTTGCGAAACTTAATGGCATTGCTGATTAGGTTTTGAAAAAGTTGAATAAGTAAGGATTGAATGGAACGGACCACCGGGAGCTGGGGAATTTGGATTTCCGCACCAGTTTCTTCAATACTAACCCGTAGATTAATCACCGACAATTCAATGGCATCATTGAGACGGACTTCTTCAAACTCCTCATCGGTCTTACCAATGGTAGCATAACGCAATAGCGCATCCAGCAGATTATTCATCCGATTGACGCCTTCGCTGACAAAGTCAAAATAGCTGGCGGAGTCGCTATCAAAATCGTTGCCATGGCGGCGATAGATTAGTTGGGTATAACTGCCAATCATCCGCAATGGCTCCTTGAGATCGTGCGATGCCACATAGGCAAATTGCCGCAGCTCCTCATTTGCTTGTAGCAATTGAGCATTTTGCTTAACGATCTGATCTTTTTGTTCGAGCAACAGTGCTTGCAGTTGATTTTCCTTGGTCAATTGTTCGATCTTATTTTGCTTTTCTTTGATCGAATATTGTACTTCCAGGTCCATCACCTGACGATTGAGACGTTCTTTGGCAAAGAGTTCTTGAGCGGTGGAAAAAACCAATTGAAACTGTAGCGCTTTTTCAAAATCACCCAATTGTTGGTGGATCTTTGATAAAAGTTGATAGCCCCGAATTTCATTGGCCTCATCATTCCGGCGTTTTGCCGCTACGATGCCTTGGCTGGTGAGAATAATCGCTTGATCGTAATCTTTTTGTAGATAGTGGATATTCCCCAGGTTGAGTAAGTTGATTTCTCTGCCACTCACATCGCCTAGTTCCTTGATCAGTATCTGAGCCTCATTGGCCAAGGCCAAAGCTTTATCAATTTCCCCCAAGGCCGTTTTACTACGACTGATTTGCGCCATCGAAAGCGCCATCATTTCCCGATATTGTACCGAGGCCGCGACTTCCAAGGATTGTTGAAAATACACTTCAGCCTGCTCGTATTGATCCAACTTATAGTATACATTCCCCACATTATTCAAGACAATAGCCCGGTTATTATCCTCGATAATATCGCCGTACTCACTTAGAGCCGTCAGGTTGCGGGAAAGCGCTTCTTCGTAATTATAAAAATGGGCATAGATCGTTGCAATATTAATCAGACAACGGGCTGTTACATTGCGATAGTGGATGGCCTTGCTTTTATCCAAAGCTTCGAGCAGATGCTGCATCGCCCGTTTATAGTCACTCAGCGTACCATAATAAACCGCCAGATAATTCAAGGCGTCCAACTCCTTTTCCACATCTCCTTGTACGCGACTCAGTTCGAGCAGTGGCTCACAATATTCCAACACCCCTCCGTAATCTTGTCTTTTAACACAAATCTGCGTCAATAGGTGGTAGGATTCAATGGCGAGGTAATGAAATTCGGCGGGACTGGCTTCGATCTTATCCACACTAGCCTCGGCTAGAGTTTGTGCCTTTTGGTAATCGCTGCGAAGGATAGCCACTTGACTAGCAGCACAAAGGCTTAAAATCATACCTCGATGGTCTTCCTTCTGATCGGAATAACCCGTCGCTTGGGTATAATAGCCCTCTGCTTCGTCGTATTGAGTATCGTTTTGATACACCTCTCCCAATGCCAGCAGGATATCGATGGTATGCCCGTTTTGCCGAGGTTGTTGATTGAGTTGTTGTGCTTCCTTAAGGTGTTGGAGGGCCTGTTCCCAATGCTGAGGATTACCGGAATAACGCGCAGCGGTGCTATGGCATTTGCCCAACAACAAATGAGAATGGATCAGACCGGGATGGTCTTCCTTATGCCCAGCGAGGGCCAAGGCTTTTTCGGCAGAAGCAATGGCTTCAGAAATATTCCTTCGTGCAAAAAGCTGGGTAGATTGGTGCAGTAGGGAACGTATTTGTTCTACACTCATTTTTTATTCGATTCGTTTTCCTCAGGAGCACTAGGTTTTGAATCTCGTTCTGTATCTACGGTACCTTCCATATAAATTTGGTAGGTACTAGGCCGTGCATTAGTCACTACCGTAATCAGGTTTTTCTGACGTCCCAACTTCCCCTTACTATCGAAAACAACGTCGATTTTTCCTTCTTCGCCCGGAGCGATAGGAATAAAGGGATAAGAAGGTTGGGTACAACCACAGGAGGCTTTGACATTGGTAATGAGCAGGTCGGCTTTACCGGTATTTTTAAATTTAAAGGTGTGCTCCACTTTATCTCCCTCCATAATCACGCCATAATTATGAGATTTTTGCGTAAACGAAATGGCGGAACGTTTCCGAGGCTTTTTCGCTTCTTTTTTCTTGGCCTTTTCTTTTTTCGCTGCTGCTTCGGCCTTTACCGCTGCCTCAGCTTCGGCAAGCTGAGCTAGGCTATCGGCTACAGCCCGTAAGGCCACAGAATCAACAGTTGTACTTACTGGTGGGATATTTTCCTCCGTTTCTAAGCCTTGAGCTTCGCTTGTATTTTCGGCTAAGACCTTATCAGCATCAGTACTGTTTGTACTGCTTGCATCAGAAGCACAAGCTCCTAGGAGAGCACCTAAAAAGAGGAAAATCGCTGAACGGAAGAGAAGCTTGGACATAAAACTGGCTTTTGGTGCAGGGCAAATTTAGGCAAAAGCCTGTTAATTTTCGCAGCGATTTCAGCTATAGCCAGTCAAAGCCTTTGTTCGGGGGATTTAGCGAATTACAGAAAGACTGCCCACCGCTACTAATTCTTCGCCCTGACAAATATGTCGAACCCGATAGAGTAAGACACCAGGATTCACCTCTTGTCCGTCGAAGGAGCCATCCCAAGTTTCGAAAGGATCGGTAGTAGAAAAAACGCGGCTGCCCCAGCGGTCGTAGATTTCAAAGGTGAGCAAATCGTCGATTGCATTGGGGTTACTGATTCCAAAGCCATCATTGAGGCCATCATTATTTGGCGTAAAGGCCTTGGGAAAATAGACCACTGAGCAATCGAGTTTGTCGGGGTCGAGAACAGTAATTCTCAGAGAATCTATTGCTTCACAACCATCATCGGAGAGGTTGAGGCTATAAGTAGTAGTTTCACTAGGAGTAAGTGTGGGGGTTCCGACATTGACATCACTAACGCCATCCGAGGGTGACCAGACAAAATCTGTAGCACAAGTGCTCGTCAGGTTTACATCCACGGAGTTGCCAATAAAGATGGTGGTATCGCGGTTGGCGATTTGGTCAGGATCATAGAAAAGTTCATTGATATCGCGTTGGGCTAGTGCCCGGCGGTAAATCAGTAATTCATCGAGATTACCAGAGTAGCGGTCTTCACAAAGGTTACTTGCTACGATAAATCCATTAGAATTGGTGATATCGATAATTTGCGGTGCTTCTGTTTCTCCTTTTAACACGCCATTGATGTAAAGTCGAGACATAACCCCATCACGAACAAATACGACATGTTGCCAACAGCGATCAGCATCTAGGGTAGCTCTCACATTACCATTAAGTCCTACATCTTCCGATAGGACGGTGGAAATAGTATTCGCGGCGGGGTTGTAGGTAACGGAAAAAACGTGGAGGTCATCACAGCCCAGATCGCGTTTGGAAAAGAGGTTGACGATACCGGTGCTAAATCCCGGTTTCATATAAAAACTAATCGAGAAGTTGTTTTGGTTGAAGATGATGCCTAGCGTATTAAAAAAGATCAATTGATCATCATCGCCATCAAATAATATGGAGCCTCCACCATTGATCCCACAGCCTGAGGGGTCACAGATAAGATCTCCAAGCTTATTGACGTTGATATTTCCAAAATCCGAAGGCACAATGCCAGAGGTATCGATAACGCCACAGTCGTTGAAAGAGAAGTAAGCTTCTAGTCCTTGTTGGGGGAATTGAGCCCGAGCTTGGAAAGCTAGCAAAATCAAGAAGAAGGCAACACTATATTTCATCACGAGGGTCGGTTTTTAATATCACATTATTACAAAAGCCGTTCCGTTGCTGCGGAGCAAGGATTCACAACAAATATTCCATGTATTAACGCAGTAAATGAGGCAATATTTTACCCAAAAAGATTCCCCATGTCTCCGAGTCCTGGAGGCATCATATCTTTAAGCAAATCTTGGGTTTCTGCGGCTTCGCGTTCTGCGGCCTGAGCCATTACCCGATTGATGCCTACCAGCAACAAGTCTTCCAGTTGCTCCAAATCAGAAGCATCGATTTTACTGGCATCCAACTGGATATTGGTAATTTCCCGATTACAGTTGGCCGTAATCCGTACAGCTCCATCTCCTACGCTTTCTTCAACCGTCAGTTGAGCTAATTTTTCCTTGAGGGCGGCTTGCTTAGCCTCCATATCGCCAAAAAGATCTCCAAACATGATATTTTGTTTTTTTTGCGGAGCAAAAGTACGCAGATTCTAGGAAAAACAGTCTTGTTCAGCCTTTTCTATGGGAAAGTGTTCGTAAAGCGCCTGAACTTCCTCCTCCGTGAGTGGACGATCATAGACGCGCAGCTCATCCAAAACCCCTTTGAAGCGGCGGGCGCCACCTCGATTAACGCAAGGGCTATTGGCAAAACTCAATAGAGCTTCATTGGAAATATCTACCCCACTACAGCGACGGCTTTGTCGCACCAATTGCCCATTGATATAGGTATAAGCATTAAAATCGCGACGCACCAAGACAAAATGTTGCCAACCAGAGGCCGTCAGTTCGGGTGATAATTCGGGAAAATCCTTGACTTCCGTTTCGTGAAAATCGGTATCGACCTGATTGAGGTTTTGGTCGAGCTGGATATCGAGCATATTATTTTCGTCACATTGAGCACGTTTAGACAGCATGCTTTGGGGGAAAATAGTGTATTGGTTGGGTTTGAAATAAAAGCTTACGGTAAAATCACTGGTCGTAAAATAGCGGTTAACGGCTCCAGTAAAAGTCACAAAGCCTTGATTACCATCAAATAGGAGTCCATCGTCCTCGATACCACACCAACAACCGACATTACCATGTAAGATGCCTTCGGAACCACCACCAGAATCGTCGCGAGCATCGCAATGATTGAAGGAATAATAAGCGACGAGGCCTTCTTCCAAGGAAAAATCAGGGCTGGGGCCCATCGTGGTGGTCCATAAAAGTAGAGGAAAAATGAGGTATAGTGCGGTGTTCATGGTCGTGTAGTTTCGTCGTGGTGTCGTTTCCGGGAGGAGGCACTAAAAGATAACGATTTTTGAGGACAAAATAAAGGATGGGGCTTGGAAGCTTAGACTTAGAAATTATTAGGAAGCCAATTATTGTCCTTATATTTTCCCCTAAAAAATATGCCTCGATTAGATCATAAAATTGCCATCATCACCGGAGGAGCCCGAGGTATTGGGCGGGCAACGGTAGAAAAATTTCTGGCCGAAGGAGCGGCGGTAGCCATTTGGGACATCCAACCGGAGGTGGGAAAAACGCTACTCCAAGCACTCGCCCAGCCTCCAGAAAAGCTCCGCTTTTATACTGTCGACATCGCCGATGCGGTGCAAGTGCAAAAGACCGTCGATCAAGTCCTGACAGACTTTGGAGGCATCGATATTCTTGTCAACAATGCTGGTATTACCCGTGATGCGACTTTGGCTAAAATGTCTAGTCAACAGTGGCAGAGCGTTATTGACGTCAACCTGAGTGGTGTATTTCATTGTACCAAAGCCGTGACACCCCATCTGATTGAAAGAGGAGGAGGTAGGATTCTTAGCGCCGCTTCGGTGGTGGCTCATTATGGCAATTTTGGGCAGAGCAATTATGTGGCGGCTAAGGCAGGGGTGATTGGAATGACCAAGGTGTGGGCCCGGGAATTGGGAAAACATGGTATTACGGCCAATGCCATTGCCCCCGGTTTTATCCGGACCGAGATGGTACAAACGGTCCCCGACCACATCATCGCTCAAGTAGAAGGCAAAACGCCGCTGCGGCGGATGGGAAACCCAGCAGATATCGCCAATGCCTATGCCTTCTTGGCCTCGGAGGAAGCCGCTTTTATCAGTGGCGCCGTACTCAATGTAGATGGAGGCTTGGTGATGTAATTTCCAAGTTAACCTCAATCAAAATAGAACAAGGGATAAGATTACATTAAGGATAAAAAAAGAAAATGGATCAAAGCAATAAGTATCAGGTACTTTTAAATCAAATGTTGACCCTACAATTGATCACCGTTGAAGAATATGATCAGTTGAAGGAACAAGAGGATCATTTTAAAGAAGAAATGGAACCCTTCCCCGACTATCCGGTGGCGATACCAGCCATACTTACTACGGTGTCAAAAGGTATTATGGAAGATGCCGAAAGTGGAACAATTCCACCAGATTATCAGCGGCTAGTTCCTGAAATATTTAAGCTAATAGAAAAAGATACCGGTCGTCCAGAGGTTGAATTGGTGTATGAAAAAGTAGCAGAAGGAAATGATTTATACACCTTAGTCTTAACGTTTGAGAATGATAAATTCGAGCAAATCTTACAAGACGTAGGAGATTATTATGATGTAAATGGTTTATTAAAGATGATCAATGAAATCCTGAATTTTAGCAACTTAGATTATAACCTCATTTCCATAGAGTCCAATGATCAAGCATTTTGGTGGGTCAAAGGCAAGAGGGAAAAAGTAGAACAGCTATTTGCACTGTACGAACTAGCATACTTCGTTGATCATTAAAGAAAAAAGAGGCCCTCTCCAAAGAAAAGGCCTCTTTCCAGCAATAAAGCAGCGGGGCTTATTGCTTGATAAAACGCTCGGTGTAGCTCTGACCTGCAGCAATTACCCGAACCAGGTAATGACCAGCTTGGAGATCACTAACGGAGATAATTTCGGTATTTGCCTGTGCATCAAACTGATTTTGAGCGACAATGCGGCCGGTTAGATCGTAGATGCTGAGTTGAACTTCAGTATTGAGTTCGGCAGCAAAGCTTACCGTGATTTCATTTTGAGCCAAGGTAGGACGGATGCTAAAAGCAGCTTTTTCGGCAAAGCTCACTTCCGCTACTTCGCTGTAGCTAGTAGCACCATCAAAATCAACCTGTGCTAAGCGATAGTAGTTAACGCCTTTTGCTGGAGTTTCGTGAAGGTATTCGTAGTCGCTGCTTACGAAAGAAGTACCAGCGCCTTTCACGGTGCTCAACTTGCTAAAATTGCGACCATCGGTGCTGTGCTCTACTTGGAAGAAATCGTTATCGATTTCGCTGGCGGTAGCCCATACGATTTGTACAAATTGGCCTTGGGCCTTAGCACCAAAATCGCTGAGGGTAACGGGCGTAGGTACAGAAGGGCAAACCTGTGGTACATCGTTGGGGTAAGGATTAGCGGCAGAGCCATTATCGCTCTCTCCGTCAAGTGCATTAGGGCCACTGAAGGTCCAATCCGCGCAGTCAAAAGCACCGTTATTAGGAGCGCCCGTATTATTGGCTGCCCAACCGTCTACGTGGTCCCAACATTCACCAGTACCATCCGTATTAATATCTCCAAAAAGGTCCACTACCGCTCCACTACAAAAGAGTTCGATAGCATCATCTCCATTAATGGACATTGCCCCAGTGGTGTAACAAGGAGCAAAACCAAAGAAATTATTGAATCCAGAAGACTCACTAGCGACCCAGAAACAATCGCCTGCGCTCGCAGAGGTAGCATCAAAGGTAAATTCTTGTCCATCTGAACCACCGCCATTATTGGCAGAACCCAAGCCATAGATACTCATGTCTGCAATATCAGCAGTAGCACACAGTTGTACGCCTTTAGGAGTACCACCACTTAGAGGGCCATCGATAGCTCCGGCGATGTACAAATTACCACACTGCCCTTGGGCATAAAATCCGCTCATAGCAAAAGAAAGTAACAGTAAAAATTTTTTCATAGTTGTAAGATTGAAAAGCCTGTAAGGTTTAGTTAAATTGTTGAATTGGAAATTGATATTTTCACTAGGAGATTGGAGTCCCATAAAGTTAAAGTTTCTAAACATATTCTCCCTTACAACAATGTTAATTATTGGTAAAGCTTTCCTAAAAAGGTCGAAAAATCAGTAGAATCACTTAGGAAGTGGGCTGAAATAGGGTTACCACGTAGAAGCTATAAAACATTAAGAGCAAGACGCCTTCCCAGCGAGTGATCTTCTTGTTATTTGCCATGATACCAAATAAGATGGTGAGCGCCAACATCAAGGGTAAGCTAAAGGCCATAATGCCATTGGGAATGACGAGGCTACCAAAGAATGAAGGAATAGCCATGACCACATAAGTATTAAACACATTGGACCCCAGCACATTTCCCACGGCCAGAGAAGCCTTGCCTTTACGAGCCGCATTGACACTTACAATGACCTCCGGCAAAGAAGTCCCTAATGCCACTGCCGATAAAGCAATCACTTCGGGGTCAATCCCAGCGAGTTGGGACAGATGACTGATGGCTTTGATCGTATAATCTGCTCCTAGGTATACAAATATTCCTCCGATGACGAGCAGCAGATACTGTCTCCACCCCACCGACGGTCGGTCGGTAGTCTTTTCCTCTTCATCCGATTTAAAGGAGTAGAAGAGAAAGACCACAATACCAATGGTAAATAAGATGGCTTCAAAAAGCGAAAAAGCACCGTCGAGTAATACAAAATAGAGGAAAAAAGCGGAGCCCCAAAGGTAGGGCATATCGATATGCCAGATATTGTACTCTAGCTCGATGGGATTCGCGAGTAGGGCTACAATTCCTAGTACCAGTGCGATATTGGTCACATTGGAGCCGACCACATTACCGATTACAATTTCTGATTCGCCAGAAAAGACGGCAGCGATAGAAGTAGCCAATTCGGGGAGGGAAGTTCCAAAGGCCACGATGGTCAGGCCAATAATAAAGGGAGAAATACCAAAAGACAGACCGATAGCTTCTGCCGAATCGATAAACCAATCGGAAGCCTTTAGCAATACAGCTAAACTCACTGCGAAGAGTGCAAAATACATGAGGAACTCTTGGCCCATAACAAAAACGCCCGATTTTTTCGGGCGCTGCAAATGTACACTTTTTTGTAAGCCCCGATAGCCATCGGACCCAAAAAATACGCCGAAGGCCTGATTTTAGACTTCGGCGCTGGGGATTTTTTCGACAAAAATAAAAGAGCTAGTAGGACCACAGATCGTGTTCAAAGTTGAAAATTTCCTGCTTTTGCTTTTCTGCTTCCTGCAATAAGTCGATTCCCTGTAAATATTCTCGTAAAGCGCGGTCCTGAATATTAGATTTTTTGTAGATCGTACTACTAAAAAAGCGCATTTCCATCCAGTCTTCCCAACTGAGGGTAGTACCATCATTACCGGGGATGAAAACCGTAAATTGGGCCAGGTATTGGCGAATACTTGGGTAATGTACCCAAAAAAGTGGTCGTTCGTAGCGGAAATTACCATGCTCATCATATACTTCGATCAAGGGAGCAATACCAATAATTCTCACCTTTAAGGAAGCACTTTGCTCATCAAAGAACCAGACTTCTTTGATTCGAAAACGCCGCACCTTTTCAAAATCTAATTCATCTCTAGCAATCCGCATTTCCGGGAGTTGGGTATCGGGGTTGATCACTTCAAAAGTATCGATCTTGTATAAGATGCCATTCAAGTCTTTTTTATCGAGCGGAAATTCGAACGATTCATTCTCCGCACTATAAAGAGTCAGGTCACCATTCATAGCACCATTAGCGAGTAGTCCAAAAAAAGGTTCTGGAGGATAGGCGAAGACCTGATTCATTTTTTCGCGGACGTCGAGCACGCGCCAGACGCGTTTTTCCCAAAACACATCTCCTTCTCGTAGCGGCGGATAAGACAGTACCTTGCGTTGGCTCACTAACTTTCGCTCGACGATATCATCTAGCGGTTGGGCCATCACGTTGGTAAAGAAAAATAGAATGCACAGCACAAAAAATAAATATTTCATTGGATTAAGTTTGATGGAAAAAGAACACTCCCCTGCTCGTTAGACTTGTATCACCACCTACGAGCACCTTCCTCTCGGTTGTTGGGGAGTGTCGTATTATTGAATTTTAAACACAAGTCCATTTAATTTTCGCGAATATTGATCACCGGGGCAACGGGCCTTGATCTGGTCAAAGTAGTAGGTATCCCCACGTTGCGCCTGATCGATCAATCGCTTGGTTCGCTCTTGAAAAGTGCCGCCTTGGTTTTGGCTATCGAACACATCGCCATTTTTCTTGACCCGAGTGAGCATAAAACCTTGGATTTTACAGCGCGCATCAAAATCAAAGTTTTCAAGGTGGGGGTAAATGCGAGAATAAGCCTTCAACACATTTGGACTAATGGTGCCAGAAGTTTTATCCCCTAATTTTGCCGTAGGTGTGGGAATGGGTTTTACGCGGTAAAGAAAAGTGGTAGGCTCCAAGCCACCGCCCGACACGATGATCTTGGCCTCACCAGTAGCCCGGGGTTTAACCAGGTATTTCCCATTTGGTTGTCGTTCAAGCGCTGCGCCCTCAGCCCGTACCCGCACTTCCCGCGAAGGCACTCCCGCTGCCGAAATCGACAAAGGATTATCCACGCCCAGGTAAAAAACATTCATTTTATCCGCCGAAGTAGTCACAGAGCGTTCCCCCACCTCGTATTTCAAGCGTTGGCGGTACACTTCCACCTGATTGGTTCGCGGATCGCGAGCACTTACCTCGACCGCTAAATCATGAGCCCCCAATTCATTAACCTGCCGTTGGAAGATCGCGCGACCATTTTCCACTCTCAAAGGCTGCCCATTCACCCGCACTGAAATATTATCGGTGGTGGAGCTATAAGCGCCGAGAAATATTTCCGCCCTCAATTCTTCCCCGCGAATCACATAGTTTTTATCTGCCGCCACGATGGCTTGATATTGATCGTGTACGGGCTGAGCAGAAATCTTGGTCGCCAGATAGTTGAGCAGACTGGTCTCCGTAAGACGAGCATCGCTTTGGTATTTGCTCAATAAGGGGAGCACCGCGGCTAAAGGCATTTGTCGAAAATTATAATCGGCCCAGTCTTTTTTGTCCGAATCCGCGGGAATGGTTTCGATTTTTAGCGGCATTTTACTGGCCAATGATTCCCAGACTGTGGTATCAGGGATAAGTTGTAGCAGTCTTTCGCGGAGTTCTAATACTGAATCCCGGAGTTGGAGGCCTTGGCCCTCTTCCACCAGGATACGTGTGGGCACTTCCTTATTCTTTTTACCCACCAAATGTTGATCTTCGTCATAGCCTCCGGAGGCCTCTACCAGGTTAGTTTTCATAGCTTCGAGGTATTGGCAAAAATCGACGGTGTATTGTTGGATTAGCCCTGCACTACTGGCTTCGGCCGTGAATTGGGGATAGGCCTCGGCTTGCTCACGGATAGATTGGAGTAGCACATCATTGGAGTGGCCCACAATGGCCTTACTATCATTGATGCTATTGTCCATGCTGATAAAGGCATTGAGAATCTCGGCGGAGACATTGAGGGCAAGCATCGCAACGAGAACGATATACATCAGGTTGATCATGATTTGCCGGGGTTCCTTTGGTAAAGACATAGGAATATGTGTTTTTTTAAGGGTGATGAAATCCATTAAAAATGCAAAGTAGGTCTAGCCTCTTTGGAAGGAAAAGAGGTAGGGGCTAGGCCAAATCAAAAACTTGGACAGTCGGTAATGTTCACTACAATGGTAGTGGTCCCGAGTTATTGCCTAAGTAGATGTTAAAAAAAAGTAAGTCTAACGATGCTTAATACGAGTGGTGGTTTGTAGCTTATAAAATAGCCTTAATCCCCAAATTTGAGGGGGTAATAATGAAACGGAATTTAAAGGGGCATTGTAGGTGGTGTACAAAGGCATAACGAGCAGGAGGCAAAAAGTAACAGAGATGCAACCTTTTTTTGCTAGAATTAAACCTATAAGGGGGTCGTTTAGTCGAAAGCTATGCCTGGTTTCGTGTCAGAGAAGCGCGAATTTTGTACTTTTACATTAAATTTTGGAGCACATGCCACTCGATCAAGTTGACGTCGATCAGATAGAACAGGAAAGCCCCGAGCAGGAGATGTCCTTTTTGGAGCATCTGGAAGAATTGCGCTGGCACCTTATTCGCTCAGTGATTGCCATTGCAGTCATTGCTATTGGGGTATTGGCGGCGGGAAAACCCGTATTTGAACATGTTATTCTCGCCCCAAAATTTCCTCACTTTTTCACCTATCGCTTTTTATGTGGTCTATCTGATGCGGTGTGTATGACGCCGCCCAAGTTGGAATTGATCACTCGCGAGTTGGGAGAACAATTTATGGTTCACCTCAAGGTTTCCTTCGTGCTGGGCATTATGGTCGCCTTTCCTTATATTTTTTACGAAATCTGGCGTTTTATTAAGCCCGGCCTTTTACCCAAAGAACAGCGAGCCGCTCGCGGAGTAGTCTTTGTTTGTTCCCTACTCTTTATGTGTGGCGTTTTATTTGGTTACTATATCATTTCTCCCTTTGCCATCAACTTCCTAGGAAACTACGATATGGGAGCCACCAACTCTCCTACGCTATCTTCCTTCGTCAACTATATGACGATGTTTACCCTACCGACCGGAATTCTATTCCAATTACCCGTAGCCGTATTCATCCTCACCAAAATAGGGATGTTGAGTTCGCAGTTTATGCAGACTTACCGTCGCCATGCATTTGTCATGATCCTCGTTCTTTCGGCTTTTATGACACCACCGGATGTGGTTACCCAAATCTTGATTGGTTGCCCACTCTATTTCTTGTACGAAGGAAGTATCCTAATCGCCAAGCGCGTAGAGCGACGCCAAGAGGCCGCCTTGAACAGTTGAATTTAAAAACACTAGAATGCAAAGAGTATCCACTTCGGCTACTATCCTCCTCAAATTCTTTATCCCTACCTTTTGGATGGTCTTTTTCGGATCTATGTCCATGGTCCTCCTTCTTTCCGATCAGGATTTTTACGGTCGTATTTCGGTAAGTAGCGTTCGTATTGGGGTAGTTTGTTTTTTTCTATTTGGGGTTGCCGCACTTTATTGGTCGGTGATGCGGTTGAAACGGGTCGAAATGGACCCGGAATTTGTATACGTTACCAATTACTTCAAGACCTTTCGCTATCCTTATCATAATATCGAGAAGATAACCGAGAGCGACTATTTATTTTTTCGTTCTATCCATATCCATCTCAAAGAGGTGGGTAGTTTTGGGAAAAAATTCACCTTCGTAGTCAGTCAAAAGCTTTTTAACGACTTTCTGACGCAGCATCCCGAAGTAGCTAAACAATTGATGGAAGAAGAAGCTTAAAAGCTTCTATTCTGTTGCAATCAAAATTTTAGGTTCGTGGCGAATAGGAAAATTGCAGGAGTTGGCAATAAAACAGAGCTGATGTGCTTTGTGGTGTAGCTCCTCGGCCAAGGCCTTTTTATCGGCTTGGGCAATCGTAACTTCTGGATGTAGACAAACTTCGCTAAAATAACCCACACCTTTTGCCCCCTCTTCCACCATCGTTCCCACCGGATGATCCTCATAGGCTATCACTTCAATTCCATTTGTAGAACAAAGGTGCAAAGACCAAAGCATATGGCAGGAAGATAAAGAGGCCACCAAGAGTTCCTCGGGATTATAGCGCTGCGGATCACCGCGAAAAGCAGGATCAGAAGAAGCTTCAATAGGAGCCGTCTTTCCATTAGCATTAATGAGGTGGTCGCGATCATAGGCCCGATAATTCCGAGTACCCTGCCCTCGGTTGCCCGTCCATTGAAGGTCAATTTGGTATTGATGATTTTTCATATGATGGATGATTTTTTGTTTTCAAGTTCATTTTTTACTGCGATGGTCAACTTTTTTGAAAAAAATATCTCCTTATTTTTCAAGGGTTTCAGCAGGCAAAACGAAAATATCGCCACTTCTATTTATGGAATTTTTCCAGCAAAGCGTCTATGTAGAGACTTTTTTTCAGTAGGGACCCAAGTAAAATATATCCTGAAAAAGAGTTTTGGTAACCTTTGCGGTCGAAAGTCCGAAAATTGGTCAGGCGGAGCCTTGCGCCCTATTACCAAAATCGGAAATCGGCTGGCGGCGGAGGCTTGGGTGGGATTCCCACCCTTTGCCCAAATTCTACCATTTTTCCAAATCTTTTTACTTCGTCAGCTCAAAAAAATTAGCCGCTCTCCTACTGCCTCCTTTTCCCTCTTTCTCTAAAAACCAACGCCAGTGGAAATTCATTCCCACTGGCGTCGTTGCTTGTTTATAATTGGGAAGTCTCTTACATCACGGAAGCATCCGCATAAAGCGGGAAAGCAGCCATGTATTCATTGACTTCACGACGGGTCTGTTCGATCCGTGCCTCATTATCAATGTCAGTGATAATTCCATCAATCCATTCTACGACCTTACGGCAATCGTCTTCAGTAAAGCCCCGAGTGGTCACCGCAGCGGTACCAATCCGGATACCAGAGGTAACGAAAGGAGATTGAGTATCGAAGGGAACCATATTTTTGTTGACTGTTAGATCGGCGCGCACTAGTGCTTGCTCCACTTGTTTTCCCGTTACGCCTTTAGAGCGCAGGTCGATCAACATGAGATGGTTATCAGTGCCGCCAGAGATTAGTCCGTAATCATGGTCTACAAAGGCCTGGGCCATGGCTTGGGCATTGCGAATCATTTGCTCACCGTAAGTTTTAAACTCTGCTTGCAGTGCTTCGTGGAAGGCAACAGCTTTAGCTGCGATCACATGCTCCAAGGGGCCTCCTTGCATACCCGGGAATACGCCACTATTCAGAATGGAAGACATTTTGATAACGGTTCCTTTCTTGGTGGTCCGTCCCCAAGGGTTTTCAAAGTTATTCCCCATCATGATGATTCCGCCCCGTGGTCCACGTAGCGTTTTGTGGGTTGTAGAGGTTACGATATGGCAGTGCGGCATGGGGTCATTGAGCAAACCAGCGGCGATCAAACCAGCCGGGTGAGCAATATCGGCCAATAGTAGAGCTCCTACCTTATCAGCAATAGCGCGGAAGCGCGCGTAATCCCAGTCGCGAGAATAGGCACTGGCGCCACAAATGATCAGCTTAGGTTGTTCCCGTAGGGCAATTTCTTCCACCTTATCCATATTGATCAGCCCAGTATCCTGCTCTACTCCGTAAAAGGAAGGTTGGTAAACCTTACCAGAATAGTTGACGGGAGATCCGTGAGAGAGGTGACCGCCATGAGACAGGTCAAAACCTAAGATTTTATCTCCTGGTTGGAGAACAGCGAGGAATACAGCGGCATTGGCCTGAGCACCAGAGTGAGGTTGAACATTAGCGTATGCTGCGCCAAACAATTCCTTCAAACGGTCAATTGCTAATTGTTCCACTTTATCTACCACTTCACAGCCTCCGTAGTAACGTTTACCGGGATAGCCTTCGGCGTATTTATTGGTCAAACAACTACCCATAGCCTGCATAACGGCAGCGCTAGTAAAATTTTCCGAAGCAATCAGCTCCACTCCATGACGTTGGCGCTCCAATTCTTCGGCCAACAAACCAGAAATCAACGGATCTTTTATCATGATGATATTTTTAATAAGTATAGGCTGCAAAATTACGATATTTCTATCAACAAATTGTCTTCTGTTACGTAGAAGAGTTTAATTCATTTCAACGCCACTTAATTGCCGTTGAAATTATTAAATTTGTTGGGACGTCACGGATCTACTCAATTCGAGTTGTGATTCATTAATGTGGCACCGGAGTACACCTTAAAAAGCACCTCAATGGGCTGGGAGAAACGCTATACTTCACCTATAATCACTCTCTTTTTTACCTTGTTGGTCTTTGCCAGCGAAGCAAAAACAGATCACTATCGCTGTATGTGGCGCAATGATCCCGCCACTACGATGGTAGTTGCCTGGAGTCAGCTTTCCGGTAGCGATCCTGTGCTTTACTACGATGCTTTTGATGGCGGCGATGATCCCAGCCTCTATAGCCAGCAGCAGCGCCCCGACCGCGTGAGCCGCTTTAAGGGTTTAAATAACCACTTCGTCCGCTTGAGTGGACTCCAGCCTGGTACCGTCTATTATTTCCTCATCCAGGATAGTGAAGGAAAAAGCCAACGGATGAGTTTCCGTACCGCTCCAGATCATTCAAACGAAAGACTTTCCATTATTGCGGGAGGAGATTCTCGCAACTATCGTAACGCTCGTCGTCGAGCCAATATCTTGGTTTCCAAGCTACAACCTCATTGTGTCTTATTTGGTGGCGATATGACTGGCGGTGATACCGATCGGGAATGGCGGGAATGGATGGATGATTGGCAACATACCATCACCTCAGAAGGACATTTGACGCCGATCCTTGCTACTCGGGGAAATCACGAATACTCCAATCGGACCATTGTAGAGTTGTTTGATGTGCCGAGCACTCAAGTCTATTATACCTTGCGGCTGGGAGGAGATTTACTCCAAGTCTTTACCCTTAATTCTCTAATTGCGGCTGGCGGTAGTCAGAAAGCTTGGTTATCGGAGGAGTTGAGTAATAGTAATCAACGATGGAAAATGGCTCAATATCACTATGGTATGCGGCCACATACCCATCGCAAATCCGAGCGCAATACTCAGATGGTTCACTGGGCTTCTTTGTTTTATGACCATCAGGTCAACTTGGTGGTAGAATCAGATGCTCACGTGGTCAAAACGACCTGGCCGATCCGCCCCTCCCGAGGTGCAGGAAGCGATGAGGGTTTTGTCCGGGATGATGCTAGCGGCACTGTTTATGTTGGCGAGGGTTGTTGGGGAGCACCATTGCGTCGCAATAATGATGATAAAAAATGGACCAGAAATAGTGGGAGCTTTAACCAGTTTAAGTGGATTTTTGTGGATTGGGACAAAATTGAGGTTCGTACCGTCAAAACGGATAATGCAGAAGAGGTAGCTCAGGTTTCACCTTATGATATTTTCACCCCTCCTACGGGCTTAGACATTTGGAATCCTAGTAATGGCCCCGTGCTTTATATTTATCCTCCACAAAGCGAACAACTAGCCTTGGCCGAGCCCACAAGTCGCGATGCTGAACATTGGACGGCCTCGCAGCAGGTCATGTTGCCTGGTGCTAAGACAGCGGCGGCAGAACCGCTCATTGAAATCAGTGACTTTGCCGTCCGTACCGCAAACCACGATACGCCTACGGTGGAATGGCATTCCAAGGGAGAAAATAATAGCCGATTGGTGTATGAGTTACAACGCTCCATGGATGGAAAGAATTTTCAGACCATTGCGGCGGTAAAGGCCCAGGGGGCCGGCGGCGGACAATATCGCATTCCCGATGCCCAGCTCACCAAAAGCTTAACGCAAACGCTTCATTATCGCCTGCGGTTCAGGAACCAGGGAAAATGGCAAGAATATCAAACACAAAGAGATAGTAAAGTCATCGTAAAACCAGTCAACCCTTGGCGAGCTTTTCCCGAATTGCTCCCTAATAAAGAATCGGGGCAGCTAAAAGTGAAGTACAAATTAGCTCAAGCCGGAGCCGTCAATATTCGACTCATCGATCATACAGAAAAAGAAGTATCGGTAAGTGAATATCCCCAACAGGCCGCTGGAAATTATCTAAAAACCATCGATATGGCCATCTTTCCCAAAGGAATGTACCTATTGATTATTAAGGTAAATGAAGAACAGGTGGATCGCTATCAGGTGGTTTGGAGATAGGAAATAATTAATTCAAAGAGAAATGAGGCATGGCAGGCTCGGTGCTATTGTAGGAAGTCAGCATACTAATTTCCACCTCCATATAAGAAGTCAAAGGTAAATCAGCCAGGTATTCCATTACTTCCAATTCAGAATTGGCATTAAAAACCGCCCAGAGACGAGAGTTCTCCAGCGACAAAGCGTAATTGAGCATTTTTCCCTCCTTAAAAAACTTATTGATCACTGCTCTTTGATAAGGGATCAAACTCATAAACTCCTCGGAAAGCGTTTCGGGTAGGGTAAAATCTACCATAAACTGATAATCTCTAGTGTTGCTCATCGCATCATATTAGGTCCAGTTACGATTCATTTTTAATGGGTTTGGCACCCTTCTAATTTTTCATCGCAACTTGGGTTAATTTATCGTGTTTCTGCTAAAATACAATATAATAATCGTTTGCGGGAGGCCAATTATTACCTATTCGGAACATTTAATTCCTTTTGTCGGCCATAAGCCTCGCTCGAAACTTCCTCTGCCTCCGATTCATTGAGCTTTAGTTGCCAAGCGACATAAATCGCGATAATACTCATGACCACAGCAAAGTAACCTACATATTGGTAATTGACTAAGACTCCATTTTGTTCAATCACAATGGAACCCGCAATCAAGGAAGCCAGGCCCAACCCCAATTGATTTACGGAAGCCCGGACACTCATAAAGCCCGCTCGATGCTCCGGATCAACTACCGAAGTGACCATGGTAGTAGCGGGTACGGAACGACCGCTAGATACTACAAAATAAGAAGAAGTGACACATAGTGCAATCAGAATGGAGACGGCCCCAAGGTGGGTAATGGCCAGAATAGAAAATAGCGCCAAGATACTGGCGACCGTAAAAACCTGTGGATTACCTACCCGGTCGGCAATACGACCAAAGAGAGGCAGCAAAAAGACGGTTAGCGTTCCTCCCGCCAAGTAGATATAGGCCACTTGATGATCACTAAACCCAATATTGAGTTGCATGTAGGGAGCAATAAAGGGAATGATGGTAAAATGGCCCAGCATGAGCAATACCGTAAAAAGTAGTGCGCCCAATTGGTTGCGATTCTTAGCGATATTGGTCAGTACTTCCCAAGAGGGCTTTTTGCTGGTAGCTACTTTCAAATGCCCCGTCATAGAGGGGAGGAATCGGAAAATCAGCAAACATCCCAGCAGCGCTAATATCCCAATAACTATAAAAGGCATCCGCCAACTGAACTCTGCGGCCAGAAAAATCCCGGCCGGCACTCCTACTACCGAAGCCACTGAAAAGGCGGTCATGATGATCCCAAAGGCCGCCGAACGCCGTTCGAAAGGAATTACATCAGCGACAATCGAGAGGACCACGGAGGAGAGGATACCTCCAAAGCCACCAGTTAGGAAACGGGCAAATAAAAAGAGTTCGAAGCTACTAGCCAACGCACAAGCCAAAGTAGTAATGGCAAAGCCCAGAAAAAGGACCAGTAATGCCTTTTTACGATCAAAGCGATCAAGGTATAAGGCACCTACCAGGCTGGTGATAAAAGCACTGATGGCGTAGGAAGAAACAATTAGACTGAATTGTTGGGGACTAATGGCGAAGATCTCCATAAACTGAGCCCCCAACGGCATGATGATCATGAAATCAATAATGTGGGCGAATTGTACGACCGCGAGGATTAGGAGGAGGAGATTTTCATTCTTCATAAGGTAATGTCATTAACAACTAAAAGCACCTGCTAATAGTTCAGCAGGTGCCAGGAAAAATGACAAGGAATAAAAATTCTTTAGTGTGCTTATTTAACTGGGAAAACTGCGGTGCTGAGGTGTGATGGGCAGAATGGTCGCAGATCATATAAAAACATTCAAATATAACAAAAAAATTCATTAATTGTCAAGTATTGGCCAAATAGAAAAGCCCCGTCACCAAAGGCAACGGGGCTTTATCAAGCTATTGGAATCGCGATAAATCGCGTTTCATTTAGTACTGTACACCAAGGGCGCGCAAAGTCTCGATATCCAAGTTTCCAACGGGCAGGCCGTTATCTTTTTGGAATTTAGTCAAAGCAGATTTGGTGCGTACACCCAAGATGTTGTCAGATGGGCCAGGATCGTAACCACGATCTTTAAGCGCATTCTGGATTTGACGAACGGTGTAAGCCGTTACTTTATCATTACAAAGTACTTCTCTCCACTCGGTGAAGCCACCAGCTTTTACCAGACGCTTTCTAGTAACAGTGGTATACTCTGCAGGTACGTCGATAGTACGAGTAGCAGGAGCAGCTTTTACTTTACGAGTAGAAGTAGTTTTGTACTCCGCAGGGATAACTTCTTCGCGAACAGTAGCAGGAGTCTTGATTACACGCTTGCTAACTGTTTTGTACTCTGCAGGAATAACTTC
>SPJL01002923.1_pt1 | contig 24893 bp, 20 predicted proteins | sample 3741751 | NCBI WGS metagenome assembly SPJL01 (sample SAMN10925998, study PRJNA522277) | cold seep metagenome | isolation source: Elba SIP-enriched marine methane seep metagenome, extraction at timepoint T3 | place: Italy: coast of Elba, Mediterranean Sea | reverse complement strand
GTTTTTTGGCGCCCGAGGACAAAATAGAGAAGCACTTAAGGGCTGGGCAAAAGTTGCTAAAATTGCCTGTATCGCTATTGTAATCTTATCCGTTTTATCGCTTTACGCGATCGCATTAAGTGCCTTCGTTTAGCAAAATCGGCAGTAAGAACATATCTCGGCATCCTCTTACCGATCTAGTTATCTCATTTCTGATCGCTCCCCTGGAGTGCATCAAATAGGGATTTATTTAAATACTTGCTAACGCCTCCTTAACCTAAATTAACAGAAGTCAGCACCCTCTTTGCAGTATTTAGGGTAAATATTCACTAACTCCCTAAATACTATAACCATGACTAACACCCTTGTGAAAATTAGCTTTCTCTTTGCCTTTGTAATGCTTTTTCAACTCCCCAGTTTTGCTCAAGTTCAATTGGGTTTTAAGGTCGGCGTTACCAATAATACCATTCAAGATAATCTAGAAATTGGCAATTTTAAAGCCGCCAAGCCCATCAATACCTTGAGTTATGGCCTGTTACTCGATATCCCAATTAGCAATAACTTTGGCTTCCAACCAGAGCTCAATTATGTCCAACGTGGCTTTAAAGTTCAGGAAGGAATAGGTCTTGATGTCATTAATATCCCACTTGAGTTGGGGGTAAAACTGGTCACTAAAGTTCACCAGATTAATATGCCTTTGCTTGCCAAGTACGAATTTGGTAACGAGCGGGTCAAGGCTTATGTGCTTGGAGGGCCAGAGCTTGGCTACTCTGTAAATGGGAACTTCAAAACCCAGGCCCATGTAATAGTCGATATCACCTTGGTGAATGAGAAACTCAACTTTGGCAATGCCGGTTTTGTCGAGCGCTTTGAAGTCGGAGCTACCGCTGGTGCTGGCGTAGCCCTTAATACGGGCTTAGGCGAAGTCTTTTTCGATGCCCGTTATTACCATGGCCTCAATGACCTCGTCGAATTGCCCATCGTCGATATCCCGCTCAAGAATAGAAGCTTCCAATTCAATGTCGGTTATAAATTCCCATTGGCTGGGGCTAGTTATTAAACAAGCTCATTAAAACCAAAAACCCCGGGGCGAATTACGCCTCGGGGTTTTTAGTTTAGCCAGTAAGTAGCCAATTATGCCTGCCCTTCTATCATCTCGTCTTCCTCCTCGTCTTTGCGATAGTACCACCACAAAAAGACAATCGAGCCTACCACCACATAAGGAGTGGCGAACATATACAAAATGCCGTTATTAAGCCCTTGAGCCGTTTTTCCGCCCATATTCAAATTATTGGCAGGAGCCGCTTTACACATCGCACACTGCGCCGAAGCAGGATTACTGGCCAATAGCAAACAGCAGATGAGACTCAGACTTAAGATGAATTTTCCGACAGCTTTTTTCATATCATTCATTTTATCAAAGATACGATCAATCAATACTAATAACAAGGACGTAGCATCAAATAAACGATGGGGCCTGTCACCGCAACGTAAAACCATAGGGGAAAGACCCAACGCGCCATTTTTCGGTGCTTTTCAATATGTCCAGTAAACGCACGATTGAAGGTAAAAAGGATGAAAGGTAAAATAACACCTGCCAGTACGATATGGCTAATCAGGAGGATAAAATAGACCGTCCGGATACCTCCCTCCATGCAATATTTGGTTTCTACTGTGGTAAAATGATAGACCACGTAGGACAATAAAAAGAGCACGGAGAGTCCCAAAGCGGCGTAAACTGCCTTGCGGTGGAGGTCGACGTTCTTTTGTTTGATAAAATAAAGTGCAAAGGCTAGGGTAATTGCGGTGAGCGCATTAACGGTAGCGTGAAAAGGAGGTAAAAAGCTAAAATCAATATCCGTAGGAATTTTGATCCGTCGCATCATGCCTACCAAAATCAATACTACGATCGAGAGTACAACCGCCACTCGATCCATTCGTTTTAATAAATCCTTATTTTCCATCAATATTTGATTTGTGTTCTAATTGCGGGGCATTAATATCGCCATATGTTCTACCAGTCGTTTCATTTGTCCCTGATCGCGGTAGTCATAATAATTGCGAATCATTCCTTTATCATCCACCAATACGAAGTAGGGGTAATCACGCATCCCGGCGGGAAGTTCGGAGGCAATTTGTAGTTTTCCTTCCTCATCTTTGGGCATTCCTTCTTGAGGGATATGGTAGCCTTCGCGAAGTAATTGGTGAATTTGCTCTAAAGTACCGTTGAGGTAGACGCATTGGCCCTCTTCCTCAAGTTCAACGGCCTCGGCAAAACCTTGGAGGGTCTTGCCTCCTCCTTGCACCGGACGCAGGGCATGTTGTACAAACCAGACATCTGTCCGATCATCAAATTGCTCATAAAGGGCGCGGAGCATTCGAAAACGTTCCTTATTGTCAGGATCATCAAAGCGAAAAAAACTGGCCAGGAGCATATTTCCCTTGAGACTATCGCGGGTAATTGGAAAGTCGTTTTGATTGAGTAGGCTAAAATCGGGTAAGGTCCCGTAATCTTTTAGTTCCGCCCGGGCCGTTTTTTGATATTGCAGCCCTGCTGAAAGGTAGTACCAAGATCCCAGAGGCATCACTACCATAAAGAGCATCAGTGCTGATGCTTGAATGTATTTCTTGAAATTGCTGGGAGGATTTTCTTCTCGTTTGTTTTCCATACCTGACCTTGAATGTTTGTATTAGATAACAAATTTACCAGAACCTAGTTGAAACAAAAAAAGCGAAATCGTTGATTTCGCTTTTTTTGACATTCAGATTAGTTTTCGCTACTTCGAGTAGCCGGGGCTTGTTCACCAGGCGTTTTGACCAATTCTATATTGTCCTTATCCTTGATCTGTTGGCGGCGATCCCCCCAAGCAGCTCCTTCATTAAAGAAGGCGATTACTGCCCAAACCAGCAATAAGGTAGGTAATAGTACTGACATTCTCAGGCCGGGAGCTTCGAGGCCCATGTGCATAAATTCATAAATAATGAAATAGGCTTTGTAGAGCGACAATGCGGCAATGATAAAACCAATAGCAAAAATTGCAACTTGGTAATCTTCCAACCATTCCAAACCGGGAATGTGACCTTTACCGGCCAAGGAAACTGCTACCTCGATTAAGGTAACTGCGAATAGCAGCCAAAAACCTCTAAATACTGCCTTCTTTGCGTCTTCGTAGGAATGATGTCCCATAATATTTCTTAGAGTTTAATTGTCAATTTGTGTTAATCAAAATTAGAGAAGGTAGAATACAAGGAATACAAATACCCAAACCAAATCTACAAAGTGCCAGTACAGACCGATCTTCTCTACCATTTCGTAGCCATTCTTACGCTTGACGTACAAGCCACTGGCGACATTGAGCATGATAATGATCAGGAATACCACTCCAGAAAATACGTGGAAACCGTGGAAACCTGTGATAAAGAAGAAGAGTGCGCCAAAGGCCTTAGGTCCAAATTCCTGAACACCAACTTCATTTACCCCTTGAGCCACATTCGCATCAGTGATAAACTTCCGATGGATAAATCCTTCTTCGTCAAGCTTAAACCCTGGAAAGTCAACTCCTCCTACCGGAATAGCGGCCATATCTACTTTAGAAGCAGTAATCATTTTATTGGCATCTGCCAAAAAAGCTTTTTCGCCAGAAAGGCTCTCTGCGCCATGCCCATCATCGTGGCCTCCACCATGATCGTCACCATGACCGTGTCCGTGACCAGCCTTATGGATCAAGAAGGTAGAACCGGCGCCAAATAGATCCTCTTTATCCGAACTCTTCTGACCATTAGCCAAGAGATAAGTCCCAGCTTCAGTAGGCGTACCAAAAGGGTTACGAGTGATGGACATGTTTTCCTCTTTAATCAGGTTGGTCCATTCCCAAGCCTGACATCCCAAGAAGCCTGCACCACCGATAATAGTCAGCAGCATCCAAAAGATAACACCTCTTTGGTTTTCGCGATGCCCTTCTTGTACTCCACGTACCATCGTTACAGAACTAACGATCAGGAGGAAAGACATAAAAGTTACGAAGATTAAGGGGGCTTTATCACCTGGAAAAAGGGTATGAATGCCAAACGGAGCCGTACTAAATACGAAATCAGGTACGGGCCAAGTGGGCATACTAAAGCGCAGTGTCCCATAGGCAATCAAGAAACCAGCAAAGGTAAAGGCATCCGATAATAGGAAATACCACATCATCAATTTACCATAACTTGCCTTAAAGGGCGCAGCGGCACCATCCCAGGCGTTGTCCGCATTCTGGTGGGTCTGTTCTTCGTGTTCTAATGGAGCTGTATCTGTGGCCATTACGTTGGTATAAGTTTAAAAAATGCTTTGTTTGTCTTGTTAAGGTTGCTGCAATATGAAAAACAGCAGCAAATATATCCAAAGGACATCAACAAAATGCCAAAAAATTAAAGTTAATTCAAAACGCAGTTTACGACGTGGCGTAAAGCGTACGGGAAGTAAAAAGGCGTGCATAAGTGCAACCACTAAAGCTGCCATCCCTCCCAACAGGTGTAAGGCATGAATGCCTGATAATACGTAGACAAATGATCCACTTGGGTTGCCATCAAAACGGACTCCATTGAGGTCCATTACTTGCCAAGCTTGGTATTGTAAAACCAAAAAGGCCAAGCCTGTTATAAAACCCAAGGCCATCAATACGCGATAAAGCAGCGCATTTTCGCGTTCGAAAGCAATGTAGGATGCTTGTAGTAAAACACTACTCAAGAGAATAACTCCGGTATTGATATAAAATAACCGGGGCAAGGTAAATTCCAGCCAGTTGCCTGCCGCCTGCCGTATAATATAGGCACTCGTCAGACCGGCAAACATCATCATCATGCTTGCGCAGGCCACGAAGAGGGCAAACTTCTGCGGATGGATTTTACTCCGATTATTTTCAAAAGCCAATGCTTTCATCATTTAATAGTTAAATCTTGGTGGCTAGTAATAAAAACAAAGCCATAGGCAGATAAACCAAAGAGCTAAACATTAATTGTAATGCCGCTGCCCGAGTATTCTTTTTATATAAATTCCAACCAAACCAAGCAAAGCCAAGTGCTAAAACACTCAAGCCAATCGCTGAGATTGCGCTACACCAACCAAGCATATAAGGTAGGCAGCCCACTGGGATCAGCGCCAAGCTAAAGGCCATGGCATGCAAACCGACATATGGATCGCGATCGCCAGTCTCTGTAGTAGGTAGCAAACGGAAACCCGCTCCCGTATAATCTTCATGTGCCAACCAACCGATTGCCCAGAAGTGTGGGAATTGCCACAAAAACTGAATGCCAAAAAGCGCTAGTGCCAAGGCACTAAATTCTCCTTCCAAGGCCACACAACCAATCAAGGTTGGCAAGGCCCCCGGTAGCGCTCCAATCCAAACGGCTACTGGTGATACGCGCTTCATGGGAGTATACACAAATGCATACAAGATCATAGAGATCATTCCCAATAAGGCAGCTAGAGGATTGAATAAGGCCAGTAAGGTAATCCCTACTAAACTCATAAAACCAGCCGCCATTACGCCTTCTGAAGTCGTCATTCTTCCCGCTGCGATAGGACGATTTGCGGTGCGTTGCATCAGCAGATCATAGTCCTTTTCGAGTACTTGGTTGAGGGCATTGGCTGCTCCTGTTACCAGAAAACCTGCCAGTCCCAGCACTATTACTCCGACCCAATTAATCGATTCCGTTGAAGCGATCAAAAAAGCCATCACCGCCGAGAAGACAACCGTCATATTCAGACGGAACTTCACCAATTGCTTATAGTCGTCGATCCGCTGCGATAGCGATCCAAAGTCGGCAGAGGATTTTGCCGTCGCAGCTGATCTTATTTTCTTGGCCATTATTTTATTTAATTCAAATACTTACTCAGTCAAAACTCATCGCCACCTTAGTGGCCACCTCCATCTACCTCATTTTCTTTGAGGGGGACATATTGAGGAATGAATTCGTTACCATCTTTTCCGTAGTCGTATGCCCATCGGTGTACAGAAGGAAGATTACCAGGCCAGTTACCGTGTCCGGTATCGATAGGCGTAGTCCATTCCAAAGTAGTAGCACCCCAAGGGTTCTTGGTAGTCATTCTCTTACCTTTCCAGATAGAATAGAAGAAGTTAACCACAAACAAGATTTGCAAGGCAAATACGATAATGGCAGCAACGGTAATAAACTGATTCATTTCATCGAAGTGAGAGAAAGCATCAAAGCTTTCGAAGCTGTAGTAACGACGAGGAACACCTGCCATACCGAGGTAGTGCATTGGCCAGAAGATTGCGTAAGCACCAGCCAAGGTTCCCCAGAAGTGGATTTTACCCAAAGTCTCGTTCATAAAACGACCGAACATTTTGGGATACCAGTGATAGATACCAGCAAACATTCCGAAGAAGGCTGCAATACCCATTACGATGTGGAAGTGAGCAACTACGAAGTAAGTATCGTGCATTTGAATATCGATGGCAGAGTTACCGAGGAAGATACCCGTCAAACCACCAGAGATAAACATTGATACGAAACCGATACCAAATAAGCTTGCAGAAGTAAAGCGGATATTACCGCCATATAGAGTCGCAATCCAGTTGAATACTTTTACGGCAGAAGGTACTGCAATAATCAAAGTAAAGATTACGAAGAAGTTAGAGATGAATGGATTTACCCCAGACATAAACATGTGGTGAGCCCAAACGATAAAGGCTAAGAATCCAATTGCTAGGATGGAGAATACCATGGCCTTATAACCAAAGATGGGTTTTCGAGCATGTACCGAAAGTACTTCCGATACCAGCCCCATCGCAGGTAAGATAATGATGTATACCTCGGGGTGACCCAAGAACCAGAACAAGTGCTGGTACAATACAGGGCTACCACCTTCGCGAAGTAGAGGCTCTCCAGCAATAAAGATATCTGAAAGGTAGAAACTGGTTCCTAAGCTACGGTCGAGGATCAGCAATAAGAAGGCAGATACTAATACTGGGAAAGATAACAGACCGAGGATAGCCGTTACGAAGAATGCCCAGATAGTCAATGGCATACGCCACATACTCATTCCTTTGGTACGTAGGTTAAGTACGGTAGTAATGTAGTTGATACCACCCAGTAGTACAGATACTACGAAGAATACCAAACTCACCGTCCAGAGGGTCATCCCCGCACCCGATCCACTCGAAGCTTGAGGTAGCGCACTCAGCGGCGGATAAGCCGTCCATCCCCCCGAGAAGGGACCGGTACTGAGGAAAAGAGAGAAAAACATGATTAATCCTGAAAGGAAGAAAAACCAGTAGGAGAACATATTGAGCATAGGCGAGGCCATATCTCGTGCTCCTAGTTGAAGGGGGATCAATAGGTTACTAAATGTACCACTCAATCCGGCTGTTAGTACGAAGAAAACCAATATGGTTCCGTGCATCGTCACTAGGGCGTAGTAGAAATCAGGGGCCAAGGTACCGATACCAGCCTCGTTAACTACGATCCATTTGCCCAATAAAGGTTTGAGCCAGGTTAAGCTTTCTTCAGGGAATCCCAATTGCAAGCGGAAGATGATAGACATCGCCGCTCCGATAATCGCCCAGAAAATCCCCGTAATCAGGAATTGCTTAGCGATCATCTTGTGATCCATACTAAAGATGTAGTGGGTAATAAAGTTTGATTGATAGTCATCGCCATGGTGATGCTCATGAAAGTGATCATCGTAGCCCTGTTCTTTGATAAGAACATCCTCGTTGAAGGGCGAAATTGATGGCGTTGCGGTAGTATTGTCCATTCTACAACAATTTATTAGTCGCAGGTATCAAAATAGATACCCCTTGTTTTATTAATACTATTGTGCTAAAATCTTAAATTCTGTTCTGCGGTTTTGCTGACGACCAGCTGCGGTATTATTATCACCTACGGGTGTGGTTTCACCATAGCCTACCGAACGTAAACGTCCAGCATCGATGCCTTTATCCACCAAGTAAGTTACTACTGAAGCCGCCCGATCTCCCGACAAGACTTGATTGTTTTCTGGAACACCAACATTGTCGGTATGGCCAGCGATCTCAATCATCATTTCTGGGTAGTTATTCAAAATCTCGATCAAATGTCCCAATTCGCGTTCTGACTCTGCGGTCAAGTTAGCAGAACCCGTAGCGAAAGTTACATTGTTCAAAGTCAAGGTTTTCTTAGTTTCATCCTCTGCCTCCATAGCAGCCGTTACAGCATCCAAGAATGCTTTTTTCTGCATCGCTTCCTCACTACCACGGTTAGGATCAGCATCGGTGTCCTTGATGGTAGTCTCAAAATAAGAAGTTTGTTGGCTCAACCATTCTTCGTATTCATCCCGCTCTACGATTTCGATAACCCGACGCATACTATAGTGTCCGGTGCCACAAAGCTCAGCACAAGCCAATTCAAATTGGAAAGCTTCCCAACGCAATGGGCCATCTGGCTCAGTCGGGTCAGCTAGTTCCCAGTATTCTGGATAAAGTGGGTCGCCATTGCGATCCGTAGCACCTAGGTTACGACGGTATTCCTCCGTGGTAACGGTAGGCTTAAATTTAAAATAGGTTGGTAGGCCAGGAATAGCATCCATCTTCACCCGGAAGTGAGGCAAATCAAAGTTGTGCAATACATCACGTGCCGTAATCCTTACGCGTACCATTTCTCCAACAGGCAATTTAAGTACATCACCAGGAGCAGTACTTACCATATCGTCCCAGTTCTTTTCATCAGTCCAATCTTGTCCTAGAGGATTAGTAGCATTGATTAATTTGAAATTCTTTGTACCTAACTTTCCATCCGCACCAGGATAGCGCATGATCCAAGCAAACTGCATTCCAGTAGCTTCAATCTCAATATGAGGCTCATCTTCCCCAACATCGGCCATTACCTCATTCCAAGCTTCCAATCCACCAACAACCAAGAAGGTCATAACTACTGCAGGAATAGCAGTCCAGATAATCTCCAAACGGTTATCGTGAGCCAAATAGAGCGAAGGACGTCCTTTTTCAGCCCGGTAGCGATAAGAAAACCAAAACAAAAGGATTTGAGTAATAAAGAATACAATCCCCGTTACCACCATAGTTACGTTAAAGATATAGTCCAGAATCACACCATGTTCTGAAGCAGATACATGGGGGCCATACCAAAGCATGGTATCCTTGTACATCATAAAAGAAACTACACATCCAATGAGGAAAAACACTACAAAGATCAGAGACAAAGAAGAGTTAATCCGATTGGAATCTTCTTGTTGATCCTCCTCACCACGGATTCGTCCCGCCAATTCGGAAACTTTACCCACTTGCACCACAATGATGCCGATCAATATGAGGGAAAGAAAGATTAATAAAGCTGTCATTGTCTTCTATTATTTTGAAACAATTACTATCAATTAAAACCAAATATTTGGCGTTCAGTTTAAACGTGGTGGTGTAAACTTTCGCCTAAATAAGGATCATGCTCCGGTTCTAATTTAGCTTTAGCCAATTGACTAAATGCTACATATACAAACAAAGCTCCAAAGCCGAGGAATGTCCCAATTTCAAGGAATCCAGGAATGGTGAAACCCATCATAAAGTCGAAGGTCAAGTCGCCGTGACCACCGTGGCCACCTGCTGCATGTAAAGCGGCTTCTTTAGCAGTAATCAAAGCACCTGGCTTAATCATCATAAAGAAATCAACCCAGTGGCCAATCAATACAATTACCGATACAAAACCCAGCGTACCAAATTTACGCTTGGTGTCATTACGCATCAGAATCAAGAAGGGTAAAACAAAGTTTAGCGCCAAATTAGCATACCAAATTACAGGGTAGTGATTCACTCGGTGCAAAAAGTACCCCGTTTCCTCACCGTTATTAGCGTACCAGATCAACATATACTGAGAGAACCACAAGTACGTCCAGAATACACTAAACCCGAAAAGGTATTTTCCAATATCGTGGAAGTGCTCAGGAGTAACATTCTGATAGTATCCTTTTGATTTCAAGTAAATCAACATCAAAATGGTGATGGCCAAGGCCGATACCATCCAACTGGCAGTAGTATACCAAGCAAACATGGTACTGTACCAGTGAGCGTCGATAGACATGATCCATTGCCAGATCATAGCACAACTTGTAAAGGCAGCGATCGGCAAGAAAGTAGCCGAAGTTACTTTGATTTTGCGGTGAATGGAGTAGTCTCCCCCACCCTGTGAATCTTCTTGTACAGAAAGCGAACGCAAACGCATCGCAAACATAATCCAGATTCCTACAATGATGACCGTTCCGAAGGTATACCAGCCCTTGTTGAGGAAACCGGATTTACCCGCCAAAATAGCATCATAATCGGGGTTAGAAGGATCAGTAAGTCCGTCTACAGCCCAGTGATAGAGGTGATGCCAGTGCATCCAAACTCCTGCCACTAATACGAGTAGAAAGACAAAACCAACTACCAAAAAGAGAGAATAAGCTTCCCAAACCCGCTTCATTACGGTATGCCAACCAGCGTAGGCAGTCGTAAAAGCAGCCAAGGTAAACAAGGAAATAAAAGCAATCCCCGTAAAGAAGACCGTGTTGTGCAAGAAGTTGGTCCAAAACCGGGTGTGATATGGATCATCATTAAAGAAGGTAATGACCATACAGATAATTCCGAGAAGCATTAAACTCCCCAGCACTGTCTTCTGTCGGCCTTCAAATGTGAACTGATTCATCGTCGTATGTTAATTAAGATTTTAGGTCAAATGAGATTCCTACAATTAGTGGCCGCCGTGATCGTGGCCATCGTCGCTCTGGTGCTCACCACCATCGTGATGATCCTGCGTTTCACCGTGATCTCCGCCATGGCTTTCACCATGCCCAGCATCTCCGTGGCCAGAACCATCACCGTGGCTTCCACCGTGACCGTCGCCATGTCCACCACCATGCCCATGATCACCACCGCCCTTACTCATACCAGGATCGTAGTCTTCCATGTAGGTAGTCTTCACTTTTGAAGCCATCGCATTCTTTGGCAAACGGAAAGCAGGGACATCAACAGTGTTGAGGCTGTTCCCCTCTTCAGCATATACCAATTTGCGATCTTTAGCTTGTAGCGAACGGATGTAGTGAACCACTTGCCAGCGCTCTTCGTAAGAAATTTTGTCTGCATAACCGCCCATTACGTTTTTACCATACATAATCGCGTGGTACAAACGTCCATTTGACGCAGCAGTAAATTCATCATTGATCAAGATAGCAGGCTGGGCAGGATAAACCGCATTGGCGTTCTCTTCTGCTACGAGATAGCCATTACCATCTCCTTTTTTACCATGGCAAATTCCACAGAAAATATCGTAGAGTTCTTTACCACGTTCCAAGCCAGCATCAGTGATGGGATAAGGATTATCGATCAACTCAGCAGTAGCTAAGTTGCGACCATCATCAGAATCCTCGTAGTAATAGGGAACATTACCATTTACAGGAATTGAAATTGCATTGTAGTTATATTGACCACTCAACTTATTCATCGCAGTGCTCTTTTCAGCTGGCGATTTGGTATTAACTACTCCCGCAAAACCGCGAGCAATCGTACCATTAACTGGTTTGCGAGGTTGAGCCATTTTGTAGTACTCGCCCTCAGTTCCCCAAGTGTTGTAGTAGTAATAATCGTAGTGATTGGCTTCGTAAGCGATCGAGTGCCCCATATCCGGCATGTATTCCGTACCAGGGTATTCGTTTTCAGCAGGAGTACAAGAACTCAGTGCCAAAAAGAAACAGACGACCGCAATGATTAGATAGTTATTGTTCATCATCAATGATTTGCTTGGCCTTAAATAGTTTTGGTATTTACAAATGATGCTCCCGTCTTATTGAAAAACGAACGCAACGAGTTCACTTCCTCTTCGGAAGAATTATTGGTTTTGAACGCAATACAGAATTTATCATCCGTAATCCGATCGTCCAATACAGGATTGGTAACACCAGGTCCCATTCCACAAATCGTATAGAAGGTAACCACCATTCCAATCGCGGCAAATAATACCGTCAACTCAAAGGTGATGGGAATAAATGCGGGTACTGACCAGTAAGGCTTACCACCAAAAATAATCGGCCAATCGCGGGTAAATATCCAGGTCATCACTCCAAAAGCCGTCATGGTTCCCATAGAGCCGAAGACAAAGCCCGCGATGTGCAGACGCGACTCTTCTAGCCCCAAGAGTGGGTCCAATCCGTGTACTGGAAAAGGAGTGAAAACATCCATGATGTGCAGGTGTTGAGCATTGGCTTCCTTGATCGCGTCGAGCAAAATCTCTTCGTCATCGTAAAGGCCGTATAATACTTCTTTATGTGTTGCTGCCATTATTTAATTCCTTTAATGTGTTCGATCAATGATTTTTTAGTGAGCGCCTTCTTCCACTTTGTCGTGGTGGTGAGTAGCATTAGGTCCAATGTACTGATCACCAGAAGTTTTCAAAATACTCTTAATCTCTGCTACAGCTACAACTGGTGCAACCCGAGTAAAGAGCAGGAAGAGGGTGAAGAATAAACCACCAGTACCAACAAAGATTCCGATCTCTACCCATGTCGGAGTATAGTAACTCCAGTTTGATGGCAAATAATCGCGAGCTAGTGTAGTGGCAATAATTACGAAGCGCTCAAACCACATCCCGATATTGATAAAGATCGACATGAAGAAAGTGACGAAAATGCTCCGACGATATTTCTTAACCCAGAAAATCTGGGGAGAAAGTACGTTACAAGTCATCATACCAAAGTAAGACCACCAGTAGATTCCCGTTGCCCGGTTGTAGAAAGCAAATTGCTCATAAGGATAAACAGAGTACCAAGCGATAAAGAGCTCCGTGAGGTAGGCAACCCCAACGATGGTTCCGGTAAGTAGAATTACCTTATTCATCGACTCGATGTGAGCAATCGTGATATATTCTTCTAGGTTGAGCAATTTACGCGCGATAAGCATCAGCGTAAGTACCATCGCAAAACCTGAGAAGATGGCTCCGGCTACAAAGTAGGGAGGGAAAATTGTGGTGTGCCAACCAGGAATAACAGAGGTGGCAAAGTCAAAAGATACAATGGTGTGTACAGAAAGTACCAGAGGAGTTGCGATACCGGCAAGTACCAAAGAGAGTGATTCCCAACGTTGCCAGTGCTTGGCAGAACCCGTCCAACCAAAAGACAGGAAATTGTAAATCTTCTTACGTACGCCCTTCGCGCGGTCCCGTACTGTAGCAAAATCAGGTACCAAACCAGTATACCAGAATAAGAGGGATACCGTAAAGTAAGTACTGATCGCAAATACGTCCCAGAGTAGTGGTGAGTTAAAGTTTACCCACAATGGCCCCCGAGTGTTCGGATAAGGGAAGATGAAGAAAGCCAACCAAATCCGGCCCATGTGAATCAAGGGAAAAAGTCCCGCACACATTACCGCAAAGATGGTCATCGCCTCCGCAGCCCGGTTTACCCCCGTCCGCCATTTCTGACGGAAAAGTAGCAAGATCGCCGAGATCAAAGTTCCAGCGTGACCGATACCGATCCACCAAACGAAGTTGGTGATATCCCAACCCCAACCAATTGTCCGGTTAAGATCCCAGGTACCAATACCGACCCAAATGGTGTAAATGATACAAAACATCCCAAACGACAAGGTGGCTACCGACAAGATAAAGCCGATGACCCAAGCCGCATTAGGCGATTTCTCAGTAGGCCCTACCAAATCTTCCGTAATATCGTGATACGATTTACTTCCGTTAATTAAGGGCTCTCTTAATGGAGATACAACTGCACTCATAATTCTTAGTTATCTGTTGGGGCCGAAGCCCCTATTTGTTTCTTTTTCAATAATTATCCTTCGATGACTTAGGCATCCAAAGCCTCATCGCGATTGTTGATCTTCGCGCTGTAGGTTACCGATGATTGGGCGTTGATTTCTTCCAATACCCGGTAAGACAATTGACTCTTATTTTTTCTCGATACCAAACTGTTCTTATCGTTGATATCACCAAAGACGATAGCACCGGTAGGACAAGAAGTCTGGCAAGCCGTCTTAACGTCTCCATCACGGAGGCGACGCATCTCACTCTTCGCAGTCAATTTACCTTCTTGAATCCGTTGTACACAGAAGCTACATTTTTCAATAACTCCACGAGAACGAACCGTAACGTCAGGGTTCAAGACCATCCGCGTCAGGTTGTCGGTCATGTATACCATTGAGTCCGATTCATCGTTGCCTTTGTTGATGTCAACCTCGTTTTGTGACCATAAATCTGCCGAAGTATAATCCAACCAGTTGAAACGACGGACTTTATACGGGCAGTTGTTGGCGCAGTAACGAGTACCGATACAGCGGTTGTAGGTCATTTGGTTCAGACCTTCAGAGCTGTGGTTGGTCGCGGCTACCGGACAAACGTTCTCACAAGGTGCATTATCACAGTGCTGGCACATCATCGGCTGGTAAACCACATTGGGGTTTTCTGCATCGCCATAGTAATAGCGATCGATGCGTAGCCAAGCCATTTCGTGGTGGCGGTGTACCTCGTATTTTCCAACTACAGGAATATTATTTTCTGACATACAAGCGATGGTACAAGCACCACAACCCGTACAAGCATTCAGATCAACATACATTCCCCAGTGGTGACCTTGGCTGTACAACTTCTCCGAGTATTCCTCATAAGGATACAGAGTCTGGTCGTTGAGGTGGTTATAATTCTCCCGCTTAGCGATCAAACCGACATCGAGTGGATTGCCCTCCTCACCGTGAAGGAAAGTTTCCAGTTGGTCTACATTAGATTGGAAGATGATCGAACGATCGGTCAAAGAACCTTGGTAACCCGCAGGTCCAATGGCCTTTTCATCTACGTTGATAGTTTCTCCATTAGCATCCGGTGCCGTTACCCCCATCGTGTGGTGATACTGTACCGAAGCATATTTCGCGCGGCCAATGATATCTGAAACCGCTACATTTTGAGCAAAATATTGAGTATTTCCATCTTCATCGGCTACCAACCAAGGGAAGATGTTATTTCCAATGCCTTTGGCAGCTTTACCACCTTTGGTACGACCATAACCTAAAGCCATTGAAACGGTTCCGTCCATTTGACCAAACTGAGGAACGGCCGTTACGCGCTGGCTTGAATCTCCTACGGAAAGGTCAACTTCTTCTGCCCATCCTTTGGCGTTTTCGCTACCAATACCTTTAAAACCAGCAAAGTCATTGCTACCATTCCAGTGAATTGGCACTTGGAGGTAGTTGCCCCATACACAGCGAGTAACCGGATCAGGCATTTCTTGTAGCCAAGGGTTGTTGGCATATTGACCAGCACCGATATTTACGGGCTCGTAAAAAGCGATCTCTAGCTCAGAGCTACCCACTTTGGTTACTTTAGCCGCGGCGGCGTTGGCATCACCACCACAAGCAGGAGTTTCGGCAGCTACTGGGAATTCGAGGATACCATCGTGCAAGGCATTGTCCCAAAAGCTTTGGAAGCTAGCAAAAGCAGTTTGCTGAGAGAAGATAGCCTCTTGCCAGTGGGCTTTGAGGTAATCAAAGTAGGGCTGTTCAGCCGATTTATTGAGGCCTGGTGCATCTGACCAGGTGAGTAAACTTTCTTCTGTCTGACGAGTATCGAACAAAGGAGCGATCGTAGGTTGAATCAAACCGTAGTGACCACGCTTAGGGTTTACATCGCCCCAAGATTCGAGGGTGTGGTGGTTAGGTGCTACGTGGGTACACGCTGCCGTTGTTTCATTCATCGTTTGGTTGAAAGAAACGCGCAGTTTAACCTTAGCCATTCCGTTGATAAATTGATCGGAATTAGGAAGGTCAAAGGCAGGGTTAGCATCCATCACCAAGAGTGCATCGATGCTTCCCGCGTTCATTTCGCGGACCAAGTTGCGGATATTGCTATCTACTCCCTGACGTTGGTAAGAAACTGCACCGAAGTCGATGGTAGCACCGTAGCTACCTAGCATGTCGTTGATTTTATTGATCAAGATTTGCTCTCCGGTATTGTTTGAACCAGCCACTACGAGTGAATGGCCACGGTGAGCGACCAAATCAGCGGCAACTTTGCGAAGCGATGCAGCTGCTTTGTCGTTTACTTTTGGTGCATTTACCCGGCTACCACCCGTTTTGGCGGCAACTTCGTTATAAAGGTTAGCAATTGCTGCTCCTTGCTCGGTAGGACGAACCCAAATCCGGTTATCGGCATTAGACCCCGTCATAGTCATCCCACATTCTACTTGAATATGGCGAGACATTTTAGGTTTGCTCGTATTAACTACCCGACCTTTAGCGTATTGACGCGAATATTCGATTGGAGAAATCCAAGTTCCTAGGAAATCAGCTCCAAAGCTGACGATCATATCTGCCTTATCGAAGTGATAAGCAGGGATTACTTGTTGGCCAAAGCAAGTTTCGTTAGCCAGCAACATAGCAGAGCTAGAAACTGGATCGTATTGAACTACTTCGGTGTTAGGATATTTGGCGGAGAAATCGGCAATGGCCTTACGCGAAGTAGGGCTCATCAAGGTATTGGTCACAATCCGTACTTTAGACCCTCCATTCAACTGCCCTTTAACCGCACTATCCAATTCAGCCCAAGTCATTGGTTTTACCGCATCACCTTCTACTGCTCCGGGGCTTTTAATCCGGGCCGTATCATAAAGACTGAGCACATCCGCTTGAACTCTGGCGCTCGTTCCACCACCAGTGACGGAAGAAAGCGAGTTCCCTTCTACTTTAATCGGACGTCCTTCCCGAGTTTTAACCAAGATGGGAGCATAATCACCACCTTTGACAAAAGTCGAGGCGTAGTAGGTAGCTACTCCAGGAACGATTTTGTCGGGCTTGACGACATAGGGAATCGCGCGGCGAACCGGCGTTTCACAACTTGCGAGCGTTGCTGCCCCCAAACCAAAACCGAGGTACTTAAGAAAATCGCGACGATTACTCTGTAAATCCACAGAAGTATCTTCAGCGAGAGTATCAATGATTGGCAATTCAGTAAATTCCTGTTGTGCCATTTGCAAGAATTCTGAGTCGTTATTTTTATCACTTATCCCAACCCAAACTTCATTTTGCTGTTTCTTCATGATGTATATTGATAGTGTACGGTATGTGATTCCTTGTCTTATATATAATATGGTGTCCTAGTAGTGGCATTTTTGGCATTCCAAACCTCCAATATCTTCTACTGTTACGTTGTCACGTTCACCATTTTTGATTTGCTCGTGGTATACTTCGAAAGTTTCGTAGTATTTATTACCAGCAAATTGAACGTCCGTTTGACGGTGACAGTTAACACACCATCCCATGGATAGTGGTGAGTGTTGAGCCACAACTTCCATTTTCTCTACGGGGCCGTGGCAAGTCTGACATTCTACTTGTCCCACAGTTACGTGTTGAGCGTGGTTGAAGTAGGCGTGATCAGGCAAGTTGTGAATACGAACCCATTCGATGGGGCCATAAACCTGCTCTTTAGTATCGTGAGTTAGAGAAGAAACGATGTCGTCCCACTGCGTTTCGGCAGCTTCTTTAGCCGCAGTTGCTAAACGTTTAGCATTTCCTTGGTAGCGAGCCTCTTCTCCTTTTTTGTCCTTGAATTGCTCTTCAATCCATGGCTTATAGATTTTTTCCAATTCGGCATTATCCGTCCGAGTTTTTTCATCTAGGTAAGTATCATCACCAGGATTAAATCCAACAGAAGCATAGATCTTAGCGATCTCCGCAGTTCCGTAGGTAGAACCAAACTTAACTGCTTTGTGGCAGTTCATACAAGTATTGGCGGCGGGGATTACCGAATGCTTTGAGCGGCGGGCGCCATCGTGGCAGTATTGGCAATCGATTTGCTGAAGGCCGGCGTGGGTGGCGTGAGAAAATTTGATCGGCTGTTCAGGAGCGTAGCCTTGCTGACGACCAAGGTCGATGGCATTATTAACGCTGGTGTAACCACCGAGTACTACTAAAGCAAATACGGCAAAACCAACTACTCCTTTACTGGTGATGATATCCATTAAGCTAGCCCGAGGAGCTACTGCCCCACCCTCTGTAACTTCGGCCATATGGCGAAGGTTAGAAACGATCCGAGCCAATACTACGGCGAGGATGGCGAGAATGAGGAAAAGGGTAAAGTATAAAAAGTTATTGCTTTCTTTGGGCTGTCCACCAACCACAGCAACAGAAGTATCGTTTGTACTTCTACCAATCGTACCATCTGCAACACCTTTAATATAAGCCAACATATTCGTAATCTGAGCATCGGTCAGACTTGGAAAGGCAGTCATTACAGAGTTGTTATACTCCTTATATAGTGCTACAGCATAAGCATCACCTTGATCAATTACTGCTTGAGAATTGCGAATCCACTCATAAAGTAATGCCTCACGACCTTCCCAACGTTCTTCTGCGCCACCAAGCGCAGGTCCCGTCAATTTATCTTTCATGTTCTTATTGTGGCAAGTCGCACAGTTAGCTTTGAAGAGCGCTTTACCCTCAACAAGATTAGCTTCTTGGCCAAACAAAGAAAAAGACAGGAAAGTGAAGGAGATTAGGAATAAAAATTTGGCGGTCAATGATTTATTAATCATCATATTTTGGCTTTGTAAAGTAGTGATTGAACTCGAAAAATGGACCTCTCTTGTTTGTCATTTTTCTGTCAGCGCAAAAATACGATTCGTTCCATATTTTAACAATAATTAAGATAAAGACTATCTTATTTAGATTGCTTCTAAATAAACAGACAAATTCATGACAATCTCAATTAAAAAAGCCATCCCGAAAAAAATTCGGAATGGCTTTAAATTTTACCACTTTTAAACCTATTGTTCTTACAGATTTGGAGCTGGAGTAGCTCCAATATTTTATATTAAAACCGGCGCCTATGCGCACAAGCAATTATATTCGTTTATTCTAATTTGGCGAGATCTCTAACCAAAATGCTCTTTCTGGTAAAATAGATAAGATTTAACTTCTTCAATTCATTGAGTACAGAAGTTACCGTCTGGCGAGAAGTCCCAGTGAGATTAGCAATATCTTGCTGAGTGAGAGAATGCTTAATCAAAGTTTCAAATCCTACTTGACGACCGCGCTTATTAGCAGAATCTTTGATAAAATCAATGATCCGGGTACGGGCATCTTTAAAAATCAATGATTCCAAACGATCTTCTACGCGACGTAGGCGATCACCGATCATATTCAACACATTTACAGACAATTGGTGGTTGGAACGCATCAGACGCTTGAAGTCTTCTACCTTAAGGGTAAAGTACTGCGCATCTTGATTCATCACCCGCGCAAAATCTTTGCGATTTTGCTCTCCTACTACACACATTTCACCAAACATAGCCATGGGATGGAGGATGGCTTTGATTACTTCCTTACCATCGTTCGAGTGAGATCCAATCTTAATGGTTCCTTTTACCAAGAAAAAGATTTTGTCCGACTGGTCACCTGGTACATATACATAGGAGTATTTGGGACGCTTTTTCAGCTCGACCATTTGGCCCAGCATTTTCTTTTCTTCATCATTAAAGGAGGTGAACAGGGGAAATTGCTCTAGGAAAGTGAGTTTTGAAGTAATATCCATGACCTATCTTTTTGATTAAGTATTCAAAAGTGTATTGACAATAAAATTCGGTGTTTTAAAATTCGTCGATCGCTGCTTTTAACAATATTATCTAACCGAATCTCTATATAGTAGACACGATTATTTGGCTCCCCCCCTACGAGATGAAGCTTTTTTTAAAAAAAGATTAATTTTTTCTGAATTTTTGGTGGAAAAGAGGCTAGCGGGCTAGGGAAATGGAGTCGCGAGCGATGCTGTAGCCAGAAAAATTACCGAGGCCATTTTCAACATTGTCAAATATAATCACTGGCTCCGACAGCGGAGATTCGCGGGCAGCGAGCTGACGGGTAAAGGAAGAATGATAGCGATAATAGTCGCCAGACACCGAACGGAGCTCTACATGCAGGCGATTGACGAGCTGAAATCCTGTATTAATGGTGACCGCCGTGCGGAATGGAATCCGTTTGGCCTGGCCATCGAAGTCACGGTCGTTAAACATAAAACCGTCTTCTTGCCGCAGGGCCAGATAGGCAGGATCCTGACTATCAAGGATAGAAACCTCCGTACGAATAGAATCTTGGTTGAATTGGATACAACAAGTATCACCTTGAGAAAGGGAATACCAATCTATCGGAACCACCACATCGGAAAAGTGATAAAAATTATCAACTCCTGGCGGATCAAAGATTTTTATTTTTCCAAAAAAGGTATAAACCGCAGTAGTACGGTCCAAAAAGGGATAATCAATGGCAATACTGTCGATGCTGATCTCTTCGAGCGGGACAGGATCAGGAATAGAGTTGGTGGCCAATAAGGATGGATTATCTGGTATATCTACCGAAAGCGTATAGGAACGACCGATCCGAGGTTTAAAATTAGAGCGATAATAAGGTACATTGGGATATTCCCCTTTGGCGGGGATGAAGGTAAACTTGCCCTGAATGCGCTCATTGAGTAGCACTTGTACGGTGGCATCCTCTATATATATGGTGGAGTCGGTAGAATTAACCGATTTTTCGCGAGAGATAAAGACTCGAATAAAGTCATCCGGGTTAAAATTGGCGATGGCAACGGCTTGGGGATCATTTTCGGGCATAGGAATATCTATCGGTTCCAGACAACTGGAAAGCCCTAATATTAATAGAATCGCCACTACCAAATATTGACGCATAGCGTACCCGATTTGAAAGGTAAACACTTCTCAGTGCTCTTTCGCTGCTTGAAACAGCAGGATCTACCCAATTTCCGAACATTTTAACAAAAAAGAAATGCTTGGGTTTAATTAATTTCTTTTTTGATACTCCCCTGCCCTATCACCAAGAGACCTTTTTTTCCTCTTCCTGCTGTTTTTTCCAATTCTTGATCCGGAGGGAATAACTCACCTGTGGTAATAAAGGAATCAGACTATATTGAACGAACTCGCTCTGCTCAGGGTCCTGATCGCGAGGCCGAAGGGTAATAAAAAGTGGATTACGACGATTGTAGAGGTTGTATATGCCTGCACTAAAGGTCTGATCGCCCCAAGATTTCTGGGAATGGAAGTTGAGACCAAAGTCGAAACGATGATAAGCCTCCATACGAAAGGCATTACGCGCACCAAAGTTGTAGGTCAAAAAGGGCTGGGTAATATCCAAAACGCCATTTTCCGGTAAGTATTCCGAAACGGAGGTAGGCAAGGTAATTCCATTTCCCGTGCCATATACCCAACTCAAGGATAACTCAAAGCGCTTAGAGAAGCGATGTACTCCAGCCGCTTTAAAGTAAAAACGCCGATCATAGCGAAAATCAAAGCGTTGCCCGGAGGAAAGTTCATCAAATTGCCGTTGTGACCAGGCCAGGGTGGCATTACAAAGCAGGAGCGTTTTACCTAAGTTTCGCGAACCAAAAAATTCGACTCCATAGGCCCAGCCTCGACCAACCGTTACGTTTTCCTCCCAGTTTTCACCATCGATAAAAGTAAACAAGGTTCCTTCCTGATAAGCCAGCACCTGATCCATCTGTTTGAAATAGGCTTCAAAACCAGCTTCCCAGCCCGCATCTCGGGCCGCAGGCACAAATTTTAAGCCCACCACTCCCTGCCACGAATCCTGTGGCCGGATATTCTCCGTAGAAGGCACCCACAAATCTTCCGGTAGGCCAATTCCCGTTCGGGTGAGCAAATGTAAATGCTGCCGCATCCGGGCAAAAGATACACTCAAGGCCCAGTCGCGCCGGATAAAGAACTGCGCGGCCAAGCGAGGTTGCAAGGCCCAATATACCTGGCTTCCTGTTCGGAAGAAACTGGCCCGGAGTCCCAAACTCAATTGCAATTCGCGCCGGATATTAATCTCATCTTCCACATAAGCCGCTCCTTCAAAGGATTCGATAAAAGAATCGCCAAACAACTGGGAAAGTGAGCTGGGATTGCTATCAAAGCCAAAGCCAATGTCATTATTTTCGTTAACCGAGGCGATACGAGGTTGGAACTTGTGGCGGGTATATTGAAATCCATAACGGATATAGTGTTCGGGCTTGGGCAGGTAGTCAAAATCCAATTTGACCGCCAAGTCCTCAATCGTCGATTGGTAGCGATTGGCGAAGAAAAAGCTCTGTTCCAGCGAATCTGCTGTATTGTACCGGATTCCAACAAAGTTCTCCGATTGGAAATCGTATTCACTAAAGGTGATGGTGGTATTGGCAAATAGCTTTTCTCCAAACTGGTGATTCCATCTAAAGGAGGCGATATTATTTCCCCAATTGATCAGTTGTTGGGTTTTAAAAGTAAATTCGGGAAATAGGTCTAGGCTTTCATCTCTAAAATCATCACCACCAGCATAAAAACTGAGGAAAATCTCATCCCGGTCAGAAAGGGTGGCATTTATTTTTGCATTAAAGTCCTGATAGCCGTAAGCGGAAAAGCCTTCGCCTCCATTATTGCGATTAATGTAGCGAGTAAGTGGGCGCATGATCAAGTCCAGAAAGGAACGGCGATAGGAAAGAAAAAAGGCACTGCGATCCTTAACGATGGGGCCTTCAAAGGAAAACTTTCCCGTAATCAGGCCCAAGCCCAGCTCCGCTTCATAGTCTTTTTGATTGCCTTCCTTGGTTCTTACATCCAATACGGAGGAGAGTCGCCCGCCATACCGCGCCGGAAAACTTCCCTTGATTAAATTGGCAGAACGGATGGCGCTACTGTTGAAAATCGAAAAAATGCCGACCAAGTGGGTCGCATTATACACTGGTACTCCATCTAGTAAGACAAGGTTTTGATCCGCATTTCCTCCACGAACGAAGAGTCCCCCTACTCCATCGCCGCCTGATTGTACGCCGGGAAGCAAAAAAGCGGTTCGCATTACATCCGATTCTCCCATCAGGGTGGGGAATTTCTGGACCTTATCCAAGCTAATTTCATCGCGACTCAGATTACCAAATTTCTGTGTGGTCAGCGAATCTGTACTCAATACCACTACTTCGGCGAGGGTAAAATCGCTTTTCAGGCTCAGATTGATCATGGTATCTCGCTGTAAATCAAACTTTACCGTTTGAGGTAAAAAGCCTAAGTAACTGTAGGTCAAGGTAATCGGTCCGGCAGGTAGAGTAAGACTGTAAAAACCGTAGACATTGGTGGAAGTACCTCGATAGGAAGTGGGGTCATAAATATTGGCTGAGATCAGTTTTTCTCCATTTATATCATCTTCCAGATAACCTTTGATGGTATAGCGAGCGGGGGGCGCTGGTGGAAGACGGAAAAGGACGATTTGTTGGCCGATCACCTTATAACCGAGGCGGGAGTTGATCAATAAATCATCTAGGATATCGCCTAGGCGGCGATCCACTACGCGATAAGGGCCGACTGTACGATCGAGTTGGGGAAAGCTTCCGAAGGAAATATTGATTTTGGATTGGAGGCTGAGTTCAAAAAGAGCGGCGGATAACTCACTACGGGGAAGGTCGATACTAAGCGAGCGGTCCAATACCGATTGGGCACTGACCCATGAGGTCCAGACCGATAGGACGAGAAGAAGCCATAAATATTTAGACCACCTTGGCAAATTCCATGGTTTTTACTTAGAACGAGGTTCAAAATGCATAAGGAGCAAGGTTAAGATAAAAAAATTCCTTATCCCAAACCGGGATAAGGAATTTTAAGCGACCAATTTAACCGCATCCTGACAATTCTTAGTCACAAGACCCCCCGTGTAGGCGGTAATTACGGTCGTTGATCTTTTCTACCCGTAAATTGTAGGTAGTTTTAAAGGATTCCAATACTTGTGAGAGCGGTGCATCGACAAATGGCGAATTATACTTACAGTTTTTAAGCGCATCATCTGCCAATTCTAGGTTTACCCCATAATACCTTTCTAAATCTGTCAGTACTTTTACCAGTGAGGTTTTCTTAAAACTCAGGGTTTTAGAATGCCATGAAATAGCATTTAGATTAGCATCGGCTTCCTCTTTCAATTGGGTAGATTGATGCCAGAAAGTACCCTTTTCATTGGCCGTCAGTTCAATTTCTTCCTCCGTTGGGTTCACTTTAAAGGCTACCGTTCCCGATTTTACCGCTACTTCGGTCATCTCTTCATTAGGTAGGGCTCGAACATTAAAGGAAGTTCCTAGCACTCTGACTTGAGTATCATCAGTTTCGATGATAAAAGGCTTTTCTGGATTTCTTTGCACATCGAAAAAGGCCTCTCCCGACAATTTAGCCCTTCTTTCTTGGCGATTGTTGGGGTTAGAAAAGGTCAATTCGCTGTTTTCATTTAGCCAAACGATACTTCCATCGGTCAATTCGACCTTTTCCTGCTGTCCGGCCGCGGTACTTACCACAAAGGCACGGTTAGAGGGTTGGAGGTAATTTTTAGCCATAAATGTAATGGAGACCAAAACGGCAGCTACGGCGGCGGCTCGCATCAAAAAGCGGGAGAAACCGAGGCTTACGCGCTTAGCCGAAGTGGGTTGAGCCACTGGTTTGGCGGGTGTTTGGCGATTTTTATCCTCCTGCATTCGGGATTTGAAGCGATTCCAGCCCGCATCTACATCGGGAGAAATTTCTTTATCATAGCGGCCACCCCATTCCCAGGTTTCCCGGAGGGCTTCCGCTTGCTGATGATTATCGGCTGATTTTTCCTCCCAATTGCGTAGTTCCTCCAGCTCTTCACTGGCGGCACGATTGGTTAGTTGCTTCACTAAGATGTTTACTAGACGATTATTTTTCATTGATGGTATGACTTTCCTGTCTGACCAATTGACACTAAATTATGGCTTCCCCCCTATCTATCTTCCTTTTTTTTAAAATAATTGTACCAAAAGGAGCAGTAATGGCCCTTTGCCGACAAAAGGCCGTAGGGCTTGCCTCAAAAACTTAAGTGCTTTAGAGATTTGATTTTCTACGGTTTTAATCGAAATATCGAGCT
>SPJL01010279.1_pt1 | contig 24935 bp, 23 predicted proteins | sample 3741751 | NCBI WGS metagenome assembly SPJL01 (sample SAMN10925998, study PRJNA522277) | cold seep metagenome | isolation source: Elba SIP-enriched marine methane seep metagenome, extraction at timepoint T3 | place: Italy: coast of Elba, Mediterranean Sea | reverse complement strand
TGGGTGTGGGATGGCTCACCTGCGATTTTGCAGTCTCGTGCGATGGATGAGACCGGGTACGTGCAGCCTAAAATCAATCAGTTACGCGCTGTTCGTGGTAAGAGGTCTATCTACCATAATAATGCGATTCAATCCTGGCAAGTGGCCGATACTGGGGAGGTTTCTAATGTACAAGCCTATTAGATCCGCTCTGCTAGCTTTTATGGTGTTGTTTGTTACGGGCGCTGATGCAACAGAATATGGTGTTGGTCGTACGGCAACCAAAGCCGAAATTGCTGCCTGGGATATTGACGTAAGGCCAGATTTTAAAGGTCTGCCAAAGGGATCCGGTAGTGTAGAGGCTGGTGAAGAGCTCTGGGAAAATAAGTGTTCAGCCTGTCATGGTTCATTTGGTGAATCCAATGAGGTATTCACGCCGCTCGTTGGCGGTGTTACGCCAGAGGATATTCGTACTGGGCGTGTGAAATCACTCATGGGTAACGGCCAACCACACCGTACCACTTTTATGAAGGTTGCCACGCTATCCAGTATTTGGGACTACATTAATCGGGCAATGCCATGGAATGCACCTAAGTCTTTATCCCCTGATGAAGTGTACGCAGTAACGGCTTATTTATTAAACCTGTCCGACATTGTGGGGGATGACTTTGTTTTAAGTGATGAAAACATCCAGTCAGTACAAGAGCGAATGCCAAACCGTAATGGTATGACGCTTAAGCATGGTTTACGCACAGTGAATGGTACGCCAGATGTGAAAAACAAGGCCTGTATGAAAGATTGTGGCAAGTCTGTCTCTGTGCATTCAACACTGCCTGAAAGCGCTAGAAACACGCATGGTAATGTTCAACTGCAAAATAGACCTTTTGGTGCTGTACGCGGTGTGGATACGACAAAACCGCCGCTCACTACCTTTATGCGGGCAGAGGATGTGATGGTGGTAAGTCAGGAAGCAGATGGTGAAGCCAATCATTTAGCACTGGCGAAAGGTAGTGGTTGTCTATCTTGTCACGGCGTTGATAACAAAATTGTAGGCCCTAGTTTTAAAGATGTGGCTGCAAAGTATAAGACAGTTAAAAACGCACAGGAAACCTTAGTCGGCAAAGTCATGAATGGCGGAGGCGGTAATTGGGGTGAGATAGAAATGCCAGCACAGAAAAATTTAGACAAAGATCAAATTGCTTTATTAGTACAGTGGATATTGGCTGGCGCTAAATAAGGCAAATATGTTAGTGGTGTAAGGAGAGAAATAAAATGGACAAGAGTAGAAGAAGCTTTTTCAAAACAGCATCCATAGTGGGTATTGCCGCATCGAGTGGATTATTTAGATCAGCTGATGTATTTGCTGCCGAATGGCAGGCAGGCAGCTTTAGTGCAAAAACCCTTGAAGAAGCTTTTAAACAAGTGGGTGTAACAGATTACACAATGAGTGATGAAGTTGCTGTGAAAGCATCTGAAATTGCAGAAAACGGAGCAGTCGTACCCGTCAGAATCGCAAGCAAGATAGCCAATACAGACTATATGGCCGTGTTTGTAGAAAAGAATCCTAACCCGTTAGCAACCGCTTTTGATATTCCAAAAGACACAATCCCAGAAGTGGCAACCAGAATCAAAATGGGTGAAACCTCAAATATATATGCCATGGTAAAAGCCGATGGAAAATGGTATGCAGCTAAAAAAGAAATCAAGGTGACTTTAGGCGGCTGCGGCGGCTAAAGCACAACACTATTTTAAAGATTGATAGATAGACAAGTGAGGAATACAAAATGGCTAGTCCAATGCGAATTAGAGCAAAATTAAAAGATGATGTTGTGAAGGTGAAAATACTCATTCGCCATAACATGGAAACAGGAAAGCGCAAAGATGCGGAAACTGGCGAGAAAGTGCCTGCGCATTACATCGAAACGCTAACCGTAAAATGCAATGATAGATTGGTACTTGATAGTGTAATGGGAATTGCCGTCTCAAAAGATCCGTTTGTGGGATTCAAATTTAAGGGTGCGAATAAAGGCGACACACTTAGTGTTACCTGGTTAGATAACAAGGGTGATACTCGCACGGATACAGCCAAAGTTGCTTAAACATACAAGTGTTAGTTGGTGAATTTAAGCTGGGGATATGATGAAAAAAAGAAACTTACTGGTGGCATTTAGTCTAGGACTATTACTGATCAATGCTGCGTTTGCTGAAGATGCTGAGACAGAAGATGAACTTGGCAACTACGATTCGATGCTTGAAGACGGCAACCCTGCTGAGTTTGCCGTAATGGATGGTGAGGCGCTATGGCAAACTGCTGCAGGGCCTAAAAACGCAACATTGGAACAATGTGATCTAGGTAAAGGGCCAGGTGTACTCGAAGGTGCTTATGCAGAGCTGCCTAAGTATTTTGAGGATACAAAGAAAGTCATGGATTTGGAACAGCGTCTGATTCATTGCCGCATGACATTGCAGGGCCTGACCTATGAGGAAGCGACAAAAAGGCCTTTTACTGCCCCTGGGCATTCATCCGATATTGAGAAGTATGTTGCTTATATTGTCGAGAAGTCTAATGGCATGAAAATGGCCGTGTCCACAGAACATCCTCTAGAAAAAAAAGCGTACGAATTAGGTGAGAAGATATTCTTCTATCGTGCAGGTTCACATGATTTTGCATGTGCAACATGCCATGGGTCGGATAATGCACGTATTCGTTTGCAAAACCTAGTCAATCTTACCAATAAAGAAGATGCTCAAAAAACTTATGCAACATGGCCAGCATACCGCCTGTCGCAAGGTGAAGTAAGAACCATGCAATACCGTATTCGGTCCTGTATGCGTCAACAGCGATTTCCCAAACCAAATTATGCATCTGACACGATTACTGCATTGTTGATGTATCTTGCAAAAAATGCAGACGGTGCTGTTTACGCTGGGCCAAGTATAAAAAGATAAAAGGATAGACTTGTGAAACGTATTAATAAAAGTCAAAGCAGCCTCTTTATAGTACTTACGCTTGTATTGACAGCTTGTACTAATGAGGCTGTTCAGCAAAAAGCTGTAGGCGATCTAGCTACCCAATTAAAAAAAGATTTTTCAGCCAAGGGGCCAGCAACAATTGAACGATTGACGCAGAGAGATGCTGCTCAGAAAAAATGCAGTGAATACCCATTAGAATTTACTGATGAAGAGCGTAGTACGTTTAAAACCGAACAGCTTAAAACTGTTCAATATCCCGAAGACTCCGAATTCTTAGGTGATTGGAAAGAAGGCAAAAAAATCGCGCTCAATAGTAAAGGCATGCAGTATTCAGATGAGGTTGATGGTATGAATGGTGGTAATTGCTTTGCTTGCCATCAGATTACGAAAACCGAAATTGCTTTTGGAAACTTAGGGCCATCTCTGTATCAATATAGGCAAACCAAAGGCTCAAATCAAAAAGTAATTAAATATACATGGGAAAAAATTTATAACGCACAAGCGCATCGCGAGTGCTCAAAGATGCCGCGATTTGGTTATGCAGGGATATTAACTGAACAACAATTAAAAGACGTGATGGCGTTCTTGTTTGATCCTAAGTCACCAGTAAATTTGTAAGAAAGTAATTTTATGTCGTTAAGCCGTCGTGAGTTTATACAGTTATTAGGGGTTGCTGCAGCAAGCGGTATGGCTCTGAATGCTAAGTCGTTATTAGCAGGTACATCAGCAGATAGGACAGAGAAGTTATATGAGGTGCCAAAATTTGGCAATGTGCATTTCTTGCATTTTACTGATTGTCACGCGCAATTAAAGCCAATTTATTTTAGAGAGCCGAGTACCAATATCGGTGTAGGGAAAGCAGCCGGTCGTCCGCCACATTTGGTCGGTGAGCATTTGCTCAAATACATGGGTGTAAGCCCAAATTCGCCTGATGCGTATGCGTTTACCTCAATGAATTTTGAAGCAGCAGCGCAAACCTATGGGAAAGTTGGTGGCTTTGCGCACTTGAAGACCTTGGTGGATAAAATGAAGGCTTCGCGGCCAGGCGCATTGCTACTTGACGGTGGTGATACATGGCAGGGCTCAGCAACAGCGCTGTGGACTAATGGTCAAGATATGGTCGATGCGTGTTTAGCGCTTGGTGTGGATGTGATGACACCACATTGGGAAATGACCTTGGGCGATAAGCGAGTGACAGAAATCGTTGAAAATGACTTTAAAGATAAAGTTGATTTTGTTGCTCACAATATCAAAACAAAAGACTTTGAGGATGCTGTATTTGAGCCATATGTTATCAAAGAAATGAATGGTGTGCCTGTCGCGATTATTGGCCAGGCATTTCCATATACCCCCATTGCACACCCCAAACATTTTGTGCCAGATTGGACATTTGGTATCCAAGAAGAGCACCTGCAAGAGATGGTGGATGAGGCAAGAGAAGAAGGCGCAAAAGTCGTCGTTCTACTCTCACATAATGGGATGGATGTTGATATTAAATTGGCCTCAAGAGTGACTGGCATTGACGCGATTATGGGTGGTCATACGCATGATGCGGTGCCTCGACCTATTAGTGTGAAAAATGCCGGCGGTAAAACGTTAGTAACTAATGCTGGTAGCAATAGTAAATTTTTAGGTGTGTTAGATTTTGATGTGCGCCATGGCAAGGTACAAGACTTTCGGTACAAGTTATTACCTGTGTTTTCAAACTTGTTACCTGCTGACCAAGGTATGGAGGCATTAATTAGCAAAATCAGAAAACCGTATCAAGAAAAACTGAGTGAGGTGCTTGCGACAACAGAAGGTACCTTATTTAGAAGAGGTAACTTTAACGGTACGTACGATCAGTTAATTGTTGATGCACTAATGGATGCTAAGGATACCGAGATCGCATTCTCGCCTGGTTTTAGATGGGGGACCTCGTTATTACCTAATAGCGAGATTACGATGGAATGTCTAATGGATCAAACGGCAACTACATACTCACATAGCACGGTGACTGAAATGACAGGGGAAATGATAAAACGTGTGCTAGAGGATGTGGCTGACAATTTATTTAATCCCGATCCTTATTACCAACAGGGCGGTGATATGGTTCGTGTCGGCGGCTTGCAGTATAGCATTGACCCATTAGCGACCATTGGTAAGCGTATTACACACATGGAATTGAATGGTAAAACCATTGAAGCCAGTAAAAAGTATAAAGTGGCTGGCTGGGCCCCTGTTGCAGAAGGTGCTTCTGGTGAGCCAGTATGGAATGTCGTAGGAGATTGGTTGAAGGCTCAAAAAACCGTTGCTCCACGAAAATTAAACATGCCCAAGATTATTGGCATGCATGGCAATTTAGGTATTTCTTCTGAACAGTAGCAAACACGTAAGAGATACCTAAATAGTTGAGTCTATCTGTGATGCATGAAGGCAATGACAGAAATGACACAACCAAGGAACTGAAAAAATTAAATGTGACAAATAAAGCATTTGTTTGGTGTTGAGTATTTAAGTTTATCGTTTGAAGTTTTAATTAGTACTTTTTTATCAATGACTTAGTGTTGTGGCATGCGAGTTGCCTTAAGTCGATAGCAAATAGGTCTTAGTGCGTTAAGCATTAGGATCTAACAATAAACGGGTTGGTAGAAGTTGATTAACCCAAGTTTTAAAATTAATAGCACATTTAGGAGAGATGATATGCAGATAAAACAAAGTGTAAAAGCAATACGAAATCTATCAAAAATAGCTGTTCTTGGACTCGGGATGAGTCTAGCATTTAGCGTACCAGTGGCAAATGCAGATGAAACAAGTTGTTCACCCTTTACTCCACTAGTAAAAGGGCAGGAAGATTTTGTGTACGTATGGACACTGGGTGTTAAGGGCCTAGGCAATGAGTCTGATAAGTTGGTAACAGTGAGCGCTAATCCTGATTCACCGGATTATGGGAAAGTGATCGCGACTATATCAACAGGTGGTCGCGGTGAGGCACATCATATGGGCTTTACGGATGATCGTAAATTCATGTGGGCTGGTGCGTTAGATAGCAACAATATTTACATTTTTGACGTAGCAACTAATCCAGCTAAACCAAGATGGATTAAAACAATCCGTAACTTTGCTGAAGAGACAGGCTTAGTAGGACCGCATACGTTTTATGCAACACCTGGACGCATGATCGTGCAAGCGCTATCAAATGCTGAAGACCATGGTGGTCGCACTGGTATGGCGATTTATAACAATGACGGTAAGCTTGTTTCAACAAAAATGATGCCAACCGAAAATAATGGTGATGGCTATGGCTATGACGTAGCGATTAACCCCAATAAAAATGTATTTTTAACCACTGGTTTTACTGGTTGGAATAACTACATGGCAGATTTGGGTAAGCTTGTTAAAGATCCAGAAGCCATGAAGCAATTTGGTAATCGTGCGGTGATGTGGGATTACAAGTCAATGGAACCATTGAAAATCTTTGAAACTCCAGGTGCACCTTTAGAAACGCGCTGGTCATTTGCTGAGGGCGATAACTGGGCTGTTACGACAACCGCGCTTACATCAAAAATATTCACTTATATGCAAGATGAAAGCGGTGAATGGCAACAATATGAAGCTGGTACGATTGGTGATCCATCAAAAATCCCACTACCAGTGGATATTGCCATGACTTCTAGTGGCAAGCATATGTGGATTAATACGTTTATGGATGGAACGACACGTTTATGGGATATGAGCGATCCTAAAAATGCAAAAGAGATTTATACGAAGAAAATTGGTAACCAAGTGAATATGGTTTCACCAAGTTTTGATGGTAAACGTGTCTATTTCACCACTTCATTGTTAGGCAATTGGGATAAAAAAGGTGAGCAAAACGACCAATTCCTAAAAGCTTACAACTGGGATGGTAAAGAGCTTAAACTTGCATTTGAAATTGATTTTGAAAAAGAGAAGCTTGGCCGCGCGCATCACATGAAGTTCCAAGTGCGTGATTTGTCAAAATTACAGCCTCTAAAAGCAGCGATGGGTTCTACTATCAGCAACAATCTTGCAGTTATTGAGCAGTAATCAATAGATGAGCAACCCAGGCTTAAGTTTTTCGCTTAAGCTTGGGAATATTTAAAAAGGTTTATCTAATGTTTAAGCCAGTTGTAACAAGAACAATATTAATTCTGTTGGCTATGGTATCCGCCTATCTGATCATTGTTGATAGGCAACAACAGAAATTGGCATCAGTTGGTAGCACGTCTACAGTATCAAGCAACCAAGCAACACAAAGTCCAGGTGGTTTAATAAAAATCAATCCTAAAACGGGCTTACCTTATCCAGGCACCTATCAATTGGATAAAATCTTTAAGGTACCCGAACTTCACGCATTAAATACGCAGTCAGAACTAAAGCCGTTACGTCAATACACCGATGGAAAGTTCACGTTGCTGACTTTCTTTTATCAACGCTGCACAGACGCAAAAGGCTGTCCATATGCAATGAATATCTTTCAGATGGTGAAAGCTAAGCTAGAAAAATATGAAAACGCTGACGAGCTATTTCAACTAGTGACGATTAGTTTTGACCCATTAAGAGATACACCAATCATGTTGAGAGGCTTAGAAAAAAAAGTCTCTAATCCAAAGAAAAGCAAAGTTGATTGGTCATTTTTAACGACTGAATCAATTGCTAAATTATTACCAATTATTGATGGATTTGGGCAAAATGTTGATGTTAACGTAAACTCAACGACAGGAAATGAGAGTCTGAGCTACTCTCATGTGTTAAAGGTGTTTCTGATTGATAAAAATAGTGATGTACGAGAAATATACTCTACAGCTTATCTAGATAAAAAAATGATCATCAATGACGTTGAAACATTGTTAATTGAAGAAAAAAATAAAGAATAGTACAGTGAAAAATTTAGGGCTAGTTTATTGTTTGACCATATTAGTGTTTTTAATCTATATGGTTAATGAGCAAAAAATTAGTGCAAAAGAACCCAATTTCGCTATTAATGCCGTGGATTATTATCAACAAACTAAAGATAATAGCCTGGGCTTGCCAAGATTAGATGCATTAGAAAACACTCCAGCAAGTATTGATAAAATCAAACTTGGTCGCAAGTTATTTATGGATAGGCGTCTATCGCATAATAATACAATTTCTTGCGCAATGTGCCATGTGCCAGAACAAGGTTTTACGGTCAACCAATTAGCCACAGCAGTGGGAATCGAAGGCCGAAGTAATCGACGAAATGCGCCAACAATTTTAAACGTAGGGTTTTATCAACATTTGTTTCATGATGGGCGTGAATCTAGTTTAGAAAATCAGGTGTTAGGCCCATTGTTAAATTTTAATGAAATGGGTAACCCTTCAGTTGGCTTCGTATTAGATAAGATTAAGCAGTTTCCCGACTATGAAGGGAGTTTTGAAGCTGTTTACGATCAGCCTGTAAACTTAACCATTTTGTTAGATGCAATTGCTGCGTATGAACGTACCCTGATTTCTGGCAACTCAAAATTTGACCGCTGGTATTATGCAAAAGATAAATCAGCATTTAATACTATTGAGGAAAAAGGTTTTCAATTATTTATCGGCAAAGCAAAATGCATCAGTTGTCATACTATTGGCAAAAACGATGCTTTGTTAACTGATCAGTCATTTCACAACACTGGGGTAGGCTGGGCGGCAAATAACAAAGTATATAAAAACAAAACCTTTCCAGTGCAACTAGCACCAGGTGTCATTGTGCAAGTTGAGCACGATCGCTATGATGATATCAGTGAGAAGACGCCAAATGATGTTGGGCGTTTTGAGATCACAGAGGACCCGCAAGATAGTTGGTTATACAAGACTCCAACCCTAAGAAACATCGCACTCACAGCGCCTTATATGCATAACGGGGCACTATCGACGTTGCGTGAAGTCGTGTCATTTTATAATCAAGGCGGCGAAGACAATCCATTTAAAGATAAGCAATTAACTAAATTGCATCTGACCGAGGAAGAGGAGCTGGCACTAGTTGCATTTCTCAAGACATTAACGGGTGCTAACGTCGAGCAATTAACAAAAGAAGCCAGAGAGGCCTATTTGCCCGTTATGCTGGAAAATTCTGGTAAAACGGATTATCAATAATAGCACTCAGCATTGCTAAGTCTGTTTCGCTACAATTCACCCTAAGGCAGTCTGTAGGACTGGTGTTTCTATTTTATACCCGCAAAATTACTTGCGCGCAGTATCAATTCCCAATCGCGTAAACCGTTTACCAAAGTATTGGTAATCTCAAATTCGCAACCTAACAAAAAAATGTTAAATCGTTGTGACAATCCAATGAAACTGATTTTCTGTAAGTATTTGATTTTTATATAAATAATTTGATAAAAAAAATTGATTAAAAAATAATTAGCAGATTCACCTATCGTTTAAGTATTAATACGTATCAATATTGAAGCTGATTAAGCATATGATCAACTGTAAATATTAGTAATCACGAGGAGGGGGAGAGTGGCTAATAATATAAAAGTCAGTAAGGACTTAATGGATTTTTTGAATTCATTACCAGAGCCTAGGTTGGTACTAGGCACTGACTATCGCATTCTTGCAGCTAATGTCGCTTATCAAAAAATTTTTGGTGAGGGGAAAGCTATTGTTAATCAACACTGTTACGAAGTTTCCCATCATTTTCTTAAACCATGCGATCAACAAGGTGAATCCTGCCCATTAAAAGTTGCCAAAAAAACCAAGGCACCTCACCGCGTTTTTCATATTCATCACACACCACGTGGCCGAGAGCATGTCGATGTTGAATTAACACCGATTATGGATCAGTCAGGTGAGATTATATTTTATATTGAAACGCTGAAGCAGGATCAACATGCCTCTGTCATCCCAAGTAACGATCAACCTGTAGGCAAAAGTGCCAAGTTTGTACAAATGCTTGGGCTGGTTGAGCGCGTCGCCCACAGTAACACGCCAGTGTTATTGCTAGGCGAGTCGGGTACGGGAAAGGAAGTGATTGCCGATATTGTCCATAAAAAGAGTAAGCGTAGCCAGTCAGGCTTTGTTGTTGTCGATTGTTCTGGGCTGACTGATACCTTGTTCGAGAGTGAGCTATTTGGTCACAGAAAAGGATCATTTACGGGAGCCTATACAGAGAAAAAAGGACTCGTAGAATTAGCCGAAGGCGGTACGTTATTTCTAGATGAAATTGGCGAAATTCCGTTAGGTCAGCAAGTGAAACTTCTTAGATTGATCGAAACGAATACCTACCGAAAAGTGGGTGGCATTGAAGTGAAAAAAGCCAATTTTAGGCTGATTTGTGCCACCCATCGTAATTTAAAAAAAATGGTAGAAGAAGGTTCTTTCCGACAAGACTTGTATTTCAGAATTAATGCGTTTGCCATCAATATCCCAGCATTAAGAGAACGTAAAGAAGACATAGGGCTATTAGCAGAATCATTGTTGCGACGGTTATCGCCATCAAAACGCATGGAAATTTCAGTACAAGCACATGCTTTTTTAAGAAACTATCCCTATACCGGCAATATTCGCGAGCTACGTAATATGTTAGAGCGGGCCATTTTGCTAACGGATACCGACAAAATAGAAATTAACCACCTAGTAGATGAAGGTGAGTTGGCTGATTATCAAGCAGATTTAGTGAGTGCAAAAGGTATTGATTTTCAAGGAGATATCCTGCCATTACACATTGTTGAATCCAATTACATACAGTGGGCGCTGAGTGAATATTGCGACAAGAAAAAAGAGTTGGCTTCTAAATTAGGGTTAACACCAAGAACATTTTATCGAAAATTAAGGGAGGCCAAAAAAATTAACTAAATGACGAGGGTAGTAAAAAGGACGACAGTGACAAATCTGTCATTTAAAACACAACAGCAAATGATTAAGGTCAAAATTGTCATTTTTTAAACCAGGTAGTTATACGTAAAGTGATCTGAAATTTCATTTAAAACAGTAGGTTGCCGTTCTGGTCTGAGATTTGCTGTTACAAGTTATTACATTTGCTCTTTTAAAGGCAAGTAATAGGACATGAATATTAATTTTTTTAAGTGTTACTCGAGAACTAAAAATATTTAATTGTGACGAGTGACTTTAATACATCATAGCAACAACAAATAGGGGATGGAGAAATGAGAAATAAAATAATTGTGACCGTTTTAGCAAGCTTGTTTGTGCCAGCTGCACAAGCGACTACTTATGGTACTGATGTCAATAATACTTTGCTACCAGCAACAGGTGGTATGGCTGGTGCTAGCATCGCGCGTACAGTAGAGGGGGCTGCTGCAGTATTTGGCAATCCAGCAACGTTAACTGAGTACAACGAAGGGACAACCTTCTCATTTGGGGCAACATTTTTTGACCCTGAAATCAAAGCTGAACACAATGGTGCTATTACTGGATCACCTTGGTCTGGTACTTCTAATGCTGATAAATATTTAGTGCCGAGCATCGCTGTGACACAGTCTTTGGCTGGACTAGGTTTAGAAAATGCGGTTCTAGGCTTAGGCTTAACAGCAACAGGTGCTGGCTCTGATTTTAGAGATACACCAAATAGCTTGGATCCAAATGGTGAGATGCTTATCTTTTTAGCAAATGTAGGTGGTGCCTATAAGTTAACAGATCAACTATCGTTAGGTGCAATGGTGACTATTGGTAATGGCTACTTTCAAGCAAGCCTGAACTCTGACTCATCATCAGCACATAATTACGGCATACGCGGTACGTTTGGTGCAACCTATGATGCAGGTATTCTAAAAGTTGGTGGTTATTATAGAAGCCCGTTAAAAATTCACTATGAAGATTATATAAGTAACGGTGGTGTGGCTATTGGACCGGGCGAGGGAACATTCTGGTCGGATTATGTGCAACAGCCACAAGAATTTGCTATTGGTATTTCTAGTAATACGTTAATGGGCGGTAATTTGATGATCAACGCAGATGTAATCCATAAAGATTACTCAGGAGCAGATTTTTATAAGGATTTCTTTAGAGATCAAACGGTTTTTGCACTTGGCGCACAACTGACTACAGGTAAAGCCAAATGGCGTGTAGGTTATAGTTATGCTAGAGACCCGCTTAAAAAGAACTTGGATCCAGGCATCATCGGTATTGGTAATAACTTTACTATCGGTGCACCAGGTGGCGGACAAATCCCAGTATCGGGTGCGGTAGTTGAATACTTTCAAGCCACAAATGCTGCTGCTATCTGGGAAAACAGTGTCGCGGCTGGGTTCGGTTATCAATTATTACCTAACTTAGCAGTAGACGTACATGCCGCCTTCGCTCTAGAAGAGGATCAAAACATTGGTGGCCATACTGAAGTCGAGTCAAAAGCTTGGCAAGCAGGTTTAGGTTTTACCTGGACGTTTAAGTAATTTAGTCAACCTTATTAATAATAGAGATAACAGGGAGGGGATAATGGTTTCAATGACAGTTGAAAAGCTAGTAGAAGAAGCAAAAAAGAGTGTGGTTGAGATTGATGTACATAAAACACAATCCACATTAGCAGAAAAAAACGTATTGCTTGTTGATGTCAGGGAGCCTGAGGAGTATTCAAAAGGGCATATTAAGAATGCAATGAATATTCCGAGGGGGGTGTTGGAGTTTAGGATTAGTCCAAGTTACCCCGACTTGGTACCAGAGCTTACTGATAAGACTACGGAAATGATTTTATATTGTCGATCAGGTGCTCGCAGCGCGTTAGCCGCACAAACCTTAGGACTACTAGGTTACCAGTCTGTTGCATCCATGTCAGGTGGGTTTCTTGCTTGGGAAGGTGCACAGCTTCCTATAGTAGTATCTTAACGATATATTGTTGTGAAAAAATGGCTAAATTATTTTAGCCATTTTTTTGTATTAAAATGTATTGATTCGATTAAAGGTCAGGTATTAATACTTAATTTTTCGAGTACTTATTCGGATTCTTCTGATAATTCATCTCCGATAAGATGGAATTTCTCATGTATTTATTCATGAGATTGAGGGGATACGCTTTTCAATACGTTCGTATTTCACATTAATTTTAATGACACGATTGGGAGTGAGAAATGATTGAATCAGCAAAAGAAAGAGATGCACAGAACCGTGCATTTGAAGCAGAAGTTAGAAAATTTGGTGAAATTGTCTTAACGGATGATTCCATTATGCAAAAACTTGAAGCAACCAGAGATGCAAATGATTTTATTAATACGTATTGCAGCCTGGCCGCAGAGAAAGGGATTCATTTTACGCAAGATGATATGCGTATAGTCGTACAAGAGCAAAAAACAGGCAGTAACTGGATTTTACCGAAGCCTGTTTTGCAATTGGCACGTGAAATTCTTTAAATTTGTAATTAAGTAAATTAGTAGGTAGGGTTAAAAAATGGATGAAATTAAAACAAGTGAAGGTACTGTTGTCGGCTCTTGGGACGGCAAGGATATTAACGAGCTAAAGGATGAGATACTACGCATTAAAAAGCAAATGGCAGCAGATGGGCTTAGAGAAAAGCTTGACTCAAGAATGATGCCACACCGTGAACAGTTGCATGAGAACTTGTTGGAGTTTAAAGCATATCATCTATGGGGCTGTGATCAGAATGGACAATGTCTGGTAGGTACTGCGGCCAATAGAATTGAAAGCGAAGAAAAAGTATTGTCCTTTTCTTTAATTGATCACCATTAGTAATACTTGTAATACTTGTAATACAGATTAGAATACTCTTTACAATAGATACAAATAACCGATTAATAAAGCTGAGTAACTATTTATTAATCGGTTAATCACTTCTAAACGCCATTATTTGTAAAGGATGTATGGCTAATGCAACGCTTAGACAATCAACGATTAATCAAAAAAGCGAAAGAAATCGCAACTTCTGTTTTAGCCAAAAATGTCGATCAAGTTGACAAAGAGGCTATCTGGCCGCAAGAAGGCATTCAAACATTACAGAAAGAAGGCTTTGGTGGCCTGGTTATCCCTCAAGCATACGGTGGTCAAGGTCAAGGTCTACTCACGTTAGCAAAAGTCTGTGAAGCCTTAGGTGAGGAATGCGCGTCAACGGCTATTTGTTACGGAATGCATTGTGTTGGATCGTCTGTTATTTCAGTCAATGCAACTGAAGAACAACAAGATAAATTTATTACCCCTATTTGTAATGGCCAGCACATTACATCACTCTCATTGAGCGAATCCGGTTCTGGCGCCCATTTTTACTTGCCTCAATCGACTTTAGAACAAATTGATGAAGATCAGTATTTACTGAATGGCACAAAAGCGTTTGTGACTAACGGTGGACAAGCTGACTCCTATGTTGTATCCGTGGTTGCGGCAGAGAGTGAGTCGCAAGTTGACCAATTTTCTTGTGTTGTTGTCCCTTCCGATACGGATGGAATCAGCTGGGGAGAAAAGTGGGATGGTCTCGGCATGCGTGGTAATTCATCACGGATTATGGAACTGAAAAATGTCATGATCCCTCGCAATAACTTACTGGGTAAAGAGGGAGATCAGATTTGGTATATCTTTAATGTGGTAACGCCCTATTTTTTAATTGCAATGGCGGGTACATTTTTAGGTGTTGCCAGCTCTGCATTAGAAGTTGCAAAAAAGCACCTAACACGGCGCTACCATACGCATACAGGCTCAAGCCTGGCGCAGGCAAATGTCTTGCAACACCGGTTAGGCACATTATGGGCAATGTTAGAAAGAACTAGACAGCTCACTTACCATGCTGCCACCAGTTTTGATCATGGGGAACCAGACGCGATGGTCGCATTAATGGCAGCAAAAGTCGAAGTTGCAGATTGTGTCGTGAATCTTGTTAACGAAGTCATGACACTGACCGGCGGGATTAGTTACCGCAACGGATCAAAACTTGATCGGTCATTACGTGATGCGCGTGCGGCACACTTGATGTCTCCAACAACAGAAATATTAAGAGTCTGGATTGGTCGAGCCGTCCTGGGTCTAGCTTTGCTTGCTGATTGATCACTGTTGCATCGTAGTCTGAGATGAGTAAGGCAGAGCAAAAAGGGTTACTACACACAGTAGGCGTTATCCCTGAATTAGAGAAGTTTTTACTAGAGCAGTTGTCCAACAAACTGATCATTGAGCAGTTTTCAAATCAGGACGCTGTGTATTCCAGATTCATCGATGGTTATCAACCAGCCGACTTAGTCATGATCGGGCTATTGAAGGAAGATCCTGTGCAGATTGCGCAGCGGCTGCATCTGTTTGACAAGCGTATACCCATCATCATCATGGCCTCATCGAGTAATTGTGAGCAGATGAAGCGTACTATTATGTTCAGTCCTTTCTTAGGTAGCGAAGTGTTTGTAAGGACTCGAGACGATATTGATAGCTTACCGAACGAAATTATTAGTGCAATCAAGCGCCGTATTCAAAAGACCTCTTATGATATTGCGATTGCTAATACGCATGTTTCCTTTGATAAGCTGCCACTTTTAAGACCCGAAGCGACGCATTATTTTGATCAACTGCTAGAAAATGCACCGATTGGTGTGATGTCGATCGAAACAGACGGTACGATTTTGACCGTTAACCCTCAAGCCTTAAGGATTTTAGGGGTAAGTGAGCGTAATGCACTAGAAACGTCTTTCGATCAGCTATTTCCAGACTATGAGCAAGAGAGAGTCAATAATTTTATTGCGATTGAAGACAGTAAAGTTGTCAATAAAGGGCCAATAGTATTTGAAATTAACGTCATTATTCGCGGCATTTGCTATGTAGAAATCACACTATCTCCGCTTGCCTATCGAACAGGAAAGCGTAGCGTGATGCTGATTCTGCAAGATGTTACAGATCGTATCGATATTGAGCGTAAACGCCAATTAGCTGTTGATGAACTAAGAGCACATACGCGTTTGTTGCGTGCTTTTCATGAAATCACGATTAATAGTGATTTATCTTTCAAAGAAAAGACCCAGCGGGTACTCGCGCTGGGTAGTGATTACTTTGGATTGCCAATTGCAATCTTCTCGCAAATAACAGATCAGGATTTCTTTGTTAAGCAGTCAGTGACTAATTGTGACAAGTATTTGAGCAATACTACGTTGAAGCTCAGTGAAACTTATTGTCAAGAGGTCTTCCAGAATAACACACCCATTGCAGTCGACAGTATAGGTGACAGTGATTGGCAAGGTCACTTATGTTATAGGCTAACACGGTTAGAATCTTATATTGGATCAACCGTTCTATTTAACGATAAGCCATACGGCACCTTGTGCTTTTTAAGCCAAGCGCCACGTGAGCAGCCTTTTAGTCCGTTTGATTTAGAAACATTAAAGCTGATGTCGCAATGGGTCAGCAGTGAGTTAGACCGTGAAGCGGCTGAGGCTTATCTTCTCAAACTGTCTGGCGCAATGGAGCAAACAGCTAATGCTGTGATGATCACAGATAAAGATCGCGTTATTGAATATGTGAACCCAGCCTTTGAAGAGCTGACCGGCTATAAACGTAAAGATGTGATGGGTGAAAAAACGTATTTTTTACGTTCGGGCAAGCAAGATAAAGCCTTTTACGAAGCTTTGTGGGAACAGATTAGTACTGGTGGTGTGTACCGCGGTATTATTATCAATAAAAGAAAAGATGGTAGTTTGTATCATGAACAAAAAACAATTACTCCTTTGAAAAATGCCAAAGGTGAAATTACGCATTTTATTTCAACCGGGCATGATATTTCGGAGATTGTAAAGGCACAGGAGAGGGATCGCCAGCACAAGGCCGATCTGGCGCATGTTGCTCGCTTAAGTGTGATGGGTGAAATGACATCCAGTTTGGCACATGAACTTAATCAACCATTATGCGCAATCATGACCTATGCACAGACTTGTATCCGTATTAACGAATCTGCTGATGTTGATCCGGTGGAGCTAAGCTATGGCCTTCAGCAAATAGTGCACCAGGCTGAGCTTGGTGGGGCGATTTTTAAGCGGCTTAGAAACTTTGCTAGAAAAGGGGAGTTTGTTAAGAAAAGGTTTGATATAGGTGATATCGTGAATGAGGTGGCCAATTTTATCCAAGCAGAAGCTAAACAAAATGAAACTAAAATAATTGTCAACGCACCATCAAAACTGCCTAAGGTCATTGCAGACCCTATCCAAATAGAACAAGTTATGATTAACTTGGCACGTAATGCAATGGATGCAATGGCAGAAGTAAATACGAAACCTCGGTTGATCCAAATAGATGTAAAGCAAGTAGATAAAGACATGGTTTCAGTGTATTTGAAAGATACTGGCTCTGGTTGTCCGCCAGACTTGCTCAAAAGACTGTTCGAGCCATTTTTTACGACAAAGTCAAATGGGTTAGGGATCGGTCTAAGCATCAGCCAAAATATTATCGATGAACATGGTGGCAGTTTATACATTGCATCAAGCAGTCAAGAAGGCACGACATTTTGTTTTACATTGCCGACTAATGGGGAGAGTACATAATGGCAAAATCGGATGATGGTTTACGAAACGTATACATCGTAGATGATAACTCTGCGGTGAGGGATGCGGTACGCTGGTTGGTTCAACAAGTCGGGTTAAAGCCTAAGACATTCAGTTCTGCGCAAGAGTTTCTAGATGGATTCACTCCTGAAATGCGAGGATGTTTAGTATTAGATATACGTATGCCAGGGATGAGTGGTTTGGAACTGCAGGAGAAACTGACAAAGTTAGAATCTAAACTGCCAATCATTATTGTGACAGGGCACGGTGATGTGCCTATTACGGTAAGAGCCATGAAAGCTGGTGCTTACGAGTTTTTGCAAAAGCCTTTTAACGATCAAGTGTTACTTGATGCCATTCAAGGTGGTCTGGATAAGTATGCAAAGATCTGGCAAGAAGAAGATAAGCGAAAGTTGGCAAATAAGAGCCTAGCTTCGTTAACACCGCGCGAACGAGAAATTCTTGAGCTTTTACGCCAAGGCAAGTCAAATAAAATGATTGCACGCACACTAAACCTTTCTGTGAGAACAGTAGAAGGGCATCGTGCGAATATTGTTGATAAAGTTGAAACCAAATCCTTAGGGCAACTTATCGAGTTAGTGATTAAATCAGACCAAACCTCTTAATCAATCAGTACGCTAGAGTGATTGCGAACCATAACACTCTGTATCAAAGCAGAATTACGGCCTATTTTCTTTTTGTAAATAGGCCGTAATTTTACCTATATCCCAGTAATTTTTCGGGTTAAATATCCATTTTGTTAATAGTAATATTGCCTTGAAGTTAACGATTGCATCAGTCTAGTTTTTATAAAAAAGCCTGAGCAATCAATTTCAACCAATAAGTAATTATTTTAGGAGATAAATCATGTTGCGTACACTATTGTACTTTTATACGCCCATTGGAATCCTAGCGACAACAATAGGGATTCTACTCGGGGGTAATTGGGTTTGGCTTGGTATTGCAATCTTTGGATTGAATATTGTGTTAGATACTTTAACTGCTGGTATTCATACTAAAGGAGCACCTGTTGATGCAGATGGCAACCCATCTGGTACAGCTTGGTTCTTGAACTTGATGATGTATTTGCAGTTGCCTAGTTTTATTGCATTGCAAGTGGCCATTGTTTGGAGAATTTTTCAATATATTAGTGGTGCGCCTATCGAGGCAGCGACTTTTGTTGCACCTTACTTCAATGAAATTACCTATATGAGTGGTATTACAGGTTGGGGCTTGTTTGCTGCAGTCGTCGGTGGTGGTTTACATCAAGGCCTAGGCATTATGTTTGGTCATGAGTTATCACACACTAAAGGTGTTGGCTTCTTGATCTCAAGATTGATGATGGGTTTATCTGGCTGTGCAGCATTTTGTTTTGCACACGTTTATAATCATCATCTAGAACTTGGTCGTGCATGGTTAGGCCCACAAGGTAATAAAATCATGGATGATACCGATCCTGCTACTGCTCCACGCGGTAGAAGCTTATACAAGCACTGGGTTATTTCTACCATTGGTCAATCTCTGTTCGGTTACCGTACTGAGCAACGTAGACTAAAACGTATGGGTAAATCATTCTTCTCATTGTCTAACCGTTGGATCCGAGGCTATCTATTAAGCATACCTACTATTGTATTGTTTGGTTATGGTGGCTATTTAGCTGGTGGTCAAGACGGCGCACTATTCAGCTTAGGTTGTATGTTAGTTATTTGGGTAATCTCTACATTTGAACTAGAGGCACTTAACTACATGGAACACTATGGCCTGATCCGTGTGAAAGATGAGCCAATTGAATATAGACATTCATGGGATAACGATAACGTCTTTACGAGTCTTGCCTTTATTGAAATTGGACGTCAAGCTGATCATCATGACCGTGGCGAAACTCACTTCTGGGAACTATCTAAAGTAGGTATTCCTTCAACACCAGATGGTGCACCAAATGCAATGATGGGTTACTACACTGAGTTCTTACTCGCTTTAGTTCCACCACTATGGCATGCCGTTTACAAGAAAAAACTGGCTATCTGGGATCGTGACTTTGCGTCAGATGAAGAACGCGCAATCGCACGAGAAATCAACCGTAAAGTTGGTTATGAAGTGGATCCATCTGTAATTTCTAACAGAAAATTAGAAGTTGGATACGTTTAGACAGGCAGAATACTAATGTTAGTTGGCTGTGTGTAGGCACAGCCAACTAATACAATAAAATTCATATAGTTAATATCATGAGGAGAGAGTGATGAGTGATGAGGCAACATTATATGAGCGTCTAGGTAAAAGACCTGGTATTGAAAGTATCGTAAATGATATTTGGCTTAACCATACATCAAACCCGATTATTAAAAACCGCTATGCCGCTAGTGACCCAGCGGAAGTAAAGCGCTTGGTAACCGAAATGTGTTGTGCCGGTTTTGGCGGACCAGAAAGTTACACAGGGAAGGACATGATTTCTGCTCATAAAGGAATGAACATTAATGAAGCAGAATTTGTTGCTGTTTGCGATGATGTGTTAAAAGCGCTGGACAGTAACAATGCAGGTCAAAAAGAAAAAGATGAAGTGCTATGTATTCTTTATTCATTAAAAAATGAAGTGGTACATTTGTAGTTAATTAACTGCAAAGTGGCCATTAATAAACAGTCACTTTGCACTAAGTAGTTGTTTTAGGAGTTGATATGTTTGGCTTGTTTGGATCAAAAGGGCCCTTTAATGCAAGTATTTCACCGAGTGGGGATACAATTAAAGTTGAATCTGGTGATAATTTACTAAAGGCAGCTCTAGCTAATGGTTTGGCATGGCCAAATAATTGTAGAGTTGGTAGTTGTGGTGAGTGTCGTTGTAAATTGAAAAGTGGAAAAATTAAGCCTCTAGCCGATTTTAGTTATGTACTAGACGGTAAAGAATTGGATGACGGCATGATACTAGCCTGTCAGACACAACTTAAGAGTGATGTTGAGATTGAAGTCGAATACGTTCAATCAAGTAAAACACTATCCGTACCAGAAACCATTGATGGCAGTATTAGTAATATAGAACAACTGACGCACGACATACGCGCAATTACTGTAAAACTTGATAAAAATATACCAGCATTTTCATCAGGACAATATGCCGACCTTAAAGTGCCAGGTGTAATCGATAAAGGCAGGTCTTATTCGTTTGCAAATGCCCCTGAAGGCAGTGATAACGAAGTTACTTTCTTTATACGTCATGTGCCAAATGGTGAAATGACTAGCTGGATACATGCCGATGACAGGCTAAACAGCCGTGTTGAGTTGACAGGCCCTTATGGTACTTTTTACTTGCGTGACTCAGATGGCCCTATGATCTGTATTGCTGGTGGTAGTGGTATGGCGCCTATTAAAGCTTTACTAGAAGAAGTTGCCGAAAAAGGGTTTGGACGTGATGTCGTCTATTTATTTGGCGCAAGAGCACAAGAAGATTTGTACTGTCTAGAGGAAATGGAAGCACTTGTAAAACAATCTAAAGGGCAATTTAAATTTATACCTGTGCTTTCAAGAGAGCCAGAAGACAGTGATTGGACTGGATTAAGAGGCTTGATCACGGAGTTTATTACTAAGGATATTATTGACTTACCTAATAGCCATGCCTATCTATGTGGACCACCACCGATGATTGATAGTGCGATAGAGAAACTAGTGGAAGGTGGTGTAGATAAGGATAGTATATTCTTTGATAAATTCCTCGATGCATCAACAATTCCTGGAGGAAGGTCATAATACAAGTGCTATATAACGTTTACGCGATAATAACTAAATAAACTATTGGGAGATTGAAGATGGTAGCTGATTACTATTCAGAAGAAAATCATGGTGCTCACGAAACATTGGATTTGGGAAATTTTGCACTAGAGATGGGAGAGACCTTACGTGATTGTAAACTCAAGTATAAAACCCATGGAAAGCTTAATCAGAACAAAGACAACGCCATCTTATTTCCCCATATGTGGTCAGGGACGTCTGCTTCGATGGAAATGTTCATCGGCGAAGGGCGCCCTTTAGACCCTGAAAAATATTTCATTATTTTGCCAGGACAATTTGGTAATGGTATTTCATCATCGCCAAGTAATACACCTCCACCGCATGATCGCGGTGCTTTTCCAAACATTACCATTGGGGACGATGTACGTGCACAATATGAGTTAGTGCACACGCATTTGGGCATTGATTCATTGCAACTCGTACTAGGTTGGTCAATGGGTGCGCAGCAAACGTACGAATGGGCAGTACGCTATCCTGATATGGTCAAGCGTGCAGCACCGTTTGGCGGCACAGCCAAAGTTACCGGACATAATTCACTTTGGGTTAAGTCACACGAAGATGCGTTAAAGTCTGACCCGAATTTTAATAATGGGTTTTATTCAAACCAATCTGATTGCCACGTCGGCTTAAGAAGACACTCACAGTTATGGGGCGTAATGGGGCTATGCCAAGCCTTTTACAAAAAAGAGGTATGGAAAGACATAGGGTTCTCTTCACTAGCTGATTTTCAACATGGGTTCTGGGATAACTACTTCCTGCCAATGGACCCTAATAACTTAATTTGCATGGGTTGGAAATGGCGCCATGGTGATGTTAGTAAACATACTAATGGTGATCTGGAAGCCGCTCTGAAACGAATACAGGCACTCACCTATGTAGTAGCTTTTAGTGACGATATGGCCTTTCCTGAAAGCGACTGTGAGTATGAGCAGAAGATGATACCTAACAGTAAATTTTTCACGATAAACACCTTATGGGCCCATTTCGGTATGTTCTGTGTCTCAGACGATGATAAAAATCAAATAGACGCCGTTATATCCAAGCTGTTAAACGCATAAGTGATTAGATTCGAAATCACCCAGGCCTTAAAAGTACTTTTAAGTAGAAAATTCTCATACTGTTATAAAAGAAAATTTTCTATGAAACCATCAAGAATAAGCGATCAACAAACCATTGTATGTTCGTGAAACAGATAGAGCCAGCATTCATTTGTTCATTTATGCACTGGTCAACGTGCATACATTTAAATTGGTCAGTGAATCGTAAACGGTTAATGACGCATTTAACAAACTAATGACTACTGTGTTTTAAAGCATTCACTGACAAATATGTCACTTTTAAATTTAAAAGCGCAATTTAATGTGACACCAGAGTCTTAAAATTGAAAAGCAATATTAGATAATTAAAATTATATATCGTTAATTCAATAAGTTACCTTCAATGGAACAATCATTGCTGATGTAAACAAACAGTTACAGTTATAAAAACTAAAAACTTCGTTTGGCTGTAAAACACGTGTTTTAAAGAATAAATTTACCAACAGCATTTATATTCACATCATAGGGGAGTGTTATGAGTAGTTCATCGACAAATAAGTTTGATATATTGGTTCTAGGTGGAGGCTCTGCGGGCATTGCTATTACAGCCAGTATATTAGCGCGCGATAAAAAATTAAAGATTGGCATCATTGAACCAAAAGACAAACATTACTACCAACCTGCTTGGACACTGGTTGGCGGTGGTGCTTTTAATATTAATGATACAGTTAAGTCAATGCATGAGGTTGTGCCCGCGCGTGCTCAATGGATTCAAGCCGAAGCTCAAACAATTGATCCAGATAACAATCAAGTCATCTTGAAAGGTAATGCGACTCTTCATTATGATCAGTTGATTGTTTGTACTGGGCTTAGGATTCGCTGGGATAAAATTGAAGGCCTAGAGGAAACGATAGGTAAAAACGGTGTCACCTCAAACTATCGTTTTGACCTTGCTCCCTATACGTGGGAGTTAGTCAAAAACCTAAAAGGTGGAACAGCACTCTTTACCCAGCCACCTATGCCAATTAAGTGCGCTGGTGCGCCTCAAAAAGCAATGTATCTATCCTGTGATCATTGGTTAAAAAGCGGTACATTGAACAAAGTAAAAGTACAGTTTAATAATGCTGGTGGTGTGTTATTTGGCGTTAAAACCTATGTCGAACCACTCATGCAATATATTAGAAAATATAACATTGACCTTGCATTCAATTCAAATTTAGTCAAAGTGGATGGCCCAAATCAGCGCGCCTGGTTTGAAGTAAAAGATTCTGACGGTAATGTCACGGTCGAAGAAAAAGAGTTTGACATGATGCACGTCGTGCCACCACAAGTTGCTCCATGCGTGGTTAAAAACAGTCCATTAGCCAATGACGCTGGCTGGTGTAAAGTAGATCAACACACACTGCAAAACCCTGATTATCCCAATGTCTTTGCATTAGGCGATGTCGTTGCAACAACAAATGCTAAAACAGCAGCGGCCACCAGAAAACAAGTTGTTGTTGTTGCCGAAAACCTACTAGCTTATCGTGTTGGCGGTGCAATGGATGGCAGTTATGACGGGTATGGCTCTTGTCCATTAACCGTTGAGAAAGGCAAAGTAATATTAGCGGAATTTGGCTACGGTGGTAAGTTACTTCCCACATTTGCACTAGACTCAACCAAGCCGCGTAAGTCAGCCTGGTTTTTAAAAGCCACCATGCTGCCTTGGGTTTATTGGAACTTAATGCTTAAAGGCAAAGAGTGGCTGACAAAGACTACCCCACAATAAACTACACAACATATTTGATATTTTAGTCTAGCCAAGTATTAATACGGATAGGCTAAATATCAAAAAAAACCTATATTAATCATATATGTAGGACTAACCAAACTACATATATATTTCGATAATTTTAAAGGATAGGGGAATAAAATGAATGTTACTTGGGACGCAAATAAATGCTGCCATAACGGAAACTGTGTAAAAACATTACCTGAAGTTTTTATGATCGAAAATGAACAATTTGTAATCAAACCTGAAAACGCAAGCACAGAGGCTGTGACAAAAACAGTAAATGCGTGTCCAGCTAAGGCATTAAAGATAGAACAATAGACATACTACTTGCTTCACCTATTGATGGTTATCCTCCCACGTTGCCATCAATACCTTCATAGGCCTAAGCTGACATAACTTAGGCCTATCTTTTTATCTAAAATTGAGAAAAATCAATTAAACGTAGCGTAAGCTACCTCCAGTAAAAGCCTTAGTGTATCCCGCCAATAGCAGAATGAGTTCCTTCATTATTGTGGTAAGGCCTGAGTACAGTAGACACTTTTTATGTTATAAATTATTTTTGGGCACAAGACTATAGGTCGCAACTAAGTATGGTAAAAATTCTTAGGCACAGAATGGTCACGATGATGGCACGTGGAAAAAACAAAAAGGCTTGCATCTCTGCAAGCCTTTGTTTTATTTGGCTCACCAGTTCGGATAAAAAAAGTAACTGGAAATTTGTTATCTTCTTAAATTAATAAGACGTATCTTATCCTTGATGACTTTAAGATTTTCCGTCATATTATTTGCGGTATAAATCATTTCTAAGCATCTAAGACAATTTAAAGTTTCATTTAGGTCTTCTTGATCCCTTGACTCACATAATTTAAGTCTCTCTTCACATATTGATATAGCTGAATCAACATCATTATTATGATAATAAATATAGCCTAAAAAATTCATAGTTGCAGTAATGTGACTATGGTTAGG
>SPJL01038301.1_pt1 | contig 25330 bp, 20 predicted proteins | sample 3741751 | NCBI WGS metagenome assembly SPJL01 (sample SAMN10925998, study PRJNA522277) | cold seep metagenome | isolation source: Elba SIP-enriched marine methane seep metagenome, extraction at timepoint T3 | place: Italy: coast of Elba, Mediterranean Sea | reverse complement strand
CCGCATAATTTTCCCACTAGAGGTCCTCGGAATTTCAAAGGGCTTAAGTAGTAAAATATCGTGAACGCGGATGTTGAGAAAATTGCTTACTGCTTTTTGTAATGCCTTAAAGATAGCAGCCTCATCGGGATCTTTGAGGTGATCGCGTTTGAGTTCGACCATCAAAATTAATTTCTCTTCCTGATCCTCTTCGATTGCAAAAGCTGCTACCCCATTATTGTATACCGCCGGATGGGCATGAGCGGCTACTTTTTCAATATCGTAGGGGTAAAAATTTTGCCCACGGATGATAATCATTTCTTTGAGTCGCCCGGTGATGTACAACTCATTTTCGTGGATGGTTCCTAAATCTCCGGTAGGCAGATAATCCTCGCCATTGAGCTTTTGCAGTACCGAGGTCTCCGCCCGCCAATAACCTTGGGTCACACTGGCCCCGGCAATCCACACTTCGCCAATGGCACCGGGAGCACAGACTTCTTTGGTATCGGGATGAACGATTTGTACATCAATATCTTCCAACCAAATTTTCCCCGAAGAAACAATACGCTTGATCGACCCCGACTCAAAACCGAGTTCACCGCTTGCGTTTTCCCACTGCTTAGTATCGATTATTTTAAAACCTCTGTTGCCACCACCACTTACAAAAAGCGTAGATTCCGCCATCCCATAGCAAGGGAAAAAGGCGTCCGAACTAAATCCCCAAGGGGCAAACTTTTCGCTAAAGTTTTCCAAGGTCTCTGGCCGAATGGGTTCGGCACCATTGAAGGCCATTTTCCAACGCGACAAATCTATTCCCGCCAGATCGGTTCGTTCAATTTTCTCGACACAAAGGTCATAGGAAAAATTCGGACCACCACTAACGGTAACATCAAATTCGGAAATGGCGCGTAGCCAACGAACGGGTTTTTTAATAAAATCAAAGGGCAACATCAAATAGCAAGTGGAGCCATTGTAGATATTGAAAAGGATGTTGCCAATCAAACCCATATCGTGATAAAAAGGCAACCAATTGAGCAGCACATCATCGTGGCTGAGTTCCGACATTTTTTGGATCAACAACTCATTCGCCATTAGATTTTCGTTGGTGATCGTCACTCCTTTTGGTCGTCCCGTAGAGCCGGAGGTATATTGGATAAAAGACACATCCTCAGACTGAGGCAAAGCTAGGTTTACTTCTTCAGCGGGAGCTTCCAATTCATCGGTAGCGATGAGTTGGATAAAGCTAGCGCCAAATTTATCGATCCATTCTTTAATTTTGGGCAGTTCTGTTGAAACGGTGAGCACGGTGGTAGCCCCGGAGTCGAGTACCACATTGACTAGGCGGTCGAGGTGGCGGGTACTACGAGGGGGGAAAATCGGCACGGCGATGGTACGTGATAATTGGCAAGCCAAAAAAGCTTTGATAAACTCAAGGCCTGGGGGATAAAGCATCAGGACGGGAGTTTGGTATTGTCCTTTTAGTGCTTGGTGAAGGGCTTTGGCCTTGGTTTGTGCAGCTTGGTAAAGCTCGGCATAGGTCAGCGTCTGACCGATAGTCTCACCTTCGTCGAGCATGACGAAAGCTTTCTTTTGGGGGACTTCCAAATGCCAGTGATGCAGGGAGTCGCGAATGGATGTGTGTTTTATCATTAGCCTCAAAATCGATTAATATAAAGGGTTCCGAAGGGTTGTGGTGTTAAACATTACCACAACCTTTCGGAATAAAAAATCACTGTCTCATTATTCGTCGCAATTCGTCGCCAGAAATCTTCTTTTCGCGCAATGCATTGGTCCCTAGTTTACCAAAGCTCCAATTAAGCGAGAGCTTTACAAAGTGCCAGTCCCCTTCCGAGAGGTAGCCCATATCGATGCCACCAAAGTTGGAAGTTCCGCGAAACTTGTATTGATCAAAAATGTCATTGCCCAGTACACGTACATTCAGCTGATTCTGAAAAAACTTACGACTTACCGCTACTCCTACTGCCGAGATAGGTCGGTCAACGTATATTCCATCTACCCTGGGCGAGCTGTATTGAATGATACATTCCAACTTAATATCTCCGGGAAGTTGTACGGATTGATTGGTATATAAATAGTAGCCTGATTTAGCATTTTCCACGATCATCCCTCGATCCAAAAACTCATGCGATTCAATTCGCCCTCCAATCACATTGTAGGAAGAATAAGGTCCTGCTTGGATGGGAAAAGTTAGCGATGCTTGGAAATTGCGCACCCGTTCGAGGTTCTTCCGGATAAAACGGAAGACGGCGGGATCACCAAAATCAGGGATTTCAATTAGGGTATTGATTTTGTCTTTAAACTGTGTATAATCTAGGCGGAGGGAAATGCTGCTGTAGCTTACACTCGCCGAAAGGTTATGACTAAACTCAGGACGAAGTTGCGAGTTCCCCTGTAAAGACACCAAAGAATCCACATAAAAGATAAAGGGATTTAGGTCCTGAAAAGTAGGTCTTTGGATACGGTAGCTATAGCTAACATTGGTACTCACCTTGTCGGAAATCTTCCGAGTGATGGAGGTGGAGGGAAAGAGGTTAAAAAAGCTACGGGAGAAAAGCGGTTCGTTTTCATCGAGAGAGGAGATCCCATCGGATTGGGTCCATTCTCCACGGAGGCCGACCGTTGCTTTCCAATCTCCTTTGGCTAGATTGGCCTGGGTATAAGCGGCTAGGATATTTTCCGTATAATCATAATCACTACTTGACTCCGGCACCAAGCGGTATTCTCCATTTTCGCCATCTTGTGCTTCAAAATCGAGGGTACTGATATTGGTAATAAAGGCATTTTTCACACCCGCTTCTACTCGGAGCCCACCAGCAAAAACCTTGGTTAAATCTGCTTGTACAGAAGTAACCGCAATGTTGCTAAAATTGGTGGTTCGACGATTGATCGGACTAGAGATTCCGTCGATAAAAAGGTCCTGATCGATGGTCTCGTTTCGGTCAAGGTCGTAATCGGAATATTGGGCATTGATCGACAAATTAGACCCTAAGGTATCCAGCGTTTGTTCAAAAAATCCGCTTAGGATATTACTGCCTTGGTTGTACGGGCCATCAATATCTGCGAGGATGATAAAGCCGTTTTCATTATTGGCCGTGAGGTAGTTGCGGTTTTGCCCCAACTTCACCGCATCGGTATAAATCCCAGAGTATTGAACGCCAATTCGGCTCTTGCTACTCAGCTGATAAGCGGTACGAAAACTAAAGTCGTGAGCCAAGGCATCATGGTTATACTCTAGCCGATTATCGACATGTACTTCCTCGCCACCCGTTTCAAAAAAGCGGGCATAATATTCTCTTCCCGCCCGATTGAAAGGACGAATACCATAACTGGCTTGCAGGAGCAGTTTGGATAATTTATAATACCCATCTGCTTTAAAATACGCTCGCCAATCGGTCCGTTTTTCTACCTCTTGGACTAAGCCAATTTTAAATCCTTGTAATGCTCGGCCTTTGGTAATAATATTAATCACCGCATTCCCCGCCGCATCATACCGCGCTGATGGGTTTTCGATAATCTGAATTTCTTTGATATCGTTGGAAGAAAGGTTTTGTAAAATTTGGTTGGAAGCGATCAACTGCCCATCCACATAGATTAGCGCCACGCCTTTGCCAATAATCGAAACCTGTCCTCCATTATTGATGAGCACTTTGGGAGAACTGGCCAGCACTTCCATGGCCGTTCCGGTACTCTGTAGAGAAGTGTTGTCGACATTGATAATTAGGTCCTCTCCGCGTTTTTCATAAATCTTTTGTCGCGCCACTACCTCGACCCGTTCGAGTAGAATCGCCTGAAGCTTAATCATGCCCAGGGCGAGTTGGTTACCTGCTTGACTACCATCGATCAATTGATAGAAATCGTCAAACCCAAGTGAGGTAATCCGTAGAAGGAAGGTTGATTTTTCCAATCCCGTGAAAAGAAAATCGCCATCGACGAAGAGTTCGCCTTGTACCAAGGAGCTATCCAAGGGATTGAGCAAGAGGACGTTACCGACCTCGATCGCTTGTTTGTTTTCGTCTACCACTTTACCGGTCAGATCGAAAGTGTCTGCCAGTGCTGTTCCAGCGTGGAGCAGCAAGCTAAAGCAAAACAACAGTGTTAATTTCAATTTCATATTACCAATTTTTTAGTAAGCCACAGCAAGCGAATTGAGTTGGCTGCTTACAGTGGATTTACCAGGTTAAAGTGCTTCCGCTTTGGGGTTGAGTACATCGTTGTAGCGTTGAGTAATACCTTCTGTTGATACTTGGTCGGGAGGAAGATCATTGACCTTACCGTAGAGGTGATCCGCCGCCGCTAGATTAGCGATCTTGAGGCCGATGCGGAGGATTAAGAAAAGTTGACCCAATACAAACAAAAGGCTGATACCGCTCATTGAGCTAGCGGGAATCAGGTTGGCGATCATCCCGTAGATGGCGGCTACCGCAGCCAAGCTTAATAGGTTCAAAGCGTATAGCGAGAAAAAACTTCCAAAGTTTTTGAGGCAGAGCCTCAGGCTTTCCACTACGGGCCGAGTCAGCCAAGTACTATCGCGATACACTGCATGTATCTTTGCGTAGTCGTGGAAAAGCGAGATGCTTACCGATAGAAAAAGATAAAGTGGCAGCATCCACCAAAGAGCATTCATAAAATCGAATTCGCTGTAGAGTTCGAGAATAGAGAAGCCTTGAGCGATCCCCGAGCCTAGTTGGACAAAAGCCCAAAGCAAGGTCGCTTGCAATACTGTAAAATACACCGCCAGTCGAAACAAACGCCAATAGTAATACGCGCCGCCTTCCCAAAAGCCTAGGGAAGCACTGCCAATACTATCTTTCTTGAAGCGATTAAGCAATCCTCCGATCAATAAAATCTGGAAGAGAAAAAAGACCAGCGCAATACCTACAGATTGGTATTGCAAAAAATCCAGATCGGAGGAAAACGATTTATTAAAAGCAGTGAGAAATGGAAAGTTGATACTATTGAGGCTTTCGCTGATCGATAGGGAGTGTGCCGCATTTTTTCCCAAGAAAGCGGTCAGGCTTGCCGCAGTCAAAATGGCTAAACCAAAATTGACGACAAAAAACAACAGCCAATAAGAGCGATTTTCCCAGAGCCGACGCCAGCCCATCCAGTATGCTTCGAGCACTTTCATGGTTATCTTTTAAGGGTTTTGTAATTAGACCAAAGCGACCATCGTCTGGAGAATATTTTGCATCCAAATCATCCATTTGCCAACGTAGTGGCGTACAGCCACTCGGTCGGGTACGTAGGTATAGCTATTGTTCATGTAATTTTGATCCAAGTAAATTTTACGGTCGGGATCGATTTCGGCAGATTTTACTCCCGTATCGCGAGAGAAGAAAAAATTCTTACTTCTGGCTTGGCCATCCCACTTACGACGTTCGACATGACCATCGTAGAAAGTAAATTCAATCTCCACTGGTATCTGAAACTCTTCCACTCTTTGGATGACAACTTTAGACTTGTATTTTGGTCTTTCCGCGGTCTCTTCTTCCTTTAGCCCCTCTCCCATGGGCGCCTTATTGAAAAAGTTGCCGATGTAAGAAACCTTATAATCACAGGCCGCGGTGGTATGGAGGACCTGATCAAAAAACCAATTCATATCCTCGCCGAATTGAGTTCCATGATCCTCGCGAACCACTTCATTGACGATGGCGATAAAATCACTGGCACAGGGGTGTTTAAACTGCCAGCGTTGAAAGTAAGTCTTAAGTATCCTATCCATGCTTTGGGTTCCGATTAAGCCCTCTAAAGTCCAAAGCCATACCCCTGCTTTTTTGTAAGAAACATATTCGTAACCACCATTGGGATATTCCCAGGCGGCCCGATTGTTCTCCGCAATTTTGGGATTCCCCACGTGGGCGTAGGTATTCCAGGTCAGGTCCTTTTGCTTAACTTTCACTCCCATAAAATCGATGACGGCTGAGTTTTTGGAGGCGTAAAATTCGTCCATGATTCGCGCTTCAAAATAAGTGGTCAGGCCTTCGTCTAGCCAAGGCTCTTCCGTTTCGTTGGACGCAACGAGGTGCATAAAATATTGGTGGATAAATTCGTGAGCCGCGAGTGTTTCTGCGGTATGGATTCCACGAGGCAGGAAGCCAAAGCTACCAACGGTAATGAGGGTAGGATACTCCATGGCCATGGCAAAAAGGCCGTGAAAGGGTGGCTCTACAATGGTCAATTGGGGATAGGGATAAGGGCCGAGTAAATCTTCAAAATATTGGAGGCAATATTTCAGTGTTTCAAAATAACGAGGCCCCATATATTCGTGATCGGGGTAGGATAAATAGCGCAATTTAACCCCTTTCCATTGGTCTTCTTGAACCTGAAAATGGGGCGAAGCGGTCCAAGTAAAATCGGTGACATCTTCGGCGCGGAAAGAATAGGTTTTAGAAGTTCCCACTACCTTTTCCTCCACTGCTACACCGGTAGCACCAACTTGATAATGCTGCGGTACGGTAATCCCAACTTGGTAAACTCCGTAGTCGGCATAAAACTCGCCTTTGAGGTGGTACTGGTGACAATTCCACTGCCCTTTTTCGGCGTAGCGGGTTCCCGGTGTTTCGTAGACTCCGATTTTAGGATACCATTGAGCGATAAAATAAAACTCTTTATTATAACCCGAGCGAAGCATAGAACGTGGAATCCGCGATTCCCATTCAAAGTGGAGGATGATTTGCTCACCGGGGAGCAGGGCCTGGGCCAAGTCAACTTCGATGACGGTTTGATCCGCCTCGTTTTGATCATCTGGCTGGAGGTAGCGATGAGACTGGAGGAGGTCTTGCCCATTGGGGTCGCTTATTTTCTTGAGATTGATCCAACCCCATTCATTTCCATACTCCAATTGCTGAGAAAAGTAAGGTGGTAATTTATACCATTCGTGGAGGAGGCTGGATTGAGAATTTTTGAAAGCATTATAGTAGAGGTGAAAAGGCATTTGCCGGATGGTATCGGCAGAGGTATTGCGCCAGGTCAGTTGAGTTGTTCCCCGCAGCTTTTTTTGCTCCACATCCAATTCAACTTGGATATCATAATTGGCAATACGCGGAGAGAGAGGGTCCGATTGGGCCCAGGTATGAGGGAGGATGCTCACAATAAAAACTAGTACTCCTAAGAGGAGTGAGGTTCTTTTTTTGGTCTTCATGAGGGCGTTAAATACTAATGTCATTTATTTATTGAAGTCAGGGACTTCTTGAACTGGTCCGAGCAGATAGTATCCCTTGCTTTGAAAAGGGCATTGGCCTTTCGCCATTGGTACGATTTAGCAAATACAGTCGGGGCGTAATGCACAAAAGCATCACGGACAGATTACGACTATGTTTGACAATATTTATCGAAACTCCCTACACGCAAAGGGATGGGGTGTTACACCACCAAGGGCGACAGTAAAATCGCAATTAGATGATAGGAATTCGGCAAAAAATAGAGCGTGGTATAGTGGCGAGGGAAGGTTGGCTAGGTCCTCGCGTACGATATACATTTACTTTTGCCTAGACGTAATAATGAATTGGAATGGTTGCACTAGAAAGATAATTTTTCGCATTTCTGGGTAAATTCCCAGTAACCAAAGTCCTTCCATTTATTACTCCTAATTAAAACAGAAATCAGGGGTATGCTCTAAATCCCAGCTTGTCTAAGAACTTTGGCACCAATACCGGGGTATTAGTATCAAAACCTCTTTAGTTATAAAACCGGTGATTTAGCATTTTCCACGTTAGAGGGCACTCTAATGAGTAGAAATAGGGGTAAGTCCCTGTTCTCCATTAGCATAGTACCAATAATGTTTTCTGTCTAAATCTGGGCCATTTACCCCTCTTAAAGAAGGGCGATGTTACCTTTGGAAGGCGTTTTGTTAGCAAAGTAGGACCACAAGGTGCATCAATAATTGAAGCTCAATGGTGTTATTAGTCCTTTAAAAACTCTATTAAAGAGTGTTGGTATTAAGTTTTTTGGAGTTGGCATTCCAAAAAATTGTTTCATTAATAATCTTAAATGGACCTTATTTTCTTCATTACAAAGATAGAAACAAGATGATTGAATAAACAAATAAAGTCAATTAAAAATCGATTAAATTCGCATTTCCGATGTTAATTTACTTGATTTCACAGAACTTAACAAGTCAAGCGCAAAAATAAATTTTCATTTTTCAAAGTCATTTTCATCCATGCCCACTCCCCCATCCTACATTTCCCAAACGGTAATCGACCAGTTGACCACACTCGACCCTCTATTCCTGTCGATCGTCGATCAATACGGCCCCGCCCCAAATTGGCGCCGCCCCGAAGGATTTACTTCTTTACTACATATTATTTTAGAACAACAAGTTTCCTTGGAGTCGGCACAGGCTGCTTTCGACCGTTTACAAGCCCGATTGGGGCAGATTGAGCCCGAAGCCGTTTTACAACTTAGCGATGAAGAATTGCGGGCTTGCTATTTTAGTCGACAGAAAACGCGCTACGCCCGAGCCTTGGCTCAGGCCTTAGTGGATGGGCAACTCGATCTTAAGGTTTTGAGGAAGTTGGAGGAAGCCCAGGTAAGAGAACAACTTTGTGCTATTAAAGGCATTGGACAGTGGACGGCAGATGTGTATTTGATCTTTTGCTTGGATTATCCTGATATTTTCCCGGCGGGTGATATTGCAGCGGTTAATTCGGTAAAAGAACTGACGGGTTTAAAGGATAAAGAGGCCGTGGTAGAGCGAAGTCAACAATGGCGTCCTTATCGCACCGCAGCCACCAAGCTTTTATGGCATAGCTATCTCCGGCGGCGTGGAAGGGCATATGGGGAATAGTTTCGACATTCGTTTTCTCCACCTTTAGACATTTTCTTATAGGAATAGACAATGGAGTATCTGTATTTAATATATAGAATTGACCATTCAATACCTTCAAATGAAAAACATCAATCACCCTGAAGATACGAATGTCGGAAGAAGCATCATCCCTTCCATCGGCATGCAGAAGTTTTTTTAGGCAAAAAATATTATTCTAATCATTAGAATTAATTGAAATATGACTAGTACCATCTTAATCTCACTACATTAAGACATAAGAACTTTTTCAGTAGGATTTCAGTACTTTAAGGATTCAAATTCCAGCTTTCTTGACTCAACTTTTGTTTCCATCCCTTGCTGCTCAAGCCTAGCCTAGGTAGCAAGAGTAAATTGACAATCCTCCCTGAGTTTGCAATCCGCAATTTTTAATACTGCTACCGCAGCGTACAAACGTAGATCTAGTAATCAAAGCAAGGTCTCCTGTCTTGGCACCACCGTTAGATCGGCCAACAACACCAGTTCCTCCTCATTGTGATCGCGAAAAACGAGATAGCCTTCCCGGCATTTTTTCCTTCGCTCCCCCCAAGCCCGCCAAGCAGCGCTTAGCCCTTCCTCCTCCACTTGTCGGTACAAATAATCTGTACAGCTTTCTCGAAACAAACAGGTCCCTTTTAGCCATAGGGGAAGTAGTCCGTATAGCCGCAGCAATAACAGTAATAGATAACGCATGATGATAAACTTATTAGGCTACAAGTTTACAAACAATACCTATCATCCGACAGTAGTAGAAAGGGAGTTTTAAAAATTGGCGGTAGGAGTTCAGTTGCCATCTCAGTTGCCACCTACAAAGACAAAAGTCCTTGGAAAAAATTGATTTCCAAGGACTTAGGATTTAGTTTCGTCGGGATGACAGGATTTGAACCTGCGACCCCTTGCACCCCATGCAAGTGCGCTACCGGGCTGCGCTACATCCCGAAACTATTCGATACCTTTGATATTGGTATCAAGGGGACGCAAATATACAGTATTTTCGCATTCTGCAAATGATATTTACCATTTTTTACGCCCTATTTTTAGCTTCCCACATGTAGGACCGATTGATCGAGATAAAATTCTAAGTGCCCCGCCGGGCGGACATGTGCCGTGGGATAGCTTTCCCATTGGCCCTGACGGTGGATAATCTCGGTAAATACAGGCCTTTTGGATGCTCCGGTAATCAAAAAACTGACTCGGCGAGCGGCTTGTAACACTGGCCCTGTAAGGGATACCCGGCGTTGCCCCGAGCTAGGATGAACCGCAACGGCGCAGGCCTCTTTCCCCTCCAACAATTCCATTTGATGCGGAAAAATAGAAGCCGTATGTCCATCACTTCCCATGCCCAATAATACCCAGTCAAAAACGGGTACGCCATCGCTTTGTGGAAGCTTTTCTCCCAATACTTTTCCATAGCGCGCTGCCTCAGCAGCAGGTTCTGCTTCACCACGAATCCGGTGTACATTTTCCTCGGGTATCACAATTTGAGCCAACAACAAATCCTTGGTCATCTTATAATTGCTTTGTTCATCATCAGGCGGAACACAACGTTCATCCCCCCAATACAAATGCACGGCGGACCAGTCGAGTTCTTGATGGGCGCTAGCTAAAATTTGAAACAAACGCTTTGGTGTACTGCCACCGGATAAGGCCAAATGCAAGGTTTTTCCAGTAGCAATTTGCGCAGCCAATTCTCTTGCAAAAGATTGTGCGAGCGTTTCGGGATCGGTAAAAATATTAAGTTGAGCTGGATGCATTATTCAAGGTTCAAAAAGGATAGTTAATCATTACAATTCGCAATAGCCTTCGTCGGTGGTCAGGTTTTTACAAGGGTTTCGCCAATTGATATTTTCCGGTTCGATCAATTCATTGGAAGGTGGTGGGCCCCAAGTTCCGGCGGGATAACCAAAGACCTTGATACTAGTGTCGTTTTTCCAAGCATTGAGAATGGGTTGTACAAATTCCCAGCAGCGTTCGACTGAATCGCCACGAGCGTAGAGGGTGGCATCGCCTTTGATACAATCTAGCAACAGTCTTTCGTAGGCCGTTGGAACATGAGTATTGGTCAGGTCGGAATAATGAAAATCCATGCCTACATTTTTAACCTTAAAGCCTTCTCCCGGCACCTTCATTCCAAAGTTGAGCAGCAGCCCTTCGTCGGGTTGAATACGGATCACGAGTTGGTTGTGGGCATTGGCCATTTCGTTTTCCCGCATAAACAGGGAATGGGGTGGTTGTTTAAAAGAGATGACTACTTCAGTTACGCGAGTGGGCATGCGCTTTGCGGTCCGCACATAGAAGGGTACTCCTGCCCAACGCCAATTGTCGATAAAGAAATTGATGGCGCAAAAAGTTTCCGTCTTGGAAGTTTCCGGCACCCCTTCTTCGTCCCGATAACCTTTTACGCGTTCTCCCCGGATATTAGAAGCTAGATACTGGCCTCGAATAACATATTTACTTACCTCTTCTTCGGTAATGGGACGCAAAGATTGAAAAAGCTTTAATTTCTCATCCCGAATAGCTTCTGCTGTAGGAGAGATTGGAGGTTCCATAGCCACATGCGCTACAATCTGCATCAGGTGATTTTGGAACATATCCCGCAAGGCTCCCGACTGATCGTAATAGCCACCCCGCGAACCAACGCCAATACTTTCTGCCGAGGTAATTTCAACGTGATGGATGTAATTGCGATTCCACAAGGGTTCATAAACGCCATTGGCAAAACGCGTCACCAAAAGATTCTGAACAGTCTCTTTACCTAGGTAGTGATCAATCCGGTAAATTTGATCTTCCTTGAAATACTGGAGCAAACTTTTATTGAGTTCCCGTGCCGAGTCCAAATCAGTTCCAAAAGGCTTTTCTACGACCAAGCGGCGCCAAGAACCATCTTCCTCTTTATTCAGACCATAAGTGTTGAGAAAACCAGGAATCTTATCATAAAGTCGCGGTGGCGTCGAAAGGTAGAACATGTAATTCCCTTTCGTATTAAAACGGGTATCAATCTGCTCCAATCGCTCTTGAACCAAGCGATAATCGGCCTCGTGCAACGTATTGATGGCTTGGTATGCCAAGCGCTGAGAAAAATCCTCGACCAATTTGGGGTCCTCCTTTTCGAGGTCCAAGTGGCCACTTTCGGTAAAGGCCTTCCGGGCAAAATCAGCATCTGAGAGGGGGCTACGACTTACTCCTAGCACGGCAAAATGCTCGGGTAGGTACTTGCCTTTATACAATTCAAAGATGGCGGGAATAAGTTTACGACGCGTCAAATCTCCAGAGGCGCCAAAGATCACAAAGACTAATGGGTCCATTGATGAGTAGGTAAAAGGGTGTATAATGGTGAGAAAGAGCAAATATTAGCAAAATAAAAATATCTATACACAGATCTCTTTATCAACACCTTATGAATTATAGATAAAAAATTATTTCCAAATTTTATGGAATTGCACCACTCCCAGCGTCTATGTACTGCTTTTCTCTTAATTCTAGAACTAGAGAAAGTCATACAATCTTCCATCACTAGGCTTAATGACCTTAGGTTGGGTAGCACAGCTATGCTTGGGTATTGCTAGTGCAAAGGGGAGCGCCGAACGGTCGTTCCTAGAGGGTGGGTCCCACCCTCTGAGCCTAGCCCTATCTACTCCACAAATTTATTGATCCGTCACTTCGCCCAAGGCTCAATTCCTAACACTAAAATCTACCAAACCTTTCTACCGATAAATCTAGAAAGATAATTCCGAAAAGTAATTATATTGCAAGCAAATAAAATACAAATAATGCAACAGTCACCCTACGAATTTGGCATGATTGGCCTAGGAGTAATGGGCCGAAATTTTCTCCTCAATGTCGCCGACCAAGGCTTTTCCGTAATCGGAATGGATCGCGATGCCGAAAAGGCAAAAGCCCTTGAAGTCGAAGCAGGCGATCACCGGGCCAAAGGCACCACCTCAGTAGAAGAGTTTGTACAACTCCTCCAACGCCCCCGAGCCATCATGCTATTGGTTCCCGCAGGGCCCATCGTAGATGCTGTTATCCGTGATTTACTCCCTCATCTCGACGAGGATGACCTCATCATCGATGGTGGTAATTCTTATTTTGCAGATACCGATCGCCGCTTAAAAGAAGTCCGCGAAAAAGGCATACGCTTTCTCGGTGTCGGCGTTTCTGGTGGCGCAGAAGGCGCTCGCCGAGGGCCAAGTATTATGCCCGGGGGGAGTAAAAGTGCTTATGAAGCCGTAGCTCCAATCTTACAAAAGGTAGCGGCAAAAGTGGGGGACGACCCTTGTGTAGATTTTATGGGGCATGGTTCTGCCGGTCATTATGTCAAGATGGTCCACAACGGGATTGAGTATGCTTTAATGCAGTTGATTGCCGAGGCCTATGATCTCCTTCGCCAAATCGGTGGCCAGTCCAATGCCCAATTGGCCCAGGTCTTTGGGAAATGGAATGCCGGAGACCTACAATCTTTCCTCATCGAAATCACGGCTGAGATTTTCCAACAAAAAGATGACCTTACCGATGGCGATCTGATCGATCAGATCCTCGATAAAGCCAAACAAAAAGGTACCGGAAAATGGACCTCCCAAAATGCCATGGATCACGGTATTCCCGTGCCTACTATCGACGCGGCGGTTACCATGCGCGAACTTTCGGGCCTCAAAGCCCAACGGGTTACCATCGCTCCTAGTCTAGCTATCGAAGGCAACAAAAATGCTCCCGAAAATCTTACGGACTTGGTCCATGATGCCCTACTTTTTGCAACCATCATTAGCTATGCTCAAGGGCTTCATTTGCTCCAAGAGGTTTCCGAAGAACATGAATATGAACTGCAACTAGAAGCCATCGCACGCATTTGGCGAGGCGGGTGTATCATCCGGGCTTCCTTGCTAGAAGATATTCGCAAGGCCTACGATGCCCAACCCGATTTAAAGAACTTGATGGCTTCCCCCGTTTTTGCCCCTACCCTACTTCGACTACAAGCGAATACCCGTCAGCTCATCAAAATTGCCATTGATGCCGGACTGCCTACCTTAGCCTTGTCTAGCGCACTCAATTATTTTGATGCCTATCGCCACGGCCGTTTACCACTCAACCTAACTCAGGCTCAACGCGATCACTTTGGCTCGCATACCTACGAACGCATCGATCGGGACGGAACCTTTCATACCGAATGGGCTAGCTAAAATCAAAACTATGGATCAGTTTTTACAGGCTGCTATCGCTGAGGCTCAGCTCGGGCGACAAAAGGGTGGAATCCCGATTGGTAGTGTTTTAGTTTATCGCGGAGAGATAATTGGCAGAGGGCACAACCAAAGAGTCCAAAAAGGCAGTACCATCTTGCACGGCGAAATGGATGCCCTCGAAAATGCCGGACGACAAGCTGCAAAAGTTTATCGGGAATCCGTCCTTTACACCACCCTATCACCTTGTGCGATGTGTAGCGGAGCCATTTTATTGTACGGCATTCCCAAGGTGGTGATTGGTGAAAACCAAACATTTATGGGCGAAGAGGACTTACTCCGCAGCAAAGGCGTAGAGGTCCAAGTGGTAGATGATCCTGGTTGTGTCAATATGATGAGACAATTTATCCAAGACGAACCACAGCTTTGGAATGAGGATATTGGGGAGTAAAGCCTTCCTGACGTATTGATGAAGTAACATTCTCCTGCTTTGACGAAATAATGCAGTTGCCTTCCTTTAGCAATACTGCTCTTACTTGTGTTTCTTTGCTTTGATGTCAAAAGCATTTATTCAAAATCCTATCCTCAAGGGCTTTCATCCCGATCCTTCTATCATTCGTGTAGAGGGCGATTACTATATCGCCACTTCTACCTTCGAATGGTTTCCGGGAGTACAGATTTACCACTCCCGTGATTTACGACATTGGGAATTGATCGCGCGGCCCTTGAATCGGCGAAGTCAACTGGACCTAAAAGGGATTCCCGATTCTTGTGGCGTATGGGCACCTTGTCTGAGCTATGATCAGGGTACTTTTTACTTGGTTTATTCTAATGTTCGATCTTTTGATGGCCCTTGGAAAGATACGCCCAATTTTCTGGTGACCACGACTGATATTCGAGGCGAATGGTCGGAGCCTGTGTTTATGACCGCCAGTGGCTTTGATGCTTCCCTTTTTCATGATCAGGATGGGAAAAAGTGGCTGTTAAACCTCTTGGTTGATCATCGAGGCAATCGTTTTTTTGGAGGAATAGATTTACAGGAATGGGACCCGCTGACGCAAAAACTAATTGGCCCTCGTCATCATATTTTTGATGGAACAACATTGGGGATTACCGAAGGTCCTCACCTCTATCAGCGCGGTGCTTATTATTATTTATTAACGGCGGAAGGAGGAACGGAATATGGCCATGCCGTTACTATCGCTCGTACGCGAAGCATTAGTGGTCCTTACGAAGTACATCCGGAGAACCCTTTGCTGAGTAGTCGCGATGATAGCGAACATCCTTTGCAAAAGGTCGGGCATGCCGATTGGGTAGTCGGGGAAAATGGCGATTGCCATATCGTGTTTCTAGTGGGTCGACCACTTAGCCCCGGTGGGCCTTGTACCCTAGGCCGGGAAACGGCTATTGAAGAGTTGGAATGGCGGGCGGATGACTGGCCCTACCTCAAGGCCGGTGGTAGAATGCCCCGGCCCAGCATACCAGCGCCTTCCCTCCCCTCTCATCCATTTCCTCCACAGCCACATCGTCACCACTTTGACCAAGGGCCACTGCCCTCCGCCTTTCAAAGCCTTCGTATTCCCATTACCGAGGATTGGTTACATCTCCACTCAGCCTCCCCCGGCCTCCGACTCCTAGGCCGAGATTCCCTCAGCTCCCTACACGAACAAAGCCTTATCGCTCGGCGAGTACAGCATTTTCATTGTAGCGCAGCAACTCAACTGAGTTTTTCGCCCCAACACTTTCAACAGATGGCGGGTCTTCTCGCCTACTATAATACCGCTCATTATTTTTACCTCCATCTACTAGGAGACGTCAATGGCGAACATACTTATTTACAAATCACCGCTTGCGACAATTACGAAACTACCGATTTGCTCGATCCTCCGCTACCTCTTCCACGTGGGCAAGCCATCGGTTTACGCCTCGAATGGCAGAACGCGGATTTACAATTTTATTATGCCCTGCAAGCAGAGCAGTGGCAAGCCGTCGGCCCCATACTCGATGGCAGCATTCTTTCCGATGATTATGTTCGCGAAGGTGACCGACGATATCGCCCCGCCTTTACCGGGGCCTTTGTCGGTATCTGTTGTCAGGATCTCAGTGGACAGCGTCACCCTGCCGATTTTCACTGGTGGGAATATCAAGATTTAAACCCAGCAAAATAGTTTACCATGCATAAGATTTGTTTCCTCCTCGCTCTTGTAATGAGCTTATTGGCCTGCCAGTCGAATACTACAAACGAGGCAACGACAACTCCTGGCGAGCAAAAAAACAAGACGACGTCCAGACGAGCAAAGTTTGAACCGCAGGATGGAAAGTGTATTCTTTTCGCGGGGCAAGAATTGGAGGCAATTGGTGGGCTGGCGGAATATTCCGATGGCTATTACGATCACTTTGCTAAACCTGGTGGCTTTACCATGTATACCGATTTTATGCCCGGAGCGACTTCTTTTGGCTTTGTACATCGCGGTTTGGACGGACTCACTACCACGGATAATTGGGGAGATGGGCCTAGCAATATGGCCTTACAGATTGCCGATCCAGATTTTGATCAGAGTGCTTTGGCCATTGGTTTGGATATGAAGGAGGACCACGAAGATGATGTGGCTAATGGGACTCATGATGCCTTGATTATCCGTTTGGGCGAATGGATAAAGGCATTGGATCGGCGACCAGTATTTTTGCGTATCGGTTATGAATTTGATGGTCATCCTTGGAATAGTTATCAACGCGAAGATTACGTAGCAGCTTTTAAGCGGGTCCGCCATATGCTCGATTCGATGGGAGTGGAAAATGTGGCTTATGTTTGGCAATCCAAAGGCCGGGGTTCGATCTACCAGGAATTGGAAGAATGGTATCCGGGCGATGAATATGTCGATTGGTGTGCCTATTCCTTTTTTGCGGGAGAAAACGAAAAACATCCCATGCTTGATTTTGCCCGGGCCCATCAAAAACCCGTCTTTCTAGCAGAAGCAACGCCCATCGTTCTCGATAGCGCCAAGCAATCCCTGCCCATCGACCTGGCTAATGAGGAACAAGCGCAACAAGCCTGGGACGAATGGTTTGTGCCTTTTTTCCGTACCATCCACGATAATCCAGATCTCGTAAAAGCAGTAAGCTATATCAACTGCCATTGGAAGGCTCATGCCATGTGGAAGGAAAACGATTATTTTAAAGGGATCGACGCTCGACTACATCTCAGCCCGATGATCAGTAAAAAGTGGCGAGCGGAAACCCAAGACTCCCGATACCTACAAGCAAGTGAAGTACTTTTTGAGGAACTGTGGAAAGCCACTCAGTAAAAATCATTTTACCCTAAAGCTAGCTTCTACTCCAACAGTAGCCCCTAATTCTTGGCCGCTGCTGCCGGACTTTCGACAATCTTATGTCCCGCATGAAAGTCGACTAAGACCCAGCAATCCGAAACGTAGCATTCCTTAAAGCCCCATTTGCCAAAATGGTTCAATAGCAGCAAAGACAGTAATAAAGGCTTCATCAAGTAAAATTTAATCGGAGTAAATTAGCTAATTTTCTGGCATCCGGTGAGCGTATCGTCGGGATTTATTAATTTAGGCGTAAATCGAAATTTATGAAAATCTATAGTACTATTTTCTTGGTATTTTTTGCTAGCCTCAGCCTCTGGGCACAGGAGATTACGGACCCCAAAGCGACGGAAGTGTGGGAACCAGAACCCCGCAAGGTAACATCGGGGATAGGTCAGGCAGCGCCCTCAGATGCCATCGTGCTTTTTGACGGTCATGATTTGACGGCTTGGCAAAAGCCTCAATTTATTCATGAAAAAGGAACGGTAAAAGAGATGCGCGAAATGGTGGGGCAACTCGATCCGAATTATGATCATCCTGCGGCAGATTGGACGGTGGAGGATGGACAAATAACGGTAAAACCAGGTACCGGAGCCATCGAAACGAAGCAACGTTTTGGCAGTTTCCAATTGCACCTCGAATTTCTCAATCCGGTGGACCCCGGCAAGGAAGCACAGGCTTATAGCAATAGCGGAATCTTTATGATGAGTCTTTATGAAATTCAGGTGCTCAATTCCTACGCCAATCGCACCTATTCGAATGGACAATCGGGTGCCATTTACAAACAACATGCGCCGCTGGTCAATGCCTCTCGTCGCCCCGGCGAATGGCAATATTACGATATCGTCTTTACGGCCCCGGTTTTTAAAGCCGATGGTAGTTTGGAAAGTCCAGCCAGCGTTACCGCTTTTCACAATGGGGTTTTGATTCAAAATAATGTGGAGCTAGAAGGGCCTACGGCTTATATAGGAAAATCGCGTTATTTTAAGCATCCTGCCAAGATGCCTTTGCGTTTGCAAGATCATGGTGACTTGGTCCGTTTCCGCAATATTTGGATTCGCGAATTATAGCTATTTTTTCCATGTCTCTTTCCCCTCAAAACATCAACTCCAAACCTTCGCAATGGAATCCTTCGATTGCGGTGCTCCCCTTTGTAAATAGGAGTACCGATGCGGATAACGAGTATTTTAGCGATGGGATCAGCGAAGAGATCATCAATGCCTTGACGACCATTGAGGGGCTAAAAGTCATTGCTCGTACTTCTTCCTTTGCTTTTAAGGGGAGGAATATCGACGTCCGAAAAATCGGGCAGCAGCTTGGGGTAAGCAGCATTTTGGAAGGCAGTGTTCGCAAGGCGGGACAACGATTGCGCATTACCGCCCAGCTGATTCGTACGGATGATGGATCACATTTATGGTCGGAAAATTTTGATCGGGAGTTAGAAGATATTTTTGCCTTACAAGATGAAATCAGTCTTTTGATTGCCGATCAGGTCCGGGAGAATTTTGGTCATTTGGACATACAGGATCACTTGGTGAAAGCTCCCACCCAAAATATTGCGGCTTATCAGCTTTACCTCAAGGGGCGTTTTCATCAGTTGCGTTGGAATGCGGAAGATATGGCCTTGGGGGTCAAATATTACCAGCAAAGTATTGCGCTTGACCCGAGCTATGCCCTGCCCTATTTTGGCGCGGGGCTGAGTTGTGGCATTATGGCTTCCTGGGGCTTTATTCCCTATGAAGAAGGCGTGCAACAGGCCGATCATTATTTGCAAAAGGGCATCTTGCTCAAGGACAAATCGGACCTCGCCTATTTTGCACAGGCCACCGTTAGCTTTTGGGGGCGATGGCAATTTAGGCTGGGCTATGAATTTTTGGTGCAAGCGATCAAGCTCAACCCTGCCTTTACCGATGCCGAAGAAGGCCTAGCCGAATTGTACACCGCCATCGGCGATTTTGAAAAGGCCATGCAACACACTCGTAACATTTTGCTGCGCAATCCATTGTCTCCCAATCATTATTATACCTTAGGAAATATTCACTACCTCTCGGGAGATTACGTTCGGGCGATAGAAAGTTTTCGGGGCGCCTTGAAAATCGATCCTGAATTTTCCTTGGCCCTTGAATTGATCGCCTTGTGTTATATCCATCTTGGGGAAGAGGAACAATTGGAACAATTTTTAGGGGAACAAGCACAATTGGAGCAACCGGCCTATTGTCGGATCTTATATCGTTTGGTACATGGGCAGCAAGTGTCTGCTAAAGAGTTGGAAAAATTGCAATCCATCAAGCAAGAGGCAAGGCCGTTTAGTTTAATTGCCTGGCCGCTTTACCTCCAAGTTCATATGGGCAATCACGATTTAGCCTTGGATTTGCTGGAAAAAGGCATCGAACGCCGTATCGGACAATACATCAATTTTCGCAACGATCCTTTTTTACGCCCTTTGTGGGAAAGGTCCCGTTTTCAGCAATTTGTGCAACAAATATTTGACCCCAGCCTTTTACCTCCAACTCAAAGCACTGGGGCCGAAAAAAGCACCCCTCCCAAGTCGATCTTTAGCCCTCGGGAACTTCAGCACTATCTCCAAGAGTTGGAACAGCTCATGGAAGAACAAGAGTTATTTCTCGATCCCAATTTGAATTTAAAGCGTTTGGCACAAGCCCTTTCCCTACATCCCAATAAGCTGTCTTGGCTGATCAACGAACACTTGGGCCACAACTTCAACGAGTACATTAACCACTATCGCTTGCGCACCTTTAAACGCAAAGCCCTACTCAACGCCAATCAGCACCTGACCCTATTGGCCTTGGCCTATGAAAGTGGTTTTAACTCCAAAACTGTTTTCAATACCTTCTTTAAAAAAACCGAAGGCACCACTCCTCGCAACTGGCTCAAAAACCAGTAAGTCCTCCACTCCCCTTCTAAAGTTCGGAATTTCATTTCTTCGTCCGCTATTACAATCACGCACGACGCGCAGGCTTTCTCGTCGCATCTTTGCATTGTAATTAATTTTTAGATCACTTTATTAAATTCTAATATCATGAAAAAGCTATTATTGCTCGTTTTTACACTCAGTACTTTAAATCTCTTTAGCCAAGCAGTGGAGCCTGGCATCCAGAACCTAGATCGTATCCAACGCCAGGGTTTTGTCTTTGGTTTTGGAGTGGGCGGAGGTGTAATTAGCCTCTCCGAAAGTAGCCGGGAAGGTGGTTTTGACAATACTACTGGCGGCATTAGTTTTCCCAATTTGAAGTTTGGTTATATGCTCAATGAGCGTTTGGCCTTGATGGCGACCTTGCCGGGATTGATTTACGAATATGAAAATAAGGATCGCAGTTTTGAGGCATTAATTCCGTCGATACAATATTGGGTGCAGGATAGGTGGTGGATCAATGGTGGAGTCGGTATGGCCTTGGATATGCCGGTGTGGTATAACTTTGACGACTTTAAGGATGGTGATTTCAACTTGGGTTGTGCCGTAGAATTTAGTACGGGTTATGAGCTTGTACAGGGTAAAAAGTTTGCCTTGGATCTTCAGGGGCAGGTGAGTCTGGGCAGGGCCTTTTTAGGCGACAAGCAGTACCGCGACGCGGCCATGTTTACGGTGGGCCTTGGGTTTAATTGGTATTAATCCTTTATCTTTTAATCAAATGACAGGAGTCATCTTACCTTAAAGGCAGTTCGGGATAGTTAGTCTCGCGTCCTTTAATCTGTTAAACCTCGAACAGTTTATTAGGCTAAGAGCCTGAGTAAGATGACTCCAGTTTAATCCATTCAAGAATAAAACAATGCAAGTATTCCTCAACCCCGTTTGGATAGGCCATAGTTTACTGATCATTTTTAGCCTATTGTTTCTTTTCCACATACTGGTTTTAGTAGGTGTAGTACCTGCCAATATTGTGTGGGCAGGAAAAATAAAAACCCGATCTGATTTAATCAAAATGGAATCCATATCTCTAATCGTGCTGAGCATCATAATCGCAGTAATCGCTCATCGGCTGGGTTATCACCAATGGTGGATCAATCCTAGATATACCCAAGTGGGGATATGGGTTTTCTTTGCCCTTTTTCTCCTCAACACCTTGGGCAATCTAACGGCAACTACTGCCTTTGAAAAGTACTTTTTTGGTAGCTTGACGGTATTGATTTCGATTTTATTATTCCTATTGGCCACATTGGCTTGACCTTTTTGGATTAGGGCCAAATGGCTAGACGGAATGTAGTATTGTCCAAAAAGAACAAATCATTCTGCTTAAATAGCTCGATATTGCCTGCAAATTTTGCGGATGAAGAACAAGACTCAGATCGAACGTTATAAAAAATTACTCTCCTATCTGGAAGAACAGTTTAAGGAGGATATCAATATTGAAAAAGTGGAGGGAATCAGTCATTATTCTTACCGCAATATCAATCGAATTTTTCAAGCGCTCAACCACGAGACGATTGGAAAATACATTAAGCGACTTCGCTTGGAAAAAGCGGCGCAGTATCTAAAATTTTCAGGTGATAGCGTTTCGGATATAGCCTTTGAGGTGGGGTTTGAAGATGTCGCAGCTTTTAGCAAGGCCTTTAAAAACCATTTTGGTTTTACCCCCTCTAGCTTTCGCCAAAGTAGCGAATCGCTCCAGGCCCTACTCCAACAAACGCTATTTCCCGATGCCGCCACCGCTCTACCTTTGCCTTTTGAAATCGAATACCTGCCCGCTTTTGATTTTCTCTGCCTCGAATACCGAGGGGCCTATGAAGATATCGATGCCATCAATAAATTGTGGGAATCGTTTTTGGAGTATACTACGCAAAAAAACTTGGTGACCGAGGACTCCATTTTTATGGCCGAAATTCTCGATGACGATGATATTAGCGAACAGATCAATTGTCGTTACAACTTAGCCCTGATATTGGAACAGCCCCTGCCCTTCCAACCTGAAGGCCTCTTTAGAGTAAAACATCACGCCCGCCAAAAATATGCGAAATTCATCCACCAGGGCCCTCACGAACTCAGCGTTCATACCTACCACGAAATCTACGCCAGATGGATGCAAGAAGTCCATTTGGAATTCGCAGATTTACCCAATCTGGAATTTTTCCCAAACGACGAAGCCGATACTCCGCCAGAAGAATTGATCACCGAAATTTACATTCCCGTAATTTAGGTAGAAGTCGAAGGGTTTAAAATCGGCTTCGACCCCGAGCGAGAGATTCTCAATAGTAGAATAAGGGCAATCAGAAAGAAAATGACCGAGCCAACCATAAATACGGTAGTGCCCACAAATTCGAAAAGGATTCCCCCCACGATAAGTCCCATCATACTGGCAATACTCCCCATCGAAGCACCATAACCCTGGATCGTTCCCTGCTGGGCAGCAGATCCCATTTGCGATAAGAGAGCTAAAAAACTAGGCCACATCAAGCCATTGCCTATGGCCATAATACTGATTCCAATAAACAACATCAAATAGCTACTCCCCGAAAGAAAACCAAAACCAACGCCAAGCAACAGTGCGCCAAACAGAGCGAGGTTGCTGCTGCTAACATAACGAGAAGCTTGAATCAAGATGGGCCCTTGGGCGAAAATCATGACAAAGCTAAAGTAGGCCAAAAAGCCCCCTAGTTCGGCGGCAGTCCATTGAAGATTAGCGGAGGTGTAGATGGGTAGGGAAACGTAAAAGAGGCTAAACGCCAGGAAGGTCAAAAAATAGACGGCGTACATGTAGTAGATATTTTTGATCCGCCCAATCTCCTTCCAAGAATTACTGGCGGTGCTAGACCCTGCTTCCGCTCCTTCTACATAGCAATCGCGATGTTCGACCTGAAAAAATTGCCGAAAATCTTTAAAGGAGGTCATGGAGGTATCCACTACGCAGGGGTTGCTTTCTTCCAAACGCCGAGAGATAATTATCACGGCTACCAATGCAATGATGGCAGCGATGATTAAGGGCAATTTTTCGCCTAAAAAAGTAGCCGCCAATAGGCCAGAGATTACCGGGCCAATGACAAAGCCGAAGCTGGTAGAGCTGCCGATCAGGCCAAAGTTTTTGCTTCTATCTTCGTCGGTAGAGATATCGGATAGATAGGCATTGGCCACAGAGATATTACCGCCCGTATAGCCGTCGACCATGCGAGCGATGAAGAGGCAAAGTAGCGGCAGGGTAATGGAATAGCTCCCGACCAGCGCCGAATCATGCGACCACAGGGTGGTGGTGGGCATAAAGAAGGCGAGTAAAAATAGGCACCAAGCCAGAAAGGAGCCAATTTGGGTGATGATTAAGACCTTTTTCCGACCAATCCGATCCGATAGTTTCCCCAAACGGGGGGCTCCGATAAATTGAAAAAAGGGGTAAGTCGCTCCAATGAGGCCGTAGATAAAACCATTACCGCCAAAATCTGTGACGATAAAGATCAAGATCGGAACGACGAGGCTGTAGCCAAATATCCCGAGAAAATTGACCAGGAGGATGGGAAAGATCTTTGATTTGAAAAAGGAAAATAGTGCCATCTATAGGGTGATTTGTTGAATTGGGTATATCTAAAGTACAGTTCCTAGTGAGGTTCACCTAATTAGAATAGCGATTTCGGTGAACTTGTTGAAAAACTTCCCCCTAAAACCGTCAAAAGGGAGGTAATGGAATGTCCAAAACGGACAAAGAACTCTGGTAATACCCCGCTAAATTTGTAGTATGAAAAAGATACAAATCAATAAGCAAAAAAAAGATCAAGGGTATCAATTACCTACCTATTGGTATCTCGGCTTGTTGGGCTTGATTGGCCTTTACGAGTTGCCAGAGGTATGGGCCTATTTGTTTAAAGGCATTGGCTCCGCTTGGAGTTTGACCAATTTATTGTGGTTGCTCTGGTTCTCTTATTTTTTCAATGATACAAAAGACTAGTTATGTGGATTATTGCAATAATAATTGCCCTCTTTGGCCCCTTGGAAGTCCCTGTTTCAAGGCCTTTAGTCCCCTCTTCGGTTAACAGGGTCGATACTTTTATTACGGTTAAAAACCTATCTCGGCGGTGGGAATTGGATAAATATCAATACCTGATTTTTTCGGAGCTGCCGACTATAGAGGAGCAAGGGGATTACTTATATCTGAATAGTGATATGACTTTTAGCAGTGTATCGGAAGGAGAATTGGAAACGGGTAAATGGCGGTTAGACGTGCCTCAAAAAAGGCTGTACCTCTCTCAGGCGGAAACAACGGGAGCACTCGTCTTGATTATCCATGAGCTAAGTCCCAATCGCTTGGTGATTAGCATCGATGATCCTTCCGATGCTGATGCAAAAAAATTAAAAATCCATTTTAAAAATTAGCGCTATGAGTTTTGCCAAATTAGTCTCCTTATTTGAAGGAGCACCCATTATGACCTTTATTGGCTATTTCTTTCTCTTTAACCTGGGCTTAGTGCTGTTTGAAATCTTATTGGACTTCACTACTTCCAAAGAACGGAGGTGGAAAGACTCTTGGGCCAACATTGGTATTTTTATCATCAACCAGCTGTTGGAAAAAACGGCCTTTGGAGCCATTGGAGTGGTTTGTTTGATGCCCGTTCATTGGCTCACGCCCCTATCCATTCCGCTAAATATTTGGACTTGGATGGGAGCACTACTCGCAGCCGATTTCACCTACTACTGGATGCACCGACTAGAACATGAACACCGAATCCTCTGGGCTAGTCATAGCGTTCACCATTCCTCCGAGGATTATAATCTTACCATTTCCATGCGTTTAAGTATCGTCGAAAGCATCTTTGAATGGATTTTTCTCGTGCCCATGATTTTACTAGGCTTTTCCCCTTTTCAAGCCGTCGCTAGTTTGATCTTAGTGGCTCAATATCAAACCTGGATTCATACCGAGAAAATCGTAAAGCTAGGTTGGTTAGATGAAGTGTTCAATACGCCTTCGGTACACCGGGTGCATCACGGTTCGAATGCCAAGTATCTGGATAAGAATTACGGAGGCATACTCATCCTTTGGGATAAATTATTTGGTACTTTCCAACGGGAAGAAGAAAAGGTCGTCTAT
>SPJL01036994.1_pt1 | contig 25356 bp, 32 predicted proteins | sample 3741751 | NCBI WGS metagenome assembly SPJL01 (sample SAMN10925998, study PRJNA522277) | cold seep metagenome | isolation source: Elba SIP-enriched marine methane seep metagenome, extraction at timepoint T3 | place: Italy: coast of Elba, Mediterranean Sea | reverse complement strand
GGATCATCGTCGGCACGCAAGAGGGCCAGGTGCCGTGAGGCGCGCTCCGAGGATACCCCGCCGGCCCAGGCCGACCAGGTGGCCCTCAGGGCGCGCCACCAGGGGCCTGGGCTCGAGTCGGGGGCCGAGCGACGGTTCTCCGGAACCGATCGAGCCCGGGTCTGCGCCTCGAAGGCCGCGATGGACTCCATGACCCGCTCGCTCGGCAGGGCCCTGGCGCCGGCGATTCGCGTCGTCTCGGTAGCGCCGGGACTGGTGGAGGGCAAGTACACCGAGGACGGTAAGGACCAGGTTCTCATGGCGGGTTGCGCTGGCCCGGTGCCGTTCAACATGGTGTCCGGGTTCATCGGTCCAGCGTGCCCGATGAATCGAAACGAGCGCGCGCGCCCACTCACCGACGCGGAGGCTGACCGTGTTGTCCATGCCGTTGTTGCAGCCGCTGACGACGACATCGCCCGCGACGCCCTCCGAGCCGCGCTCCCCAAACGGTTTGGCGAGGGCCACGTGGTCCAGGAGGCCGAGTAGATGATCGACACCCAAGCCCTACTCTCCCGCGCCATCGAGCGCGCACAGCAGCTCCCGCTCGTAGGGGGCGCCATCCGGGACTACATCAACCACGAGCGGACGGTCGCCTACCTGGAGGGCAAGGCCGCCGCCCGACACCTGCTGCAGAAGACGCAGCGAGCAGCGACCGCGATCGAGCGAAAGCGGTGCCAGCGTATCGTAGACGACGAGCTACGCCTGCTGCAGTCGGAGGCTCCACACCGAACCGGCCGAGTCGCCCTCAGGACCGTCAGGGGGAGGCTGTTCGGGTGAGCGAGGCACGGACACCCACGCGTGACGAGACGTTCGCAGGGGCGTTCATGCTGACGCTCGCCAAGTACGCCGAGGAGTCGGCGGTCGTCATCGACGCGCTCAACAGGCTCGGGCAGGCAGCCGTACACGGCGAGCTTCTCGAGTACGCCACCCTCGCGCGCGGGGTCGAGGAGCAGTTCCCGCCGTGACCCTCACCCCCCAGCAAGCCCAAGGCCGCTACGGCCGCGCCGTCCCGCCAGAGATGTTCGTCGAGATGGAGAAACGCAGGCTCGGCAAGGGGGACAAGCTCTGCCTCATCCTCCTGTGGTCCCACGTGAACGAGGCCGGGCTCGTCCACCTCACTGGGCGGCAGATGGCGCACCTGCTCGGATCCGGCCGCCGCGTCATCTACAGCCACCTCAAGATCATCCGCGAGACCGGCTTCGCCGTGCGCTCGAACGCCCAGCGACTCCGGCACCGCCCGCTCTACCTGTTCGACCACACGGGGAAGCCCGTCTCCGCCGGCGACTACACGCCCTCGATCGCCGCGATCCAGGCCGGATGTCGCCGCGCCTACGCCCGTCCCCGCCCGATCCCCGCCAACCAGCTTCTCCTCCCAGCGCTCGCCCATGCCCACGTATCCCTTTCACTCCCCGCGTGAAGCCATCGCGCACGCGTTCGCGGCCTCACAGGGCCCCCGCGCAGCTCGGCAGCGGTTCGAGGAGCGCGTGCAGTCGTCGAAGAAGAACACCTACGCGCCGTACATGCTGGCGAACTCGATCCTGTTCGGGCCGAAGGCGCGGGGCTGCATGGGCATCGAGCGCGGCGGGACGACGGCGAGGCTGCTCAAGCTCTACGTCAGCCACCCGGGTGAGTTGCCGCCGGAGTTCCCCGCGCAGAAGATGGAGGCGCTGATTCGGCGGTTCGCCCGACGAGCTCGCAAGGCCAACCTCTTGTCACCACCCCGTCGGCGCACCACAGTGCGCCGCGTGGAGCACAAGGTCGCACCCGCCCAGCCCGGGACCGAAGCCCCCCAGGGTGTCGTTACCTTCACAGCGGTCGATTATTCTGGACCCGGTGGTCAAGAACCCCCCATAAATACGGCAGACTCCCCGGAGGTGCGCGATGGCGGCTCCTAGCGCCGAGCGGGCCGCAAGGAAGGCGCGGCTACGCAAGCGGAAGCGGCGAGGCCGCGGACGCAAAGACCTACCCCACGCCGGGGTCATCCTGGAGAAGCGCAAGCTACGCCGTTTGAAGCGGGGCGCCTTCGTCCAGACAGACTTCGTAGCAGCGGCCGACTGGTCGTTCTCGCTGGACGCCGGCCTTCTCGTCGACGCCGCGAGCACCGCGCTGCTGGCCTGGTACCACGACACCATCGTCTCCGGGGTCGACCCGACCGGCACCCGGCCGAAGAAGCCGCTCACCACCCGCGTTGCGAAGCGCTCCGGTCGAAAGTCTAAGAACCGCGGGCACTTCACCGGCTTCCTCGCCACGAACCTGCGGCGCACCAAGATCACAGGCTCCACCGTGTCCGCCCGGACCCGGCTGCTCCCGCCCACCCGGCGCAACGTGTTCATCGCGCAGGAGCAGAAGCGGGGCATCCACTACCTCCTCCTCGGCGGTAAGGCCGATGAGACGATCAAGCTCGTCACCGGTGAATTCGTCGAGGGCGGGATCGTAAACGAGAACCGCGCCACCGAGCGTAGGGAGACGACGTCCGGGCGCGTCGTGTGAGCGGTGGCGAAGAAGGCCAGCGCCTCCAAGAAGAAGCGAGCCACGCGCAAGCGGGCGTCGCCGAAGAAGAGCGCGCCCAGCGTCGCCGCCCAGATTAAGACGCTCGAGCAGGCCATCGACGACGACCTCCGCGCCGGCGACCCGGACGCGATCAAGACCTCCGAGCGCCACGCCGGCCTACAGGAGCGGCTCTGGTCGCTCCGCGCCCTACTGGCGAAGAAGGTCCCCGAGAAACTCGCCTGCTCCCGGGAGTCCCGAGAGTGGGGCACCCAGAAGGTCCGGGCGGCGAAGTCCAAGATGCCCGACCGCATCCGCGAGCTGTTCAAGCTCGCAGAGCAGCAGCGATCACAGGCTGGGAGGTTCGCCGGCCTCAAGTAGGCCGTGCCAGCACGAAGAAATTGGGAGGACGCGCAGGTCCTCGACCGGCTGGAGGACATCTTCGCCCGGCCGCGACTGCTCTCGATCAAGACCGAGATACTCGTCCACGAGCGCGCGCCCGCGGGAAGCACCGCCCGGTGTATCTGCTGCGGTTCGACGGACGCCCAGATAGCCCAGCGGATCCCGGACCTTCACCTCCTCATCGATCGGGTCACGGGGCGCCGACACCTCCGCTCGGAGGTCTCCGACCCGCAGCTCTTCGACGAACTCGCCGCCGGCGCGGAGCAGCTCGACCTCCCGCTCCGCTGCCACGTCGATCAGTACGACCTGATCACCGCAACGGCGGACGACTTCACCGCGATCCTCGCCCTCGGCGGGAACCGCTCGGGCAAGACCACCGCGGGGGCCTACTGGTTTGCTCGCCAGTGGATGCTCAAGGGCGGCCAGGGCGTCGAGTTCTGGCTCATCGGCCCTGGCTACGACCAGGCGTTCATCGCCCTCGACAAGCTTCTCTTCGGCATGGCAGCCGGCGGGCGCACGGTGCCCCCCGTATTCCCACTATCCGACTCGGGGGCACCGGCGCTCGCTGTTAAGTGGCCCACCACGCCGCGCGCCAGCGACCTCACGATCTACATGGTCGACGGGTCGCGCATCGCGCTCAAGCACGCGAACAACCCGGAGGCGAACAACCTCAAGGGGTTCAACGTCGCAGCGATCCTGTTCGACGAGGCCGCGGCCTGTCGGTACGAGCAAGCCTGGATCGTCTGCAACGCCCGCGTCATGGAGGACAACGGGGCGATCTACGCCGCGACGACTCCGATCCCGGGGCACTGGATCAAGCACCTCGTCGTCGACCCCTACGAGGCAGGCGAGGCGCCGCGCTTTCTCGTCAAGAGCCTCTCCGTCCGCAAGAACCCCTGGATCTCCGAGGCCAAGGTCGCGCGGATCCACGAGTCGCTGAAACAGAAGGGCGAGAACGCCGTCCGGCGCGAGTTTGACGGCGAGTGGGTCTCTGACCGCGGCTCGCTGTGGAAGCACTTCGACGTGAAGGCCCACACCGTCGACGGCGACGGCTGGGACGTGTCGGAGTACGACCTCGGGCACAACGTCACCAAGCGGGCTGTCCGCGGCTGGTGGCGCGGGCGCAACCGCTTCATCTCCGGGGTCTCGACGAAGGATGCCCGATTCGTCGGCGGCCAGGACTTCAACACGGCGCCGATGACTACGGTCATCTGCCAGGTCTACGGCGACCCGAAGAGCGACCCCGATACGTGGGGCCTGTTCGTCATCGACGAGGTGTGGCGGTGGAACGTCACCACCTGGCAGCACGGGATGTGGCTCCGGGACGTGCGCAAGGGGCGGCCTGGAACCGAGACGGACCCGAGCGATCGGTACGGCCCGTTCGCGGGGATGCCGATCGCGTGCGACTCGACGGGCGCCTACCGAGACCCGACGAAGAGCCCGATCAACAAGGGCAGCTCCAACGCGGTCCGCGAGCTCGCCAAGCTGGGATTCGACGCCCGCGAGTGCATGCGGACGCCGAAGGGCAAGCCGCGCAACCCGGCTGTACTCGACCGAACGAGCCTGCTCCACAAGCTCATGAGGGAGAACCGGCTGTTCGTCCACGGGACGCGCTGCCCGAAGCTGATCCAGGGGCTCACCGAGCAGGAGGACGACGGGACCGGGCGCGCCGTGAAGGTCACCCGGACCGCGACGGACGTGCTCTCGAGCCCGGTTGACGCGCTCGCCTACTGCGTCTGGGCGCTCTTCTCCGGCGAGATGAAACGAAAAATCCGGCTGCATCCGTGAGCCTCTTCAACGACATCAAGAACGACGCCCTCCGGGGCATGTTCAACCTGGAGAACGACCAGGCCCGGCGCGCGCGCGCAGCCCAGCGCGTATCCATCTGGCGCGGCGACTTCGCCCCGCTGGTGGCGCGCTACATCGATAAGGTCCACGAGGACCCCGACACGCGGCAACGCGTGAAGAAGTTCATCTCTCTCACCTGCAACCCCGCGCAGGACGTGACCCGCGACGTCGCCATCGTCTACGACGACGGCGTTCTCCGGCAGCTCGACGGCGCGGGCGAAGCGACACAGCTCGCCTTCAACGATCTGGCCAAGGAGTCCCAGATCCTCACGAAGGCGACGCAGTGGAACCGGGTCGCCTACTACCCCGGGCCCATGCTGGCGTTTCCCCGCGTCGTGCGCGGCAAGCTCCGGTTCGTCTCCGTCTGGCCGCACGTGTGCTCGATCGCGGTCGACCCGACCGACCCCGACGGCGTGCCGTCCGCGGCGATCTGGAGCCTCGACACCGCCGACGACCAGAACGAGCTAGCGCCCGCGTTCCGCATGGCGAACGAGGAAGCCTGGTTCACCTTCAACTCGAAGGGCGACATGATCGGCGACCCGGAGGAGCACGGCCTTGGCCGCTTCCCGGGCTCCGTCTTCCGTCTCACCGACCCCGAGCCTGGAAACTGGTGGAATGACGGCGCCGAGGTCCGGCTTACCGACGGGACGATCGAGGTCGCGTACGCGTGTACGAAGCTCGAGTTCACCCGCAAGGGGCAGGACAAGAAGGTCCTCGTGATCAAGGTCCCCGGCGAGAAGGTCGCCAAGGGGCAGATCATCGACGCGGAGCGGCCGTTCCACTTCGACGCGGTGCCGGCGGAAGCCGAGATGTCGCTCCTGGATTACGTCACCTCCCCTGACGACTTCCTCGTACACATCAAGTTCCTCGTTGAGATGCTGCTGGAGTCCCGCGGCGTGCCGCAGGGCGCCGTGAACTACGACTTCAAGAACTCGACCCCCGTGGCGGGCGGCCCGTCCGGGACCATGATCACGATCCGCAAGGAGCGGCTGGGGCACCTCCGGGAGAATCAGGTTCTCTTCGCTGAGCGGTTCGAGGACGACCTCTGGCCGCTCGCGATGCAGGTGATGCGCCGCGACGGCCACCCGAGCGCGGGCGAACTGCCTCCGCCCGACGAATTCGCGGACCAGTTCAAGCTCGTCGTCCCGAACCTCAAGGTGATCGACAACCCCGTCGACCGCGAGCAGGACTACCAGGAGAAGGCCAAGCGCGGCGCGGTGTCCCCCTTCACGCAATACCAAGAGGACCATCCCGAGCTCACGCTGGAGCAGGCGAAAGCGGAGGTGATGCAGAACATCGCCGACCGCGCCGAGATCCATGAGGAGCAGGCGAAACGCGGGCTGATCGCCGTCGCCGACGACGGCCGCATCGCGTCCAGTCAACAGGTGCTCGGCCGTCTCGGAGGCGAGACCCGGGCCCGCAACGAAGAAGCACGTTCAGAGGAAGGCACTGACGAATGAGCACTGACGAAGGCAACAACGCGCTCGCCTCGAGCGAGATGATGAAGACCTACAACGCGCTGCACACCCAGCACGAGGCCCTGAAGGCGCAACTCGCCGAGCTACAGGGACAGCAGGGGATCGGTGGCGACGCGATCAAGGGGGCGCTCGGCGATCTCTACGACGACGAGAAGTCGGTCGAGGACAACCTCGCCGCCGTGGTCTCCGGCTTCCAGGGCTACCGGCAAGCGGAGTCCCGAACCAAGCTCGTCGGCGCCGTCGCGGAGAAGCTCGGGCACGACCCGGCGATCGTCGGCGCGTTCGTCTCCCAGCTCCAGATGGAGGGCAAGCTCGACAGGACCCCCGCCGACATCGACGGGACCGCGAGCAAGGCCGCCGAGCTGCTCGGCGCGATGCCCGTCTTCAAGAAGTCCGACAAGCCGGCCCCCTCCGTGGGGTCGCACCGGCCCTCCATCCACAGCGTTGGCTCCCCCGGCGCTCCGCGGACGGAGGCCAAGCCCAAACCCAAGCACCCGCTCTAACGCGGCGCAACACCGCGCCGTAGGGCGCAACCAGGAGAGACCGCAGGATGTCCACTACAACCGCCGAACTCATCGAGCTCATCAACACCGAGCAGATCGAGAACGTCATCGCCGAGGAGAACCGCTTCCCGGCGATGTTCCGACAGCTCGGCTGGCTCCACGACATGAGCCAGCAGCAGGCGAACGTGTTCCAGATGCCGCAGTGGGACCTCACGGATCCGCCCGCCGGCACCAAGGTGGAGAACGCCACCTTCACCGAGGTGACCGCCGATCCCACTGCGGTCACGATCGCCGGGGGCACCGTGGGACTCTCGCGCAAGCTCTCCGACGAGGCGAACGTCAAGTCGATCGCGGGCCTCGTCGACATGATCGGCCTCAACTCGCGCGGCATGGAGGAGCGGATCAACACCGACATGCTGGCGGAGTTCTCGACGTTCACCAACACCACGTCGTTTCTCGGGCTCCCCTTCGACCTCGACGCGTGGGGCACCGTCACCTCGGCGTTCGCCGGGCAGGCGCCGCACAACACCGGCGCCTGGGTCGCTGTGCTGTCGCTCGGGCAGCATCGAGACCTCAAGAACGACATCCGGTCGGCGGGTGGCAACATCGAGGCCACGGGTCGCGCGCTCCAGCTCTTCACCCCCGAGGCCCAGGGTCTCGTGGGCAGCTTCGAGGGCTACACGATCTTCTCGTCGGGGCTCAATCCGGCATTCGACGGCGCGAACGACCTCGGCGGCCTGATCGTCGTCGGGAATGAGACCGTCGATCCCGCGAGCGGGATGTCGGAGCGCAAGTGGTCGACGCTCGTCGCCGCCTCGTGGTGGGGCATCCGCCACCGCCCGCAGCGTGAAGAGCAGGACGCGGCGACCCTCCTGGTGACGAGCGCGCACTTCGGCGTCGGCACGTCGATCCAGGCGAACGGTCGCAGTTTCGAGTCGCTGAACTAGCGATTCACCCTGTGCCCGCCGGGGTCAATCGGCGGGCGGAGAAGGCACAGGAATGGCAGACAAGAGAAGCGCTACGGCGCGGCTACCAATCGTCCTACTCGTCTACAAGGGCCAGATGAAGCCGGTCGGATACGCCAAGGGCGTAAACGGCCGAGTGGTCACGACGATCAACGGCGAGCCGGCGATCACAAACGAGGGCCGCGCCGAGGGCTGGACGATGGCCCGTACGTACTTCGAGGACGAGGGCATGCTCGAGGAGTACGAGGACTGCATCGCGTACTACCACGCGGTCTGTATAAGGAAACAGAAGCTCGAGAGCTTCGACCCGGGGCGGCTGCCGAAGGCTCTCCGGGAAGAGCGCGCGAAGCATCAAGGCCGCGGCGTCTTCCAGTACGCCTCCAAGGCTCCGAAGAAGCCGAAGGCTCCGAAGAAGCGCAGCAAGAAGAACACCGCCACCCCGAAGGCCGCCAAGCCGGAGCCTGCGAAGGTCCCGGAGGGCGCGGGTGGCTGACTCCCGAGACTGGCGCGCTGATTACCGGGACGCCTTCTCTCGGGTGCGCGATCAGCTCCGGCGTGAGCGGGCGTCCGGTGGACGTCCGCGCTTCGCTGTGGGTGCCGGCGGTCGACGACTCTTCGCCGAAGGCCGCCGGGACCCGGGGACCTTTTCGGGTCTCACGATGAAGGACTACTCCGATTCGGAGATCGATCGGTACGCCCGTACCGAGGCCGAACGTCGCACACGTGCGGCCATCCGGGAGCACCACAAGGCGCTCCGAGAGAAGGGCATCCGCCCGCCCGTGCTATCGCTGTGAGCCACACGATCACATTCGAAGGCGGCGACCAGGACATCGTGGTTGTCGCGCTGGACTCCCAAGGGAAGGCCGTCATCCCGACGACGGCGACCTACGGGATCGTCTACCTGCCCGTCGGCGAGACGGACCCTGACCGGGAGATCGTCGCGTCTGGGACGGCGGCGACGATCGACCCGGCCTCAGCGGTGACGACGGCGGACGCGGGCCTCGGCTCGGCGAACACGCGCCGCGTCGAGTTACCGGTCGCGGGCTTCGAGGCCAATCGGCAGTACCTGATCCGCGACCCGGACGGGAAGACGGAGCTGATCCGTGTGAAGTCCGTCTCCACGGCGGGCCCACACCTCGATCTCTGGTACGACATCCCGTCTCGGTTCGTGACGGGCTCGACCGTCGAGGGCGTCGAGATCACGGCGAGCTTCCCGAGCGCTGAGGCGGCCGACGAGGAGCACTTCGAGGACGGCGGCGGGCCCTACCGCATCACGTGGGCGTTCGGCGGCGGGTTCGCCACGACGCCGGTCCACGAGATGATCTTCGTGGAGCGCACTCAGGTCCGCCCGCTCAACATTGAGCAGCGGATGATCCAGGTCGACCCGAAGATCGTCCGGCGATCGGCGAATGGGGGCTACTCCGTCCAGCAGGCGGTAGCGGCTGCGTACGAGGACCATCGGGCCTGGCTGAACGCTCACGATCTCGATGTCCATGAGTTCGCTGGTGACCGCACGGCCCGACGCGCGCTCGTCTACGACGCGCTCTTCCGCTTCTACAGCGTCATCGCTACTGGAGAGGTCGACCTGGCAAAGCGTGACGCGTACCGCGAAGAGCGCGACATGCATCGCGCCAACCTCACCACGGGCCAGACAAAGAAGAAGACCGTGATCACCGACCGCGCCAACGACCAGGCGCAGGCGGGGACATCCCGCAAATACCTGTCGCCGTTCTCACTCGCGTGACTCGTGCTCACCACGACGCCCCAGCTAATCCACGATCGCTTCGTCGAAGTGATCGAGGCTATCCCGATCACGTACGTCGATCGACAGGGCGAGCAGTGGCGCCACGTCCCGGACGATGATGGGCTCGCCAGCGACGCGGAGATTCGCCTCTTCTACATGGAGGAGGACATCGCGCTCGCGGTGGATGGCGGCCTGTGGTCTCCGCGGGGCGAGGAGTACGAGTACGAACTCCAGGTCTGGGTGAGCTACGGGACGCTCGGCAAGCGCTGGCAACACCTTGTCACTCAGGACGCGGTTGACCTCCGCATCCAACTCGAGCAGCAACTCGCGCCCACGCTCTCCGGCTTGCTCCGTGTTCGCCACGAGGACTTCGAGGCCGAGCAGGATCAGGTCGGCCACATCCTCGGCTTCCACGTCTTCACCATCGGCTACATGCACGACACGTCACAGGTGCCCTAATGCCCGCAACCTTCAAGTCACTCCATCGCCGCTGGCTCGCCTACTACCCCGAGACGACGCAGGGCACCGGCCCGGCGGATTGGAACGCCGATGGCGTCCTGATCGACCACACGGAGAGCAACCCCGACTCGATCACCCAGGAGCTTGTAGAGAACGAGAACCTGGAGACGCGGATCTTCGCGCAGCGGCTCAAGATCAAGGGCCTGCGGAACACCGACGACTTCAAGGTGATGATGTACATCCACGGCGCCGAGGAAGAGGCGGCCGCGGACGCGGAGGTCACGAAGACCGCGCTCATGACGATCCTCGAGCACACGCTCGGAGGCATCTACGTCACCGAGGCGAAGGATGTGACCGGCGGTACCTCGACCGTCCCGACGCTCTCGAACACGACCACGATCATCCGCGGTTCGTTCCTCGCATTCCGCGACGCCGACGACACCGAGGGCCGCGTCTACATCCGGCGTGTCGTGGACCTCCCCGGCGGTACCGATGTTGAGCTCGACGAGGAGCTTCCCTTCACGCCCACCGTCGGCGACTTCGCGCAGAGCTGCGCGGCGCTCTACATCGACCCGGAGGTGCTGGAGAACTCGTGCGGCGCCGCCGAGCGGACGTTCTCGTGGCGCGTCGAGGGCTCGGGCGACGACACGGTGTTCGAGCTGAACGGCACGAAGGCCGCGCTCGCCATCCAAGACCTCGAGCGCGGGGCGCCCCCGAAGCTCGAGCTGTCCGTGTTCGCCGCCAACTTCCAGACGGTCGACGAGGGAATCTCCAAGACCACGTGGACGCAGACCCCGGCCGGACAGGCCCCGCTCATCGTCGGCCGCGACACCGAGCTTTTCCTCCAGGTCTACGGGACGAAGACGAACCCCGAGATCCACGCCGCGTCGCTCTCGATCGCCGTAGGCGTCCCCGTCCAGCCGATCGACACGATCACCGAGGAGCAGGACAATATGGAGGGCCGGGCGGCGTACACCACCCGCCCAGAGGACACGACGGCCAACGTCACCCTCGCCCCCCACGAGAACCTGCACTACGACCGGCTCCAGAACGAGACGTTCACCGTCGCGCGCTACGAGCAGAAGGCCGCCGCCGGCAAGGCTTGGGCGGTCCACATGTCCCGGGCCGAGTACTCGGAGACCCCGACCTACGCCGAGACGAGCGAGGTCGAGGCGACCGCGTTCCAGCTGCGCGCCCACGAGGACCTCGACAACGCCAGCGCGACGAACACGGACCTCTGGAAGTCGAAGATCACCCTCGTCCTCGCGTGAGCGAGTGGCGAGCAACCCAGCGAAGAAGGCACGATGGGGCGCAAGAGAACACCACCACAGTACGCGGTAGACGCGCGCGGGAGCTACGTCCCCGCCGAAGCCACGGCCTGGGACAATGACCGGATCGAGAGCGAGACGGCCGAGATGACGGAGCGGGGCGAGGACACCGCCGACCACCCGGTCCACCGCTACTACGCCGGGAAGACGCGGTTCGACCTCGACGCGCTCGACACGATCGGCGGGATGCAGTGCAGGGTCCGGGAGTACCTGAACCAGGACGAGCCCGAGATCTGGTGTTTCCGCCGGCTGCGCGCCGACGAGTGGCCTGTGGTCCAGCAGTATGTGGCCAGCGAGTTGCACTACAAGGCCGCGCAGACCGCGTTCCGGTGGTGCTTCACCGGTGTCGCCGGCTGCCCCGTGGCGCTCGAGGCCCCGCTCGACAGCAAGGGGCTACAGGCCGTGTACGACCTCGACCCTGAGATCGTGCGCAACGTCGGCGCCGCCGCGCTCTCCTACTCGAACCCGCTGAGGTACGAGGAAAAAAAAGCCTCCGGCTCCTAGCTTGGGCCGCCGTCCCCGTCCCGATCGTGGGCGAGCACGGGACGCGCTGGGAGCGTAAAGAGGCGTTCGACTGCTCCTACCACTGCCGCCGGACCGGGCGGGCCGAGCTTGACCCGGGTACCCGGGCGCTCATGAACTGCACCCTCCCGGGCTACTCGCCGACGAAGTGGCGCAGCTACAAGAAGCTCGACGTCCACATGGGCCGCCCGCCCGACTACGCCCGCGAGGGCCAGGGGCGCGGCAGTGCGTGGATGGAGCCGCCGGAGGACATCGAGCACGAGGGCTGCCCCGGGGGCTGGTACCGCTCGCGGTTCATCGGCTCCGTCCAGCGCTACATCCGGCGCCGGGCGTCGATCGACTCGGCCCGGGACTCGAATCCGTTTCTTGACCGCACCGAAGACCCGCTGGTCATCGAGGCGGTCATGTACTTCGAGCGCGAGCAGAACGCCGCGGACGCCCACTACATGAAGAAGCGCGCGCGCTAGATGGTCACACAGCGAGCAAAAATCGTCGTCGAGGGAAAGACCTCCGGCGCGGTGGCCAAGCTCAAGAACGTCTCCAAGGCGACAACCGGGATCAAGACCTCCGCAGCGGCGGCTGGCGTCGCGCAGGAGAAGCTAGGGCGCAAGCTCAAGAAGACCGGCGAGGCGGGGAAGTTCGCCGCCAACGCGATGAGGGCCCTGACAGCCGGGGCCATCATCGGCGGTGTTCAGCAGCTGGCGAGCGCTATCGACGACGCCGCGAAGCGGACGCTCCAGGTCAACGCCGCGCAGCAGGCGTTCACGAACACGTTCGGCAAGTCGAACAAGGCGATCGAGCAGGCGCGCGGCGCGACGAAGGGGCTCGTCGCGGACTACGATCTCATGGTCTCCGCCAACAAGGCGGCGACTCTCGGGGTAGTCAAGAACAGCGAGGAATTCGCCAAGCTCGTCGACGTAGCAACGCGTCTCGGTGCCGCGGTCGGCCAGGACGCCACCAAGTCGGTCGAGGACCTCACGACCGCTCTCGGGCGACAGAGCCCGATGATCCTCGACAACCTCGGGATCACGCTCAAGGTCTCCGAGGCGCACGAGCGTTACGCGGCGCGCATCGGGAAGACAGCCTCCGAACTCACCGACGCCGAGAAGAAACAGGCGTTCATGACGGAGGCGATGGCTGCCGCCGAGGAGGCCGCAGCCGCCACGAACGTTCAGCTTGACGATCAGGCCGTGAAGGTCGCGGCGGCGTCGGCGAAGTGGACTAACTTCACCGACGACCTCAAGAAGAACGCGACGGTCGTAGCGAGCGAGACGATCGTTGCCTACGAGGGGCTCACAGACGCGGTCGGCCGGGCCCTCCGCGCGACGAACGACCTAATCGGCGCGCAGGCGGTCCAGGTCAAGCAGGGCCAGAAGTCGGCCGTTCAGGTTGTCTTCGAGGAGACAGAGAAGCTCCAGCGGATCGAGCAGCAGCGCGCGAACGACAAGAAGCGCCGCGCCGCCGCTGAGAAGGCCGCCGACGATGACGCGAATCGCATCCGCGCCCAGCGGATCAAGGATGAGGCGCGCGCAGCCGACGAGGCGAAGAAGAAGCGGACCGGCCGAGGCGGTCGCCGGCGCGAGGCGCTCAGCCGCGAGGACGTGTTCGCCGGCCGCGCTGCGGAAGACGTTGGATTCGAGGATCTCCAGGCGGACCTAGCAGCGGAACGCCAGGACGCGAAGAACGCCGCGCTTGAGCGAGAAATCGACCTTCGGCGCCAGCGGCTCGACATCCTCGACCTCGAGCTCGAGATCGCTCAGGCCAAGGGCGAAGACACCGGCAACGTCATCGCCGAGAAGATGCTGATCGAAGAGGAGCTGACCAACTTCGAGCGACGGCAAGCCGAGGAGCGCGGGGAGATTGCGGAGTTCGAGGCCGCGCAGAAGGCGGCGGCACTCCAAAAAGAACTCGCCAGCGTCAAGAAGGCCAACGCGAGCAAGAAGGTCGAGCAGAAATCAGCATTCGACTTCGACAAGTTCATCAAGGGCGCGAGCGTCGATGTCCTCCAGAAGACGGTGGAGGCCGGATTCGCAGCCGCCGAGGGCGAGAAGGCTGCCGGGCGGAAACGACTCGCGGCGTTCGCCGACTCGATCAAAAGCCAGATGATTCTTCTCGCGGCCAAGGAGACAGCGCTCGGGATCGCCAATGCTGCCGGCATCGTCACGGCGGGCTTGGCTGGCCCGCACTTCGCCGCGGCCGCGCAAGCGACGGCCGTCGCAGCGATTGCCGGAGTCGCGGGCGCGACGATCAGTCAGACCATCCCCGACACCGCTACCGGGAGCGGCGGCGGTGAGGGGGGCGCGAGCCTTGGTGGGGACTCAACCGCCGCGAGTTCGACGCGCGAGCCGTCGGAGACATCTTCCAAGAGCCGCGGCGGGAACGAGGCGCAAGAGGTCCCGATCTCCCGGCCGCCCGTGCTCGACGAGCGCGACAACCTCACGATCAACGTCAACATCGGGATGCTCGTCGCCGATGACGAGGAGGCGGTCCAGAAGCTCGGCCGCAAGCTCCGCAACCTCTCCCGGGAGGCCGCATGAAGTCCACGTGGATCGTCGGCTCCCGCGAGCTGCTGCCGCTCCAGCCCCTGACGATCGAGGGGAACGCGACCTCGATCCCGGCAGGGAGCGTGTACCTCGACCACCCCACGGACCCGACGTTCTCGCTGTTCGCCAAGATGGTGACGGCGATGACGAACGAGGGCGTCGCCGGCGCGGGTCTCCGCTTCCTCAAGAACCGCAAGATCGAGATCTTCGCGGCGGGGGTGTTCTCCATCACCTGGGACGCGGTGGACGACACGCTCCGGGACTTCCTCGGGTTCGACATCGACCTCGCCGGCGCGTCGAGCTACATCGCGGCGAACATCTCCCCCTACCTGTGGGCTAGCGGGCAGCCGGAGATCACGGACGAGGCCCCGCTCGGCGTCCCTGGGCACCGCGTGTACGAGTCGGTCATCGGCTCCGCCCCCGACGGTACCCAGGTCGAGGACGTCGAGAGCAACATCGACATCAACCGCTTCACGTTCACGTTCTGTGAGACGGCGCGTGTCCAGACGCCCGACGAGCTCGGCGGCGAGTATTTCGTCGCGTGGGAGTTCTTCTTGCGGCGCACGTACAAGTGGTTTTTCTACCGGCAGGTCGAGGAGGACGACACGACGGACCCTGTCGTCCTCGGCACGCCACCCGAGCGGCTCGGCCCCTACGAGGTCCGCGCGACCGGCGGGGAAACGACTGGAAGTTCAAGCGATCGGCAGGCTTCAACCGGGTCGACAGGCGTAACAACGTCTCGATCCCCTGCCTCATCGTTCCCGAATACACATCCTGACCGTGAGGCCCTGAATGGCAGCAGAGGTTACACCGCCCATCCCGATCGCCACCAAGACGGCGACCGTCCCGCTCGCCGGCGAGGACTGCACGCTCTACCTCCAGTGGACGCTCGCAGACGGCACCGACGTGCCCGGTGGATTCTCGTTTTTCAGCAGCGTCGAAGAGATCGCGATCGACCGCAAGGGCGCCGGGCAGCTAGTGCGGCCGATCGACTTCCCCGCGACCGGGATCTCGAACCTGCTCGTCGACAGCAACCGGATCAACTACACGGCCCTCGGGGTCACGACGCTTCGGTTCACGCTCACGAGCGATGTCCCGCCCGGTGGTGCGACTCACTACCGCTGGTGGTGTGAGGGGGCCGGCTGAATGGGTTACTTCCACGACGGTACCGCGCTCGGGCAGCTCAACGGCACGCTCTCACAGCCCGCGAAGATCGCCGGCGGCGCGCCGGACAAGGTCACGCTCGCGCCAGGGCATCCGAACCCGCCGCCCGGGGTCGTCACGACCGCCGAAGAGGTCAACGAGTTCGCAGCTCTGTCTGACCGCGGGATCACGGTCTGCATTGACAACCAGTACGCCCCAACGGGCATGTTCAAGGGCGTCTCGATCACGCCCGGTCCGGTTGTCATCGACGGCGCGATGCTCACGGGTGGTCTGCTCTCGGCCAAGGCGAGTTCCACGATCACGGGCCGTAACTGCGCCCTCGGCACCCCGCCGGACCCGGTGTTCCCGCCGCTCGTGATCACGGGCGACGCGGCGCTCTCGGGGTACTGCGAGTTCGAAGGCGTGGACATCGAGGTCACGAACCCGACCGTCCCCGCGGTTACGTGCGCGGGCCTCGACATCGTGTCGCTCGACAAGGGCACGTGGATCACTCGGGCAGCTGGCGCCGCGCCGTTCATCAAGATCGACGCGGCGGCCCTGTTCGCTCAGGTCCTCATGCGGCTGTCGCGGCTGTTCACGGGAGGCGCCCCGCCGATCGTCCTCGACCCGGGCAAGGCGATGACGCTCACGCTTCGCGACCAGTCGGACATGCAGGACGACGTGTTGGACGGCGGCGCGGGCTCGGTCGTCGCGCTTAACTACTCCGACGACATCGACTCGGCGACGACGCAGCCGTTCCCTACGGGCCAGGCGACCCTCGTCGCGTCCGGCGGGATCATCCTCCCGACGCAGATCAATCGGTCGCAGCAGTCGATCACGTTTGGCGCGGGCGACCCGGGCGCCGCCGACGCGCTCACGCGCTACCTGTACGTGGGCTATGAGGACCAGCTAGCCAAGACGTTCGAGTGCCAGATGACGCTCGGGCGGGTCGGGACGATCCAGGGGATCTTCGTCGAGACTGCGTTTGGCGGCCCAGGGACGGAGACGGTCACCATGACGGTACGCAAGAACGGTGCGGATACCGCGATGACCGTCGCCTATCTAGACACCGTGCTATCGGCAAGCGAGACGAACCCGGCGCTATGGGTGCCGTGGAGCGCGACCGACAAGCTGTCAATCAAGTGTGACCGCACTGGCCCGACCGGTGCACTCGCACAGGTCATCGTAACCGTCCTGCTCGGAGCGTAGTCATGCCGCAGTTCACATGTCAGATGGTCATGCTCGGCTTCAACCGCTGGTGCATCTACGCCGAGACGGCGGCCGAGCGTGCTGCCGCGCTCGGCGTCGCCCACCGCGGGAAGTACACCGACAACGTGCGGGACTTCGTGGTCTACCAGGGCAACCGCTACCCGGTCCCCGCCGGCGCCGCTGGGCTGAACGCGACGATCGAGGTCGGGGACCTTGGCGCCCCGCTCGCCATCAACGCCGCCGGCGACGAGCCATGATCTTGACGGCGCGATCCGCGTCGTTACCATGGCGCCCATGACCCGCGCTCTCCAGCTGCTCGCCGCCCTGTCTCTCCTGCTCCCCGCCTGTGACGGCGAAGGGTCCGGCGAGACGGCAGAGCCCACGGAGGCGGAGGTCGCCTGTATGGACATCTGGGCGTGTGTCGAGGAGTGTGCTCCGCTGCACCCGGTTTACGGGTACGGGGGAACCGAGCAATGCCACGACATGGCGCAGCAGTCGACCGAAGACTACGACGCTTGTCACGGGGCGTGTAGTGAGCCGGCCATGACGTGCGGCGAACAGCGCATCGCGGCCATCGCTACATGGGAGACGGCCTTCGACGGCTACGATCAGTGCGGCAACGAGACGTATCGCGACCTGGAACTGCTACTCGACGACTGCGTAAATTACGTGACCCCAATTGGCGACTGTAACTGAGCTACGAACGAGGAAGTACGCCGAGCACGCGTACCTCCTCGTGGTCGAGGGCTGGCGGATCGGATTCGTGTCCGACCACCGGCTGTCCGGCGAAGGCGCGAGCTCGTGGATCGGTACTTCGTTCGGAGATCGGAAGCTGCTCCCCGGCCTCCAGGTCCCAGACCTGAACTTCTCGGTCGACCTTGAGGAGGGGCTCCCAGAGTCAAACCTCACGACCTTCAAGGTGCTCGACGAGGAGCTGCTCGACCCGACGGCCGGCACTCTCGCGCGCTTGTTCGGCGCCGAGGACATCGCGGCCGACCTGATCGGCGAGCGGCTCAAGCCCACGGACGACCCAGCACCCGCGTCGATCCTCGCTAACGGGGGCGACGGTGCCGCGCTCCACGGGCGCCACATCGCGGGCGAGGCCATCGGGCCGGCCGGCGAGCGCCGCTACTACCCCGTCTTCCCCGCCAACACGATCCCAGGCCCCGACCACGCCGCGCTCGACCCCGACGACCCCGGTGACGTCCCGCTCACCGAGATCACGGACGAGCCCAAGGTCGTCGCTGGTCGTCGCGTCGCGCTCTACCGGCTGTTCCGCGACACGGACAGCCTCGACGCGTCGCCGGATGACTGGCCGGACTGGACCGCGCAGGCCGACGGCCAAGGGCTCGTCTGGTGGGGAACCCTGCGCGACGTCGGGGCGTCGACCGGGCGCCGATGGGCGCTCTCGTGCTTTGGCTGGGAATCATGGCTCCGGCGGCAGCTGAACGTGCGGAGCTCGCCGCGCTGGTACCCCGTGAGTGCGCCGCTCGTGCTTGACGATGCCGAGGGCAACGTCGAGAACCGGGTTCTCGTCGCGCTACGTCGGGAGCAAGGCGGGAATCCGACCACCCAGCAGGACGGGATCCGTTCATTCCTCCCGGCGGACGCACTTGCGACCACGTATGTCTCACGTCTGGATCTAGCCAATGACATTGGCACGGTCGTCGCAGCAGCAGAGGCGGACATAGGCATCAACGGTCAGTGGACGACGAACAGTCTCAACCCGGCGCTGACATTCAATCAGAACTTCGTACGGATAAGGATTGATGATGATGCGGTCACGCCGACTGAGGCGAAAGCATGGGTCATCATGCACGAGAAGGTCTGGCGCTTTCTCGGCTGGGACCCGATCGGGCAGGACACAGCAGCGGCTGAGATCAAAACCGAGTTCGACGTTGTCTTCGAGAAGATTCTCCCGGGAGAACTGTTCATTGGAAACGGCGTAGATTCGATCGTTCCGAGCGGTACCCCCTATTACATCGGGGTATTCTCGACGAACGCGCTGAACAATGACAACTCAGAGCATGTCGATAACGATGGCGTCGACCGCATCTATCGACCGGCCAGCCTTGGCGGCGTCTCCGTCATCGACCCTGCCGCCGGCCAGGAGGTCGCGCTCTCGATCGCCCCGAACAAGATCTACATCGAGACGCAGCTTGGCCGCCCGCCGGCGAACGTCGAGGTCGGCGGGGTACAGGCGGACGCCTCCCGCTGGTTCGCGTTCCGCGGCCCGCTCGCCACATCCCAGGGCGAGAACACCGAGACGGAGGACAAGCTCTACGTCGCGAAGTGCAGCTGGGCGGACGACTCGGGCTCGATCGGCACGGACACGGGCGGGACGAAGCGCGTGATCCACATCGACCGCTGGGAGGATCCCCGGGTGCTCGGGATCGACGACACCCGGCTGGAGCTCGGCTGGGCGTCCAACGTGTCGAAGGCTCCGTTCGTCGAGGCGACGCCGCTCGCGGTGCTCACCTACGCCACCCAGGACGAATTCGACTTCGCCCATCACGTCCTGCTCCGGCTGCTGCTCTCGACCGGGACCGCCAGCTGGGGCGCGGGCCAGTACGAGGACGACATCGACCCCCCGGTGTTCACCAAGGGGGTCAACGACCACCCGGACGCGACGGGCTCGCTGGAGAAGGAGGTCCAGTCAGACCTCGAGATCGCCGACCTTGGGCTAGCCATCCCCGACGACCTCGTAGACTGGACGAGCTTCCAGGACGCCGCCGAGGCGCTGCCGGGCGGGAAGATCAGCGACCTCAACCGCGTGAAGTACGCGTTCCACGGGCCGAAACAGGCCGAGGACATCATCGCGGACCTGATCGCGCCGCGGAACTGGATCTTCGCCCTAAGGGGCCGGAAGTACGGGATTTTCCTGCTCACCGCGGACCTTGTCCCAGGGGACGAAGACTTCGCGCTCGGGACGAGCGACCTCCACGGCGACCCGTCCGACCTCACCCGCACCATCCCGCGCGCGCGCCTCAAGGCCGTCGCGGCCTTCGATTCGGTCGAGGTCGAGTACGGGCACGACCCGATCGAGGGGAACACGAGCCTGTCCCGCCAGATCCAGGCCAAGGATCCCGGCTCGACCACCCGGCAGGGCCGGCGCAAGCGGCGGCAGGGCGGCGTCGGGGGCATCGAGCGCTCGCCCGACCGCCTCCGCCCCAGCGGCCGCGGGCTCCCGGCGGTCGAGTTCTGGAAGGGCGACACGACGGGCGTGCCGATCTGGTCGGACGAGTTCGACAGCCTGTGGAGCTACCAGGCCGCGCGCTGGCACGCCCGCCCCCACATGATGGTGCAGGGCCTGCGAGTATCGCGGCCCAAGGGGCAGGACCTCTACCCCGGCTCGATCGTTCGGCTGACGAACCCGTGGCCCGCGAACACCGAGGGCTCCTACGGCCTCGTCGGCCAGATGGGCCGCGTGGTCCGCGTCACCCACGAGTCGAAGAGCTGCGCGGCGGTGTGCGACATCCTCGTTCAGGCCGGGACGGTCGCGCAGGCGCGGTTCTTCGCTCCCCTGGCCTTCGTGGTCGAGGAGGGCGTCACCGACACGAACGACCGCTACGACCCGGGCACCTTCACACTCAAGTGCGAGGGCGACTACCTCGACCACGGCGCGGGCGTCTCCGACGTCGCGGCCTTTGTCGAGCCCGCGTGGTCCGCGTTCGGCGGCGACGCTCTCATCCACGGCTGGCAATACAACGGTCGGGACTGGACGCAGACCTTCTCGGGCAACGTCGCGAGCGTCGACACCGGCACCCACGAGATCACGCTCACCGGCGCCATCACCGGCGTGTTCAAGGAGGCCCAGCCGGCCTTCATCGTCATGGCTCCGTACGATGTGCAAACCGCGCTGTGGGTGAAGGAACTGTTCGCGGTGGTCACGAAGGCGAACGGGAAGTTCGGCGGCGGGCCGACGCAGGGCTTCAAGCTCATGGCGGGGTGATATCTGCGTGAACGGCCGCAGATCGGCGTTCCATTCAGAGGCGTCACGTGTCGTGGTCGCGAACGTCCACCGTTCCACGTGCAACACGGTTGCGTTTAGCACTGTGCTGAAAACGCCATCATGACCCGCGGTCCCCGCGAGGCGAGGGTGTGCCATGGTCGCGATCGACCGCAATTCGAAGCTCGACACGGTGTTCTACAGCACCGACACGGCCGGGCTCGAGGTCGACATCGGCCAGGAGCGCACGAACCTCACCAACGGGGTCGGTACGAAGCTCGAAGCGCCCTCGGCTCGGGTGGCGCTCGTCCAGCGCCGCGAGCTCGCCATCGTGGTCGAGGTCAGCACGGCGGACTCGGGGACGGTGCTCTACCACGGGAACGCGGACGGCTCGGCGGACACGTTCCGCATCTCCGTGGTCCCGGGCGGGTTCGTCCGCTTCATCCAGAACACCGTCGCGCTGTCCTCGAAGGCGCTCCCGAACGTCGGCGCGGTCGCGCAGAAGTTCCTGCTCCACTGGTCCACCCGCGCCCGCGGGGCCTTAGAGACCCACGAGTTCGCCTGCTACAACTACGGGACGCCCAGCTGGGGCGTCGATCAGGTCGACACGGCGCTCGGCACGACGTCGGTCGCCTACGACTTCCACATCAACGACATCCCGAACGGCACCGACCCCTACACCGGGGGCCTCGCCGCGATCGAGAGCGTCCGCGTCGGCCGTCGCTTCCACACGACCACCGAGGCCCAGGAAGATTGGGTCCTGGAGAGCACGCCCGGGCCGTTCACTACGGACGCGCGCGCCCAGCGCGTACCCGTCGACTCGACCACGACCGTCGCCGACGAGGGGAGCTTCGCGGGGCCCGCCTACAGCCACAGCAAAGCCAGCGGCGACCGTCACCGCCGCCGCCTCTACTCGCCGCTGGTGAATGAGACCTACGTCAACCCGGCGGAGAAGGACAACACCTACACCCCGGTCTCGTGGCATCGGCAGCCATTCGGCGACTCGCCCGACGTCGACAAGTACCACATGCCGATCAACTTCCTCCGGCGCTGCCCCCTGCCCGTCGGGGCCAGCCGGTTCAAGGCCCGGATCCACATCCAGACCTACAGCGGGATCGGCAGCCCGGAGGACATCAACCTCCGCGTCTACTCGATCAACCGGATCCCCGCGATCAACGACGCGCCGAACAACGCGCCTCAGGACCCGGTGATCGCCAAGTACGCCGAAGAGGTCATCAACGTCGACCACCCGCCGCCAGCGGGCGTCGGCGAGTGGGTCGAGTTCGACGTCACGGACCTGTCGGTCGGTCAGGACGAGGACGGGGCGCCGCTCACCTACATGGCGATCGCCTACTCCGTCGACCTCGACGCTCCCGGCCTCAGTCAGGACGAGATGCGCTTCTTCATCCACGCGTGGACCGTCGAGCCCGCGCGCGGTGAGGACCAGCCGAACGAGCTCGACTTCAACCAGATCCTCAACCCGTGACCATCCGGCACAAGAAATTCGGCGACGGGACCAGCCCGGCGGAGATCCCCGGCTTCCCGCTGATCGGCGGCCGCCCGGCGAAGCGCTCCCGCGTGCACTCCGTCCACTCGGGCCAGGACTCAATCATCGGCCACGGGCGGCGCACGCTCATGCGCGTCTCGCTGGGCGCGGCCGAGGAGTTCGAGATCGTGAGCCTGTCCGCGACCTCCGCGCTCCAGCGCTACCCGCTCAAGGGCATCCCCCGCGACCGCGCGCGCGCGAAGATCCGGCTCACCCCCGGGTACTTCCCCGAGCTGCGCGTACTCGCCCTCCCGTCCGGCGCCCTCCAGAAGTTCAACCTCGGCACCTACATCCCCGACGGCGCGGGCGGCCAGGTCCGGATCGAGGTCGAGTTCGACAACGGCGTCGACCCCCCGGAGACCGTCACGACCGAGCTTACCCCGCCGACGTCGCTGCTCACGAACAACGCCGAGCCCCCGGTCGCGCAGGTCGGCGCCGCGTGGAACGCCCTCCGCTACGTCAAAACGGGCCTCATCACCCCGGAGGGGGTGTTTCAGGACGTTTCGGTCCTGGAGAAGTGGGCCGACAACGTGACGGTCACGATGAAGATTCAGTTCGTGGGCTCAATCCGCCCGGTCGACGTGAGCGTGAGCGAGGCACCCGCGCACTTCGCCAACAAGTACACGGACACCAGCTGGGCGACGCACGCCTACACGGGCGCGGACGGCCAGGGCCTCCAGACCTACCCCAGCGACTACCCAGTTCAGCGCGCGAGCGAGGCGGTCGGCGGCGACCCGACCCGCGGCACGCTTCAACTCACCGGCGTCCCGCTCCGACAGGCGCAGCGCTTCGGCCCCGTCATCTACAACTTCACGGCGCACGACGAGGCGACGGCCGACGTGTCGGTCTCGCAGCAATCCGCGTTCTCCGTCGCGACGACGACGTTCACGCACATCCCGACGCCCACGGCGACGGCCTACGACGCGGACACGCCCGGGGTCTCGGCGTCGAGCGGCGGAAGCTCGCGCCAGTACGACACCGCGGGCAAGGAGCGGATCCTACGCGACAAGAACGCCGCGATCCCCGTCCGCGTCTTCCTCGAGGCGCGGCTCTCGGCTGGTGGGGCCACGGGCACGGTTCGAGTCCAATCCGCGGGCTACCACTACGTCGAGATCCCGGTGACATCCGTCGGGCTGTTCGCCGACCACGAGGCGACGCTCTACGTCCGCGCGGGTACGAGGCCAGAGGACATCTCGAACATCGCTGTCTTCGGCAAGACCACGCTCGTGACGAGCTTGCTCGAGGTCCGAAACATCTCGATCGACTTCGGCGGAGACGACGCCTGAAAAAAACACGGGCCCGACATCATCGTCGAGCCCGTGTCCGCCCCGGATGACCCGGTGGGGCGATGTCCCGCGAAAGGACGGTTTGTGCAAGCACCGTAGAGGAGCCGCCCATGGTTCGTCATGGTGTCGAAATCGACATCTCGCATCCCGCGCGCACGTAGCTCTACGGTCAGGTCGATGACCCATCGACTGATAGCTTGCCTGCTCGCGCTCGCACCTGTCGGCTGCTACCCCGGCGACATCTGCCGGCCCGACGTCGCGTGTCCCTTGAGCGACGGCGACGGAGAGAGCATCGGCGAATCGAGTACGGGCGAGGCGGCCAGCTGCCAAATTCCCGAGAGCGACGAGTGCATCCCCTGCGGCATGGGGGAGTGGTGCTACCCGGACACGCTCGAGCCGTGCTGCGGCCAGTGCACGCCCTGTGAGCAGGGCCTTTGCTCGCCGAACGGCACCGTCTGCACCTACTGCTACGACTTCTGCCCGATGGAGGGCCAGTGCCCCGACGAAGAGGGCACGTGCCCGGGGGAGACGGCGGGCCCATGAACAGGCGCCACATCCCGAACACCGCCCAGCAGCGAGCACTCCAAGAGCTCGCCGAGGCGGTTCGCGCGTGCAAGGCCGCCGGCCTCACGCCGCTCACCATTTTCTCCGAGGCCCGCAACGCGCTCGCCGAGACGCCCTCCCAGCGTCGAGCAGCTGCCGGGCCCGAGCGCCACGACATCCGCTCCGAACTCCACCAAGCGCTGGCCCGAAAGGCCCGCTAACCCACCAAAGAAGGCAATCATGGACACCCTGCGAAGAAAGAAGACGGAGGCGGAACTCGTCGCCGAGGAGGCCGAACGCGAACAGTTCAGAAAGGACCGCGCCGAACTGCTCGGCATCGTCGTTCGACGGATGAAGCGGCTCTTCAAGGACGACCCACCTGAGTCCATCGGCCACGCCGCGGAGGGGCTCACCGAGGCGTATCGAGCGCTCACCTACGGGAGGGACCTGTGAACCGCTTCACCCCCCGAGGCGACCGCCTCCTCGTCAAGCCCACCGAGAGCAAGGGCCGCACCCACGGCGGCCTCTACCTGCCGAGCACGGCGAAGGACAAGGAGAACACCCTCGGCACCGTCGCTGCTGTGGGCGAGGGCTGCTCGGAGGTCTTCACCATCGGCGAGAGCGTTGTGTACGCGTCATGGGCTGGCTCCACGGTCGAGCTTGACGGCGAAGAACACCGCATCGTTCGCGAGGACGAGGTACTCGGGACCTACCATCCGCCCGTAGACGAGGCCGCATCGTGAGCGACGACAGCTTTGTCGACGCTGTGGATTCGAGGCAGCACAGCCTAAAGACCACGCTCGCCATCCTGCGTTACAGCCTGGGTGCACTCGTCACCATCGTCGTCGCGCTAGCCCTACGGTGTGACCCCACGAGCAACGCCGAACTGGAGCGTGAGCAGCTGCGTGGCGTCGCGGACGAGTGTCAACGGATTCTCGAACACGAACTGCGCAAGCCACGGCCGTGATCGGAAACGCTGTCCAATAAGACTTCTACGGGCCTATCTCCCCGAATCACCGTTCTCACCAAGCCATGAGCACTTCGACCATCACCCTGACAGGCAAGAGCTACCGCATCGGTCAGTCCACCTGGACCCTATGGGGGGAGACCCCCGAGGATTTCCAGCCTGCTCTCGTCAAGCTCATGGCCGGCGACTACGGCACGAGCCCGCCCAAGTCCCAGGCCATCTACTTGGGGAAGCGATACGCATTTCGCGCTGCTGTCGGTCGACCTGTGACCATCCCCGCCACCCGGCTGGGGCAGCCCATCGGGGACGCATGAGCGCATCGATCGTCGAGGTCATGAACCCCCAAGGCTCCCCCTTGCCCAAGGGACAGGTGGGGGTCGTGGGGCCCCAACCGC
>SPJL01013694.1_pt1 | contig 25396 bp, 10 predicted proteins | sample 3741751 | NCBI WGS metagenome assembly SPJL01 (sample SAMN10925998, study PRJNA522277) | cold seep metagenome | isolation source: Elba SIP-enriched marine methane seep metagenome, extraction at timepoint T3 | place: Italy: coast of Elba, Mediterranean Sea | reverse complement strand
TTTTTGGCCAATGACGAAAAGGTGGCGGAGAATCTGGAAAATTTAGAAGACAATTCTCGAACGCAAAAAATCTATTACCCCGAAGTTGATATTCCTGTACCGCAAGGAGAGTTTAAAGATTTGGAAAGCTACACTAGCTTGCAGGAAGAATTACCACAGGTATATGGCGTGGGCCATGCCGGTATCCCCGGCCTCTCATCGCTAGAAGGCAGCGACCGTAATCAGCGTTTGGCACAGGCCAATCAGCTCAAAGGCTTCCTCCTTTTCTTTGACCAACTGATGGGCAACTACTTGTCGCAACTCCACCACGTCAAAGACCTCTTTTCGATGAATGGAGAAAAGAATCAATTTGGCGAATACCAGATCGATCGGACCTATTTCTCCCAATCCCTAGTTGACGTCGTTCCCAATGCCAGCCCCATCTATGTCGATGCAGCAGGACACCTGACGGCCCTGCGGAATATTGTAGAAGATGATGACTTGTATTACGAAAGACGGAATAAATTCCTCGATCATATGCTCGGCCGTTTTGCCGAAACCTTCACCGACTATGCCTTGCTCTTATACCGAGTAGAAGGAGCGCGGGCCGCTGAAGATTTAGTAGAGGATAAATTACAATTCCTTTCGGCCTATCCCGAGTTGAGTGCTGGCCGTGGCAAAGGAATCAATTACAAAAGCCCTTGTCATGTATGGCATGTTGATAATTTGGCAGGCTTGGTTAAACGGGCTTCTCTACTAACGGGAATGCCACCTCGTAAGGACGACGAATTGATCTTTCGCCCTAATTTCCAAATCACGCCTTCGGGTAGTACTTTCGAAATTAGCGTAGCAAACGATGCCGCCACCACCTTACTCAATGGTAGCGAAAGCTTTGCTTCCGAAGAGGCTGCCTTACTTGGTTTGGAACTGCTCGTGCTTAATGGGACCTGTAAGGACAATTACCAAATCGTGACGACTAGCGGTGGTTTCCGCATCGATTTTTATTGTGGTGATGTACTCTTAGCTACCAGCGAACGCGACGACTATGCTTCGGATGCTTCGGGAGGCGATGCCGATCTGGCAATCGATGAGATGGTGACTTTGATGGAACGGGAATTTTATACCAACCACGAAGCTAATCGCAAAAGTTTGTCGATGCCGCTGCTCAACTATTTTGATTACAGCGTTTCGGTTGATATGGCACCGGATATTCCAACTTATAGCATTGATTATACCCTCTACGATACCGCCTTTGATTTTGTGCCGGCCAATGCCATCATGAATGGTAGCATTGTTCGATTGGCGGAGGAAGACGATACGGCTTTAGAAGTAGCGGCACGTGGCGAACGTCGAGCCAAAACTTTGCTTTGTGAATTGGCACTACTCGCGGGAGATCGTCGGAATTATATTTTTCAACCTAATTTCCCTCCCTATCCTTCGCCTTACCAATTCGTGCTCTGCGATCGTCGTGGCGAAATCGCTGGAACTAGCATCGCACAAGATTTTAACGATGCCCTGGCCACTGAGATCAACGCCCTAGTCTTACCTCAAGTAACGGTGAGTGGGTCTACGGCCATGGATGGTACTTACGATATTGTCAATGCGGTAGCCGCTGGCCCACTGGTACAGGTCGATATTTCTCAGACCCTAACCACTAGCGTCTTTGATGGGAAATTGACCTTCGCAGCAACCTTTAATATCGTCTCCGTCGATCAAGACGAACGGGTGATTGAAATAGATTCGGACCTCAGTGCTTATCTCCAAGCAGGGGATACCGTCAGCATCAATTCTCCGCTGGCCAATGTAGGCACCTATACGATTCGTACCCTTGGGCTAAACGGCCCTAATTCCTTACTATACGTTAAGGAACCCATTCCAGCAGATGAAAACAATGGCGCTTTGACCTATTCTAAATCCTTCGATATCGTTGGGGTAGGGGCAAATAGCATTACGATCACCGGAGGCTTAGATGAAGCAGCCGTACAGGCGATGATGGCCTGGGTTTCTAAAAAATTCCTCGATAAGGAAGGTATGCACCTGATCGAACATACCTTACTACGACCTAGAATTAAAGGGTCTTACTTTTTACCTCTAGGCCTTTCTGATTTAGAAGCAGGACTGTCGGATGCCGGTATCCTCTTTTTTGAAAAACGCGTGGCCATTACCAAGGTCATTGCCGAAACAAATCAGATTGTGGTAGGCGCTAACATTTCTTCCGATATGGCGAATACGCGTATCCGTATTACAGGCGGCTCCTTAAACGATGGTATTTACGAAGTTATCGCGGTCTCTTCCGAACGCCGGAGCGCTACGCTGACGGTAGCAGAAGACCTGATGTTTAACCTCCCTGACCCTCCACACGAATTGGGAGAACTAGTCTATGCGGCGGGGTCTCGGGTAAAGAAAATCAACCCAGACTTACGTCGGATTACGATTAAGAAAGCGGGCTCTTCCAATATTGCCAAAGGAGATTTAGTAGAATTACTAGGCTCAACCAGATCGGCTAATGATACGAAGTATAAGGTGAATGATATTGGAGAAAGTGGGGCTAATCGCTTTTTATTTATCAGTGAGTTTGAAGGAGAAATTAATGATCCACTCTTACCCGTTCACCTAGATCAAGAATGTGATTCTTGTCAGCAGACTGATCCTTATTCTTGTATCGTGACGGTGGTACTGCCGTATTGGGCCGGGCGTTTCCCCAGTCTCGATCTGCGCAAGTTTATTGAAAAAACCATCCGTACTGAAGCCCCCGCGCACCTGCTACTCAACATTTGCTGGATTGATTGTGAGCAAATGGAAGCATTTGAAAACCGCTATAAAGCTTGGTTGATACAGGTGTCTAAAAAAGAATGGCAGGAAGCCCGATTGTCAGAAGCACTCGGCGATTTTATCGATATTTTAACCAATCTACGTAATGTTTATCCCGTGGGAACCCTCCACGATTGCGAAGAAGACGATGGCGATCTAGAAGGCGCAATCGTATTAAATAACTCTTTACTTGGGACTTTCTAAAAATCTATCAATATGACGACCATTGTCAAAAACTATCCGGTATTCGAGGCTAATCAAGTCCTCACGCACAACCAGCTCAATAATCTGGCAAATTATTTAGATCAACAAAATCGTTTGACCCGCGTCAAACTGATCGGGATGGGCATCGTATGTGGTCTCGAATTGGTTTGTGATGAAGCTACGGACACCCTACAGATTACCAAAGGTGTAGGGGTTACTTCCGAAGGCTTTCTGGTAACGGTAGGGGATAATTGTATCCTAACCCGTTATCGAGATTATGAAAAACCCGAGTCTATTGAATATGCTCCTTTCGATGATGCAGGTGATATCACCATTTACGAATTGTTGACCGACCGGGCTGAGGTGGGAGCAAATGATGAGGTTGAAGATATCACCAAAGATTTTCTAAGCGATAAGGTCATTATGCTCTATGTGGAGTGTTTTGATAATGACCTAAAATCTTGCCTAGGGAAAAGTTGTGATCAATTGGGCGTAGATCGGATTATCAATATTCGTAAACTGGCCGTCAGCCGTGATGATGCTTTGCGTATTAAGGCCATGACGCCCTCAGATGATCTGGTAAACAAAAGTTATAACCTGCCAGATATTCCCCTGCCCAGAGTTATCTTTAACCCCAATAAAAACCCTAGCCATTATTACCCCGACTTCGCCGAGCAATACCTTACCGCATTACAAGGTGCCTACAACCAATTGTTGTATAATGCACCGCAAACCTACTGGGATTGCTTACCCATCTTAGGCGATATTTACAGCGAAAACCCTTTTGAAGACCCCGCAATTCTCAATCAACAAACGCGCTGGCAAAACTATTTGGCAGGAGCAGAATTGAGTGGTGTATCTTATATGGGTATTCAATCTTTTTACGATTACGTCAAAGATTTACTACTAACCTACCACGAATTTAAAGCGGTAATTTGCGACCTCTTTGCAGTTTGCTGTCCAGATATGGACGCCTTCCCCAAACACCTCTTCTTGGGCGAAGTCAATCCTTTTGAAGACCTGGGAGATGGTTACCTCATGGATGATTGTCGCCAGGAATTTTTGCAAGCACCGATTTACAATAAATACAAGTACGAATTAGAAAAAGCGAGAAATTTACACCAACGCCTCGTCTTACAATTAGAGCTCTTTAACCTCCGTGTTTTTGAATCAGGGGATAAGCAAGGCATCACGCCTAGCTGTGAGAAGAAAGAGCCTCTGGGAAAACGGAGTATCCCGTTTTACTACGACTTGAACACGAGTAGCCGAATAATTGATGGGCAAAGCTTGGAAGCTGTTTGGGACTACGAAGCTTGCCGTACCAATAATTTCTATGGCAATTTCAATAACAATTCTGGAGTGCTTTCCTATGAGCGCAATACGATGGGAAATCAATTGCTCGACCCCCAATCCACTCCTTTATTATACGATATTGATCCTTACGAATTTTATCGAATCGAAGGGCATTTGGGTAAACCTGTTGATGAGGCGAGGAGCTTTTTGGAAAAATTCAAAGGCCAATACAACCTCGATTTTGATGTCCAAACGCTTTACTTGGGCGATGAATACAACGATGATCTACGCCGACAATTAGCGGCATGCCTCTGCCGAGATCTACAACTCAATTATGCCATCTGGCGGCACAAGTTATTGTTCTTCCTCAATAATATCGTACGACTTACCTATCGCTCGCGTGATGTTGTCCTCAACTCTTCGGCTTATCTTAGCGCCTCTCAAAAACCATTTGAATCCAATGATTCCGAAGGGGATAGCCAAGAAAATGCCGCTGCTCGTTTTTTCCGCAACATGACCAACCCCGAGATGCGGACCAAGGCCAATAATATTTCTCGGATGGCAGAAGAAAGTGAAAATATCTCCTCAGAATCTGCACTGCGTTTGATCAGCTTTATTGACGATATCAATGGAATCAGTACGCGAAGCAAAAATACCAAGTCATCGCGTTACCTCCGGGCCTCGACTCGGGACAACCTAAGCCTGATCGACCAGCTCAATGATTGTCTGGTCAACTTAATCGCGGCTACTCGCGAGGACATTAAAGACATGTCTGATCTTAGCAATTGGCTGGAAGCTTATAAATGTATTTTGCAGATCAATATTGATAACATGAAGCTGCGGGCGGAGAATTCTTTTACCTTCGCCGAGGCCCTACAAGCTTGGTTGATCAACTTCATCCTCTGCCTAGTTCACCGCCTACTGCAAGCCATCGCCATTCATCCTTACATCAATATGCGGATGTTGGTAGATACGCTTAACACTCGAATTGAGCGGCTCGAACAAATGGAGAAATTCTCCAACAAATTGCGTCAGCATCCCGGCCTCGAACACCAAGCGGGCGTAAAACCAGGAGGAACCTTCTTCTTGCTTTATCAACTCCCTCATGAGTTTGATGATCCAAAAGATGAACAAGTTAACGAAGTAGTTTTGGAAAGCGAAGCGGTGCTTATTGCTCAGGAGCAAGCTCAAGCATTGGAAGAAGTGATGCGCGATTTACAAAAATTAAAAGCAGTCACTGCGGCGAGTAGTGCCGCTGCTGCCAAAAGCGCAGGTAAAACTGCGGCACGTACTAAGGCTACTAAGAGCGCGGGAGCAGATAAAACCGCTGAGTCTCGGCAAGGAGAGGCTCTGTCGCTCATCGCTAATCTGGAAAAACGAATCCGCGGCTTGCGAACCAATCCCGAGACGACTTCCGCCGAGCAGGAAGAGATCAAACGCGTATCTGAAGTACTTAATGGCCGGGTAATTGGCGACTTTTCACTGCCTTATCTATGTTGTGATGATTGTGCGGACCTTCCCGCAGATGTGGTTTCTTTAGATCCACTGGCAACTCCGAAATGCGGCGTTGTTTCCTTCCGCCAACGGCCTGATGTGCCACAGTACGATGCCAATGGCGAAGCGATCGATCCTAACTTCCCAGAGGATTTTGAGTACATCGATTTGGAAATGCAATTACTCAATAACCTCTACGATCCCAATATCTACGAAGTTCGAATTACCGAAGATCCCAAGCTCGGAACTTATGGCTTCTTCAGCGAAGTTTACGAACCTCGTCCTTCTATCAATAAACAAATGTTGCGCTATACGGCAACCCCTGCAGCGGTAAAATCCGAAAGCCAAAATATCGACCGCTTGTTGGTGGTGGATGAAATGCGCTACGAAATTTACGATCGCCAGCGCGATGAGGTAGTAGATAGCTCTACCATTACCATCTTTATCTTTGTGCTCGACTTTGAAGAGCGCCCGACGGTTTGTCTTGGTGGTCAAGTATTTGAGGTAATCGATAATCAGCAACGCCCGATTAATAATGCTAAAGTTAACATTGAAAATCTTGGCATCGATCAATTTACTAATGACGCAGGTACCTACCAATTTGATGATATTCCAGCAGGCGAACATACGCTGAGTGTGGAGCCACCTACGGGTTACATTTCTACCGAGCGAGTGGTAAGTGATTTTACTTCAGACAATAAGAAAATTAATTTCGAAGTAACTCGCATCGTCAATATTATTCCTGAGGTATTCTACGAGGTTTTGGATATTCCACTTCAATCGACCCAGGCTATAGAGTTGGAGCAGTATTACGTAGGTAATTTCAATGAATACCAATCGGCTTCTGCGAAATTGATTGATCCTAAAGCTCAAGACGGTGATCCAGTAATTCGCCAGGTAGCTAAGACGGTTGCGCAAATTACTAGTGATCAAAAACTGACCACTAAAGATTTAAATGCCCAATTTGTTCGCGAACGGGATGTCTTGGTTCAGAATCTTGATAAAGGCGTAGGAAGAGTTACCGACCAGAAAAATGCCTTGAAGACCTTGACCCTTTCTTACCTCGATCGGATGGCAACCTTACAAGAAGGACAAACCTCAGAAGAAACCATCGGAGTGCTCAAGAATACGACCAAGGTTTATAATTCTAGCGATAATGTCAGACTCAAAACGACCATTAGTACTTGGATGCGAGAACGCAAAGGCCGTGCCTCAGAAGACTACCTCGCAGCAGTAAATAAGAATTTGGTTTTGACCTAATCTAAGTATTCCAAGTTGCGGTCGATTTTGGTAACCCCAGAATTGATCGCAACTTGATTTAAATATTGTATGGCTCAACAGCACCATATCGTCAAGCGGCAAGTTGTCGAAGTTAGTGTGGCCGATCAACAGGCTGCTCAAGCTATTCCCGACCGGATTTCCCAGTGGGCAAGAACCGAACTGCCTCAGATGTTGGACCGCATGCTCTCAAATCGGGTGCCGCCAGATGTTTTTCTAACGATTGATCGACTCGAATTGGATTTAGGTGCTTTGCAAGAAGATAACCTGGAAGAGCAAATCACACGTAAGGTAAAAGAGCTTTTATCCGATCAACTAGCGGAAACGGTTTTCCAAGCAGAAAAAGGCTTGCCACAGGCAAAAGGCGTCTGGCAAAAAGCGACTCCGAAAGGGACTAAACCTTCTCCCCAGCCTCGAAGCGAAGTCAGTGCTTTGTTCTTCTATTGGCAACAAGGGGTATTGCCTTGGTGGTTACCTGCGGAAAAAAGATCGGTATCCCAGCTGGTCAAAAAGGTATTACGTGAACAGCCTAAAAGCATCGTCCGGTTTTGGGTAAATTCAATTCAAAATAAAAACCAAAGACGCCGGATATTAGCAACCGTGACTTGGCGACAATTACTCCAAATAGAGACTGCCGAAGGAGGGGCTATTGCTGGTCCCAGCCCACAGCCCACCAGTGAGAATGAGAAACAACAGCCCGTATTGGCTACTTCTTCCTCCGCTGTAGAAAAGATCTTTCGCCCCTGGCGAAAGCTAGACCAACACTTCGCTACTTTTTGGAAAAACACCCAATGGTCTACTTCCCAAAGAGCATCGATAGAACAATGGTTGGCAGAAATGGTATTGGAGCAAAGCCTTTCTGGAACGAATACCCAGGTGGAAGCGATTTTACAAAAAATAGCCGCTACCACTGCACATGATTTGGCCAGCTCGAACCTGTCCGAGTTTAAGAAAGTACTGCGTAAAAAGATTCTTTTTGCCTCTGCCGAATCCCCAGCAAAGGAAAGCCCCAGCAAAGCCGTGCCCATCGCTCGCCTAAGCGATAGTGCCATTGCTGAAGAGGGTATTCCTGTAGATCAAGTAGGCTTAATTTTACTCTGGCCCTACTTGCAATTGTTTTTCCGGGAGCTAGGGTTGGTCGTAGATGGACAATTTGTAGATCAAACTGCGCAGGAAAAAGGCGTCCACCTTTTGCAATATATGGCCCAGGGAGATGCGGAAGTAGATGAACCCGAATGGGTGATTCCCAAGTTGATCTGTGGTTTGGCCATCGAAGATTTTGTACCCCTAGAATTGGAACTTAGTGATACCGAAAAAGAAGAATGCGATAATTTATTGATGGCGGTGATCCGCAATTGGACCGTATTAAAGAATACCTCACCGGATAGTTTGCGAGCGACCTTTTTACTCCGTTCCGGCTTGTTGAGTCAAGCGCAAGGCGGGTGGCTGCTTCAGATAGAACGACAGGGAATTGATATTCTCATTGATCGTTTGCCATGGCCAATTTCAGTGATCAAATTACCTTGGAACGATTTTATCCTTAACGTCAAATGGTAGTAAATACAAATCATATCCTACACAACGCTCGCGACCTGCAACGCGAGATCGAATGGCTACGCGAAATCCTTCGGGTTCGCTCGGCCCTCAATGCTCAGCAGGAGGCTTCCTATGAGGATATCTTTCAAATTCCAGCACCCGACCTCAGTCATAATGCTTCGCGCTATGCCCAGTTTGTCACCGAAAATCAATTGGGCTTTGCCGAACGCTTTATCCTGATCCTCGCTGCGATTCCCCACATCAAACCCGAATTACTTGACGTTTTTATTCAAAAAAATAATGCCACCCAACGGATCTTTACCGAATTTGGTGGCAAAATTGGTCAGGACCATGCGGGCTTTTTACCTACTGGTGAAACCGTTATGTTTGTCTTGGCAGGTGATGATTTACAACGGCGCTTTGCCTTGATGCGTTGTTTTGATCGCGATCATTTTTTTGTGAGAAGTAAAAGCCTTTGGTTGGAAGAACCAACTAGAGGAGAACCGCAGCTCAACGGCCAATTGGTCATCTCTCAAGACCTCCTCGATCTCATTACTCGTGGTGCTTGGAGTAAGCCCAATTTTGGCTCCGACTTTCCTGCCCGCTACATCAGCACTCCCATGGAATGGGAGGATCTCATCCTAGAGCAATCGACGTTTATCCAAATCGATGAAATTGAAACTTGGTTGACTCACAAGCAAACCTTGTTGGAGGATTGGGGAATGAAACGCGTACTCAAACCGGGATATAAGGCTTTGTTTCATGGCTTACCCGGCACTGGAAAAACCCTAACCGCAATGCTGTTAGGAAAGAAAACCCAACTCGATATTTACCGAGTGGATCTATCACAGATGGTTTCCAAATACATCGGCGAAACCGAAAAGAACCTCGCTAAGGTTTTTGATAAAGCCGAACATAAAAATTGGATTTTATTTTTTGACGAAGGAGATGCTCTCTTTGGCAAACGTACAAGCACCAAAGATGCCCATGATCGTTATGCTAACCAACAGGTGTCCTATCTCCTCCAACGAATTGAAGAATACGACGGCCTTGTTATTCTGGCCACCAATCTTAAAAACAATATCGACGATGCATTTTTGCGACGCTTTCAGTCGATCATTCATTTCCCCATGCCCGGCCCTGCCGAACGGCGCGAATTATGGCTCCGAGGTTTCCCCAAGCAATGTGTGCTAGACGAAGCGGTAGATATCCAGACCGTAGCCCAACGCTACGAATTGGCCGGTGGTCCGATCATCAATATCGTACAATACTGTGCCTTGATGGCCCTCAAACGCGGGGATAATGTCATTCGGATGAAAGACATCCTCGAAGGAGTCAAGAAAGAATTGCGTAAAAATGGTCGTACTCTTTAGTACCTAAAAATTATTCTCATGCATTATGCTCCCTTACAACGTCGACCACTGATTCAAACCAAGTTACAGGTGGGCCAGCCCAATGATCACTTCGAACAGGAAGCGGATCGGGTGGCAGATCGCGTGGTTAATAATACGGCCCAGGGACCAAACGTCCAACGCAAATGTGCAGACTGTGAAAAGGAAGATTTACAAATGAAACCCTTTTCGAGCACTGGAGGCCAGGCCATCCAGCGGATGGCAGCGGTCAAGGAGGAAGAGGAACAATTGCAAATGAAATCTTTTTCTTCCCAAACGCCTAATCTCCAATTGATGGGTGGAGCCGAGGAAGAAGAGGAATCCCTACAGATGAAAAGTAAAGGTGGCGGATCTGCTGGGGCCGGATTGGAAAGTCAACTCAGCCAGCAGCGGGGGAGTGGGCAAGCTTTACCCGGTGGGGTTCAGCAGCAAATGGAACAGGGCATTGGTGCCGACTTTTCGAAAGTCCGTATCCATACCAATTCCTCGGCAGTACAAATGAACAACCAACTCAACGCCCGGGCCTTTACCAATGGGGCTGATATTTACTTCAATAGCGGCCAATACCAACCTGGCCAAAAAGGAGGACAACACCTCCTCGCCCACGAGTTGACTCACGTGGTTCAACAAGGACATGCTTCTACGCCCGATGTGCAAAAAAGTGATTTAGGATGGACGGGCACTGGTGGAAGAGGCTGTAATGAATCCGGGAATACGGAATGGACCTTGGTCGATAATGGCCGTTGGGAAGTACGAAACTCTGGCTGTTCCGAATTCTTTACCGACTGCGATGGAATGACCTGTGGTGGTGCTTTCTATTACATTAGTAACCTCCAACGAGGAACTTGTGAGACTCCACGACAAGATGATGGTACTTTCGCCGATCGACGGTGGACACCAACACACACTACTCGTCCAGATGCACTTTCTCCATCATATCGAGGTGCTTCCAACGATACTCCACCAGGTTATGTTTATGATCAGAGCTAAGTTAATCGCAGCATTAGAGGCGGTAATCATAAGAACAAAAAATGCCAGTTTTTCAAAACCCTACGGCTCGGTTTAATCCGAAAAATCAAAAGCCTTTGAGCAACGAAGTTGCTCTTGCCGACTCCTCCTCAGCGGGAGGGATACAAGCCAAGTCCAGAGCTACGGATACCATTCAACGCAAGTGTCAAAATTGTGCGGAAGAAGAAGCTCAAGAACAATCTGATAATGATGAATTGATCCAAGCTAAGCCCGCGAGTGAATGGCAAATGCAGGCTAAACCTACTCCAGCGATCAGCCAGACGATGAGTCCCATGATTCAGCGGGAGGAATTTGAACCTTGGCCGGGCCAGATTGGGCACGATGTGGCGAATACTCGCGAGCAAGATGGTGGTATTATTCGCGAAAGAGTACAGCGAACTGGTGATCCTGTCTATTCATCTCCCCAACCCAGTTTGCTAGAGTTTGACCCTGGCAATTGCCGATTAACCGCTACCATGGATATCAACTTTGTACGTGATACCAGTGGTAGTGATGCGATTACAGAAGAACAGTTCAATACTTTTAAGGCGGAGGTGATTGACATTGGTAACGAAAGACTAAACGGTTGGATCAATCTAAGCATGACCGATAGCGATGCTTGTAATCTTCCTTGTGCAGGGCAAGATATATCAGTCAATATTGTGGCGCAAGAAGGAAGTGGTCCTTATTCATCGGAGGTTTTAGTATCGAGTACGGTAGGCCGAGAAAATGCGAGGCATATTGGAATCGACACCGACGAAGGAACGATTTGGCATGAGCTGGGGCATATCGTACTCGGTGCCGCAGATGAGTATCCCGATATCAGACATGATAACACCCCTCGTCCGGCAGAGCGAGTGAACACCGATGATTATTCCATTATGTCGCAAGATATTAGCGCTCGTCGAGCCCTGATGCATCCGCGTCATTTTTCCCATTTGGCGGCTTGGATGGAAAGACGTTTTCCCAATTGTGGAGTGGAACTGTCAAGAGCTACTCAACCGCTGCTTATTGAATATACGCCGATTATTACATTGGGTGGATTTGGGACTTTTGATGGTCGAGGTGGAATTTATTACACCGCTGGTGTTGATTTGGGGATTCCTTTGGATGAACTGCATCGTTTTCAATTGATTATGGGGCCGAGGATAAATTGGAGTTTGGAAACAGAAGATTCGATCATGAGTTTACTTCTGGGTTGGCGTATGGGCGTGAGCTATTTGGCAGGTCCTTCTGGAGTTTCTGGAAGCATCTTCGCGGAAGGTGGTGGGCTTGGATGGCCAGATTTATCTGATTCATCCCCTGGTGTAGCTCCCTATGTAGAGGGAGGTTTTACAGCGGGTTATACCTTTGCTCCTAACATAGAAGTAGCAGCCGAAGCGGCAATGGGAACCCGGGATATGCCAGATATGGACCTCGATAATTTAGACATGCAACCCTATTTTAGAATGGGCTTGCAGGCAGCATTTGCCTTCTAAGTGATTTAAGAAACAATACACAAAAACTTTTAGAGGTAATATGGGACTAAGCCCACTAATTACACTACCGTCTAATATAGTGCAAGCAAAAAATGCTTCAGGAAGTAAAGATCGAAATAGAGAAGGCGGAGGAACGAAGCCTGATAAGGGCACAAAACCGCTGACCAACAAAACGAATCCTTTCTGGAAGATGCACGCTAAGCCAGGAGCCAATCGACCAATGGCTCCTAAGAAATCTTCTGTGGCAAAACCACTGCCAAAAGTTGGCAAAAACCTACGTCGTGCCAGTGGGGATGCCATCCGACAATCACCTGAAAAAGGCGTTGAACTTGGAGAAGGAACTTTATTTTGGAAATTAGAATATGTGGATAAAAAAACAAAGGCCAAGGTCAAGCAAAAAGAGGGTATTAATATCAACACCACAAGTACACCTGATGTAAAAATCAAAGCACGTTTTGTTGGTAGAAAACGCACGGCTTGTCCAAGCTACACCTTTGTGCAAACAATAAAATCAACCACTGGGGCTAACACACCAGATTATGGACATCCCCATCTGCTATTTACCCGAGATTCGATTTCCGGAGCTTCGGTAGATGCCAAAGAAGATGAAATAGAACCTTTTTATACCGCCGAACGCAGTAAGGATAGTCGCAAATGGCAAGGCGAAATAGCTCCAGATTCCAATAAGCGCGATAAACTCGCTGGGCGTCGACGAGGCAAGGTCGCTACCTTTGATGATACTCCTCTGCTACCGATGCAAAACATTATTAAAGGCCAAACTTCTCGGCGAGAATTTGAATTGGCGGTATTGTGTATCGAGACAGGAAAAACCCTCGGCTCGCTGCGTTGGGGATATACCAAAACGCCAAGTGGTTTAGTAAAGCTACTTGGCGGACAAGTTAAAGATGTGCGTCAAAAAAGCGCTAGCGCTGGATTTGAACGTGCCCGCACCCAGTTTTATAAAGGCAATTTTCAATATTCGATCCATAGTTTTTATAGAGGATCTTCTCGCCTGACCAGAGCCCATCGCAAAGAACTCGACCGAGTAGCCAAGTATCGGATGGTGCGCGAAATCCTCTTGGTCGGTGCCAATGATTATTCTGGTGGCCCGGAAAATTCAGCCCGTTTAGCACTAAGAAGAGCTCAAGCAGTGCGGAAATATTTAATAGAAGCCAAGGTGCCCGCGAGTAAAATCAAAGTCATCGGCCACGGGGTACATGCTCGCTACCCGAATCGTAGGGGCCAACGAGTAGGCCGCAATCGAAGAGTGGATATCAGAATTAGTTGGGGTAATAATGCTTCGACCAACAGAGCTACTTTAGGAAGTATTAAAGCTGGTCTGCTGATTCAATCGCGAGACCCTAGAAGTATCATTGCCAATATGGTAGCAATAATCAATCGTTTGTCTAATACCAAAAAGGCTGTTCCTTATGAAGATTGTAGCACTTTACGGTTCCAGTCGCTCGCCATACTACGCTGGCGAAAGGTAGATCCGAGTATTCCAAATATTGAGAAAATCTACGATAGCCAATTGCGAAGTATTTATAAACGTTGCAAATAAATCTACCTGAAATGTTTACAGCGCCATTGCTTTTTAAAATGAGATCGGCAAACAAGCCTGACTTTTCTCCTGAGGAAAGTCAGGATAGGGGAGTAAAAGCTACTCCTAATGCCGATGCTATGGTGCAACGAAAATGTGCGCAATGCGAAGAAGAAGAAAGTGGAACGATGGAAGGAGAAGAGGAAATGATCCAACGCAAAGAGCGTACCGCAGCCTGGTCCATGCAAGGCCTTGAATCAAAGCTGCATGGAGAACGGGGCCAAGGCTTTGTATTGCCTAGCTCCACCCAAAATATGATGGAACGCAATATCGGCGCCGATTTTTCCCAAGTGCGATTACACACCGGAAATAAGGCCGTGCAAATGAACCGCCAACTAAATTCCCGGGCCTTTACCCACGGCAGCGACATCTACTTCAACCAAGGAGAATACCAACCCCAAGGGCCTACGGGCCAACACCTGCTTGCCCACGAACTAACGCATGTGGTCCAACAAGGCGCCGCAGCTTCGGTGCCTAATATCCAACGCAACGGCCCCACCGACCCTTCTTTTTCCGTTACGGGTGTCGAAGATGCCGAAAACCAACGCGATAATTTTATCTACTTCGGTTTGGATAGCTATGCCCTTACCGCTGACGAAGGAGAGGAAGTGGATGAATTTTTAGCCAGACATCAAGATGCCCCCGAAATACACCTCTATGGTTATGCTTCGGAAGAGGGCCGAGCTAGACACAACCGAACTTTGATCGACAATCGGATGCAAGCCATAGCACATCGCTTGCGGAATCCTGTGAGTGGGACTGCTTATGCCGGAACGATTCACCAACACTCCCGTTTGGACGTAAGTGATAATAATATTCGATACCGCCAGTTTAGAGCAGTAGAAATGAGTTTGTCCGGAAGTGTAATTACCGGGACCGGGAGGGGAAGAGTCGATACTCGGGATTGTACCACCACCGAAAATGATGTCATCAATACTGCTCGTGATGCCAATATCGAGATGATTGGAAATGCGATTACTCGCTTGAGAGAATATCAATCGGACCCCGATGCTCACGAACATGTCGGACAGGCTTTAGACAATAATTTTTTGAGCCATTCTACCGAAACAGTGGAGCGGGTCTTAGAATTTTTCACGGACATATTAGCGAGCTTGAATAGCTTATCTGGCGATAGTCACCGTCAATGTGCCGATGATGACTATAACCCTTGCTTGCGGGCCGGGGCCTTAACCCACCGAGGACAAGTAACTTTTTGTCCCATCTTTTTTTCTCCCCCTTCCAGACTTATGAACGAATCTTATCCTGATGAGGCTTCCTTACAACGCATGATCCTTTCTCACGAAATGGGCCACTATATCGACAATGGACTTCCCGATCGTTCCTACACCAGAGAACGCGTTTTTCGTTTTCTAACTACTGAACAAAGACTGGATAATGCCGATAGTTTTTCTGTCTTTCTCACGGAGCTGATGGACCCCAGTCGTCGCCGAGTTCCCAGTACGCTTTCAGATGGAATCACTGATTCCTTCAACGATTGTGGAACCAATCAGCCACAGGTAGGAGAGGCCTTGGCCTGGGCTCAACGCTGGAATACCTACGCGATGTATGGTAGTTCGCAAACCTATACTTATCGTCGAGCTTTGCGGAGAATGCGACCTCACCTCAGACGTACCTTGGGCCGGGTAAACCGTTACGATATGGCGGGGATTTATGATCATTATCAAAGACTAAAGACGCTTTTCCGTCAAGACTGGACCTTTAATTGCCTACCGACGGGTACACCAAATTGTGCTCCTGATCAACCTTCTATCAACTTTGATTTGGTTTCGGAGGCCTTTACCGTTTGTCCTTCTTTTTATTCCCTTGATGTGGAGGAACGAACTATCCTAATGTATGCTCAATTTACTCGAATGGTTCCACAAATTCGAGACGATCAGCGCCGGGCTTATGCTCGCCTAGCTCGGTTGTATATGACCGAATTTTTCCACACCGATTAATTGGGGATAAATAAAAATGGACTAATTATGTTGACTTATAAAAAACAAGAGGCTCCTCAAACTTTGCCCCTCCAAACCAAATTGAAGGTTGGTGCGGCAAATGATCCCATGGAAACGGAGGCGGATCGAGTGGCAGATCAGGTGATGCGTATGCCTCAGAAGGATCAGCCCATTCAGCGGAAGTGCCAGGACTGCGAAGAAGAGGATATTCAAATGATGCCTCAAGAGTCGACGACTAATTTGATCCAACGCAAAACACCTTTTCACGAAAAAAAGCGGGAGTTTGCGGATGATTCTCAAATCCCAGCAAAGTTTAACTACGAACTCAAAAGCCATAAATTGATCGCCCACACGGTATCGAATAAGGATGTGGATACCATTCTTGGGATGATCCGAATTTTATCCTTATACAGCGGAGTGGTGATTGATGAAAAAGCATTACGCCAACAATTGACCGATGCCCGAGGGAAAGCCAAGGAGGGAGATCGAATCGATATCGATGTAACCGGATTTCTACCCCAAGCTGTTCAGAATTTCATGAGTGGTTTGGAAGCTTATTATGAAGGTTATCGGAAACATGTCGCCGAGAATGGCCCCCGCGATAAGATCTTTGAAGATATGCCAGATTTTACTCCCGAACGGACTGCTAAGTTAGGAGAATGGGATAATGCGGGGCCATCCCGAACGATGCCTGATAAATATGACCTTTGGCATGCCGTCTGTCATGAATTTGCGATGATAACAATGGGAGGGGCAGCTAAAGGAGAAGCCAAAAAGGGAGCCTCAGGACCAGATGCCGTAGATGATGAGGCCACGACTAACCAATACGATAGTTCGCTACAAGGTAAAGGTCCTTTTCGAAAAGTCACTGACTCTGAGGTACAGGTTGGAGATATTGCCGTATTTAAGGCGGGTAAAAAAATACCGGCGATTCCCAATGGAATCATCCACAGTGCGGTAGTGATCAAGGTAGGAGATGGGGAGGTAGAATTATTGGAGAAAAAGAATCCGCTGTCGGCTATGGCCACGCGGACCGTTGGTGAGGTATTGAAAAAGTATGCGGGGGAAAAGGCTCGGGTTCATTACCTCAGTCCGGCTTTTGCGGGCATGCCCACGGAAAAAACCAAGGATTTAGGCGGTGCTCCTCCAAGCGAAGATTACGATGAGGCCCGCAACACTTCGGCTAAAGATCAGGAGCATTCTCATGTTTTATTTCAAGTAGATTCTAATTTGCTACGAGCCCATGAGGATATTAAATTATTCCAATTCGTATTGGGGCAAAAAGGACAAACCGTCCAAGCTCGGATTCATGGCTATTCCAGCGAAGAAGGAGGGGATGATTATAATTTTAACCTCTCTGCCCATCGGGCCGTAAACGTGAAAAAGGCTTTGCTCGGCCAGCTATCGGGCGCTAGTATCGACGCCATCGCCCATGGAGAAACTTCCGCTTTTGGCGACCGGGCGCAAAATAGACGAGCTGGTATTGAATTGTTGTCTTCTCCTAGTGGTGGAGGCAGTGGAGGTAGCGAACCCGGCTCTGATACCGGGGCTTCAAACACCGATTTCCAATTGCCTGATTTCAACTGGACAATGGGGCAGCCTTTTAACCCCTTAGATATTCCCCTAAGTCCGATTACTACTACGCCTCCACTGCCTTGTACCCGACTGCCAACGTATCCCGACTTCCCCGGCCTGCTCCAACAAGTGCGTTGCGACATCTTCCAAAACCTGGAAGATAATGCACATCATTTTTCTCGTTTGCAAATCCTCTTCCCCGATCGACCCGATTTGCAAGAAGAGGCTTTTCTCCGCTATTTTACGGGCACCAATTTACTCGAAACCACGGCTACCTTCTTTGGCGCCGATTCACCTTGGTCGGATATCATCGTCCCTTATGGCGCAGGGCTTGGACTGAAGACTTTTACCTTCCTCAATTCGGGAGAATTAATCCTAGATATTCAAGTGCCGATAGGCGGTTTTACCCTCGAACTCAGTGGTGAAATCCAACCGGAATCAGATGATGGCCAGACCGACAGCTCCTGGCAATTTCAAAGTGGCCTTATCGGTACATGGTAAATAAATGCAACAATGCTGACCCACCAAGAACGACAACATCAAAAGCATCTTCCCCTCCAAGCCAAATTGAAAATTGGTGAGGTGAATGATCCTTTGGAAACCGAAGCCGATCAGGTGGCCGAACAGGTAGTGGAGAAAATGAATGGTAGAGAACCCACTACTCCCATGGTGTCTAGTACATCGGACACCCCGGTTCAACCCAAAGCAAAAGTAGTCGATACCGCTCCTGCTGAAGAATCCATTCAGCGAGAGGAAGAAGAGGAGGAAGAGTTGGTACAAAGACAAGGCTTGGAGCAAAGTTTTGCTGGCAATCCTATTGTCCAAAGGAAGCCTTCGGAAAACTTTAGGATGGAAGGTGGCAGTCAAGGCTTATCCACTGCGCTCCAGCAAAGTAAGGGCGGTGGCCAAACCCTGCCCATGGCCCAACGGAGCCAAATGGAAGGCGCCTTCGGTGCCGATTTTAGCAAGGTGCGCATCCATACCAACCAAGCCGCAGTACAAATGAACCAGACGATTCAGGCACGAGCCTTTACCCATGGTTCCGACATCTACTTTAATCAAAATTCCTATCAACCAAATTCCTCCGATGGCCAACGCCTATTGGCTCATGAGCTGACTCATACCATCCAACAAAGAGCGGTTCCCCAAAATGGTGAAACCATTCAGCGTCAGCAAAATCCTGCGGGGATAGAAGACTTCGAACAACTGCCCGAAAGTATCTACGTCGTTACGGAGGGAGAGGTGAACCTCTTGTATGCTCCCGCTAATGATGCCATGATCGAAGCTACGGTGGAAGACGAAACCCGTTTAGAGTTGACTTGGAAATCTGGCAGTGGGAAATGGTATTTTGCTTACACAGAAAATGGCAAAGATGGCTATGTCGCTGAGGATGATTTAATCTTCCCTCCCAAAATTAAGAAACCCAAAAAGTCAGAATTCGCTACCATCATTGGCGATATTATCTTTATCCAAGCTCCAACTGTAGGGCGTGCTTTCAAACTCGCTCGGGAGATGGGCATCACGCCCAATGCGGGACAGATTTTTTGGTACTCCGATGGAAAGAAAAGACCTTATCCCATCAAGTACGAAATTGCAATTCGAGAACCGACGGAAGATGAGATCGAACGGATGGAAGGCAAGGCTGGTTTTTCTGCTTTAGCGGGCGGGGCAACAGGAAGCCGTGTTCTTGAAGGAACAGAAGAAATATTGGAAGGGGAAGAACCGAGCCCCGAACAAAAGCGCTGGCGAGAAGCAGAGGCAGAGCTGGAGCCTTATGTGATGGAATTTCTGAGTAAGGGGACAGAAAGTCCTCACCCAGCCTTACAGGATGAAATGGCTCATAATGTCGCCGGGGAAAGCATGGCTGTGTTGGAAAAAGTTTTTGAGAAATTTAGAGCCGCTAAAGAGCTAGAGTTTTCTCGTGATCCAGATTCCGAGTATGGCTTCTATTATACAGTTTTTACTCATTCGGCGCAGGCAAAAATTAAGAATATTTTAGCTGGGATGGTATATCGTCCTACCGATGCAATGCTCGAAAGAGGCAGCTTAGAATGGTTGGTCGCTAGCAAAGAACTCCTCCTAATAGATAATAAAGCTAAACTGGACGCGGAGTTAGAAAATATTATTGAAGAAGAGCGGGAAAAACGTAAATCGGATATTGAAGCCTTTTTTGAACCCCACAGAACCCAACTAATAGAAGAACAAAAAGCATTTTTTGAAAAGGCCAAAAAAGACATCGACAAGATGGAGGGCTGGTACAACCGTGAAGTGGCTCAAAAAGCTGCGGCAGAAGTTTGGCGTAGGCGAGAGGAAGAAGTGCTGGAACTGGCCCAAACGGAATTTTTAAACTCCACCATACAAGAGGAAATCATGGCGGCTGTAGAAGCGCGTTACACGGCTACGGTGGAAGCTTTGCTAGATCCCGATCCCTATCAAGACGATACCATCAAGTCGGACCCGATTTTGGTGAGCATGATCCGTGATTACGAAACTCGTTTTGAAAGCGCAACAGATTTTGCAACGCGCCAGCCAATTTTCCAAGAGGCGGCTACTGCACTTGAGAAATATCTGCGCGAAAATCACGCTGATTCATCAAGCGCCTTGCTACGGCAAATTTTAGTCTATTTTTCCAATGACTTATTATTGATGGCCGATGGTCAAATATCGGTCTACGCAATCAAGGAGTGGGCGGCAAGAAACTCCGAAGATTTGGAGCGGGCTATCCAGAAGTTTTTCCCGATGTATGATGCGCGGAGGTTTAAAGACGAATATACCCTGAGCATGATGACGCCCGGTGGTTATTCCTTTGGTACAGATACCTATGCCGACTTTTTAGCCGAACTAGGCTATGCAAAAGAATTTTTCGATGAAGTAGTAACTCACCCCGAAAACGATGAAGGTTTTTGGGATGGCTTTACCTCGAAAAAGCTATCGGAGTTTATTCCTTTCTTCCATTCCGTGTTGAAAATCTCTCGGCTTTACGATCAAATGAGAGTAACGCGCAAGGCATTGAAAGGTGGGACCCTAACGACATCGGAAGAACTATTGCTTAAGGCAGTAGCGGCACTACACCAAGTGAATGTAATGAAAGAAAAACCATTTTGGTATTCTGTGGGAGAAGGGGTGGCCGAAGCAATTCCATTCATTGGAGAGTTTATTATTACCGCACCGATTGGATTAGGGGCAGGGAGTGTAGTGGAAAAAGCAGTAGAGACGGGCGTCCGTAAGATGGCGATTAACTATGCGGAAAAACAACTGGTCAAGTACATTATCAAAGGGGTGGGGCTATTGGCAGGGGCCTTTGCTCAAACACTAGCTAATCCTTTAGATATCCAACAAAATATCATGCGCTACGGCCTCGATATCGTCACTATGGCGCCCAACGCTGATGGAAGTTTTACCATCGAGGTACAGCCGAGCGATAATTCCAATGCCGAAGCTGCCTGGAAAGGTTTTATCACCAGCTATGTTAATGTCTTTACCGAGCGTTTGGGTGGAGTAGTACTGCCTTTCGTTGGAGGAAAAATCACCAGCCAATTCTCCCGTTTTGTACCCATGGTGGCTAGAGATAAAATTTTGACCTCCTACCTCAAACAAACCGCAGCAGCCCTAAATAAATACGCTGGCTTTAAAGGTATCCTCGGCGAATACGAAGAAGAAGTATATGCCCAGATTTTGGAATCCCTCCTGAAAGGAGAGCAGTTGAAATGGGATGCAAAAGATCAATTAAAAACCTTTACAGTAGTAGCCATCCTTGGAGGTGGAATGCGTGGAGTCCAATCGGTATTTATTAGTTATGAAGTCTTGCGTACCTTCCGAATGGATGGCCGAAAAATAGTACTGCCAGCGGAAGTTTATACCCTTTTGACTCAATTGACTAATGAGTCGAAAATGGCAGAGTTTAAAGAAAAAATGGAAACACTGGGGCTAAACGATAAACAGAAAAGCCTAGCCCTACTTCTGGCAGAACAAACCCTTAATATCGAAAATGAGATCAGCGTAGAATCAGAGGAGATGGTGAGGGGGCAAAAACCAGAGAATTTACCACAGACCATGAACGAATTGGTCACCTTGGTATTGCTCCTATACCGGGCCAGGAAAGGTTTTGTACTGGCCCAGCAAAACAATGAAGTCGATCATACCGAAAGTATTCTTTTGGTTGGAAACACTGCGGAAAGTACGATACCCTTATTGCTCTTTGAGCTTCCACAAGTGGACCTCTGGATCGAAGAGACGGAAAATGCAATTGGTCTCGTAGAAGGCTTATCTATTGCAGAGTTGAAAAAACTCAATCGTATCCCCACCGGAATTGAAGCTAACTTACAGTTCTGGCTATCCTGGCAAACGGGCTGGCGCCCCTACTTAGAAAAAGGTAAAACCCTCAGCCCTGAAAGTCAACTAAGCCTCACGGGGGATGGTAGAGTTAATTGCAATAATAATTTATTGATCAGTACTCGCCTTTTCCAATACCTCGCTGAGGTAGATACCATTAACTTGCAACGCTTACTTTCTGCCTCCCTAGCTCCGGCAGAAAAACCCATCAGCCTCGAGGAACTGGAAGCCTTTAAAGCCCTGCAAGGACAAAATACTTTGGAAGAAAGCGAATCCGGTAGTTTGCAAATCAATAATGAGATCGAATTCTCTCCAGAGGTGCTCGCTCAATTAATACCTAATGCCAGAAAGGCAAAAGAAGGAGCCTTCCTCTTTGATCGTAGCCAAGAACTCAATATCGATCGCTCCGAGCAAACGAGCTGGACCCCAGAAGATTTACAAAACGTCCAAGACCTGCACCCTGCTAGCCAGTTGCTGGAAGTAGAACCTAATGTGTTTTTACTCAACAACCAAGTCCGTTTGTCTACCGACATTATCAAACAAATGCTACTCACCCGCAAAGCCGACTTACAAGAGCTGATGGACTTGAGTCATAAAATCGAACAGAATGGGAATGACGTCACCAAGCTAGAGGAACAGGATCGCAATGCCCTCAAAAAGTACTATACTTCTTCGGGCTATCGTCTTCGCTTCCGCTTTCAATACGAAACCGAAGTGGATGCCTTTATCAATACCTTGGGCATTCAAGCTGATCCTCGTTTTGTCGAGCTTTGGAAAAAGGTAAGTTTCTCAGAGCGTCTGCGTTTTTGGGATTTGGTAAACGAAATTGGAGGTTATGATAAGAACATGGTTCGCTCTGCTGATAAAGCACCGCACTATCGTCAAATGGCAATGAGTTTTGCCTTAGATAGCAAGCCTAATAGTGTTGACGAATTGGTGAGTTATTACCAATACGTCATGGCAGAAATTAAGGACACCATCAGTCAATTTTCGGCAAAATATAGTGCCGAGCTACAAAAAATTACTGGAGGTAAAAAGCAAAATAAGTGGACCGCAGCTGAAAAGACCCAAGTTAAAGCGCTTAACCTTCGCTTGCTGGAACAAGAAGATGTTTCTAAGAAACAACTCAAAGTTCTGCTCCCTGAAATGGGTATTAAAGAGCTACAAGATGCCACTAACCCCAACCAACTCGATCCGACCAAAGCGAATGAACTACAGGAGGAAATTAAGGAGGGTAAAGTGGAAATGGATGGTAGAATTGGGCAAAAGCAAATCGACCCTAATCTCGATAATTTGGCCGCAGCAAAGGCCATTCAAGATATCGATGGGCTGGGCTTTGCCGATATGATGGCGGCAGTTTATCACGTCAAAAAACACCACCACGAATTACCACCAGAACTACAGGATAATGCTGATAAGACCAAAGCCTATATCTTCGCCGCTCAATTGACGGTGAAGGTAGCTCGACAAATTAAGGTTGCTCCCGATCCGCTCAACCCCGGTGGGCGTGTGATAACTTATGTGAATGAATATTATTCAGTATCCGAGAAAAGTAAGTACAGTCTCACTGCTATTGTGAAAATAAATGCGGATGGAAAACTATCTTTAGCTACCTTAATGATTCGGAATTAATACAATAATCATGAACGAAGAACTTCACAACTTAATTGCGAATAATCAGGAAGCCTGGGAAGCTGCCGCTCAAAAAAATGAGCAGCCTAGCTTTAAACCTCTACAGAGAGCAGGCCTGGCCTTTTGGAAGCTAGAGCTAGCCCGTAGAAAAACAGGCGCCGCTATCGATCCTGCTAGCCATGAACTTAGCGCCCCATTGGTAGAACGCTCGCTTGTTCGACTAAGCCATGTGATGGATAATATTTTGTCAGACCACCAATTCCAATGGGTAACAGAGGACTGGCACAGTTGGTCGACCCTTTGCCGCTGGAGAAGCATCTACGCCTTTCTCCAAGAAGTGTATGACCAACTTGATCCCGATTATTGGACAGATTTTGAAATCGAAGAATGGGATGAATACTTCGAAGAAATTGCTGGTTCTGGCGATTTACCCGCTCATATGATTCCCGATGGTATCCCGACTACTCATTGGTGGTGGTGGTATCCTCAAGACCCAGCTTGAAACCCTTAGACTTTTTTAACCAAACTACACCTCGTACGAATCAAAAAATGTAAAAACACAAAAACGAAGTTATGTTTAGTTATGCTAATTCTTCTGAGAAAAATATCAAAATTGGTAGCCCCAACGATCGCTATGAGCAGGAAGCAGATCGGGTAGCGGATCAAGTGGTTCAGCAAAACCAACAGACGGCACTAGTAGGAGGTATTAATAATAGTCCCCAAGTTCAACGTAAATGTAACGATTGTGAGGAGGAGGAATTACAAATGAAACCCTTAGCTGCCGAAGCTGCCATCCAACGTAAATGTGCGGATTGCGAAGAAGAAGAATTGCAAATGAAGGCCAAGTCGCCAACGGAGCCCATGATCCAACGAATGGGAAATACTCCGGCCCAGGCTCACGCCAATCAAAACCTCAGCCAACAACTCCATCGCAATAATGGCCAGGGTACTACCATGAATCCTCAACTCCGCGGACAAATGGAAAATAGCTTTGGCCAAGATTTTTCTAAAGTCCGAATCCATACCGGAGGGGAAGCCATCCAAATGAATCAAGACCTCAAGGCCCGAGCCTTTACCCACGGTCGCGACATCTATTTCAACCGAGGCCAGTACCAACCACAATCCACTTCCGGCCAACACCTACTGGCGCATGAACTCACCCACGTGGTACAACAAAAAGGCCATGACGGTGCTATTCAACGTAAACCGGATTGTACCGAAACCCTAAGCACGGCACTCACCAAAGAAGGGGATGATTATGAAGCTTATGCTTTGCCCGGAAATGGCAGTATACTTCCCATCAGTGCCGCCCTTCACCCCGAGGCCAAACGCTATAGTCGGGAAGAACACGATAGCACCTGTACCGATTTACCGAAAGGTACTCCGGTGATTATTCTTGGCACCACCAGCAATTGGACCTATGTACATACTTTGGGGCAGGCAGGCTATGTGTCCCAAGAGCTTATCGGTATTGATTTGCCACCGCAAAGAGATAAACCCAACTTTGAGGACGCCCTAGAACTCATTATTGCCTTCGCCAATAACCCAGAGCGAATTGTAGTCGGTGCTCAGGAGATCTGGGATCGGATTTTACGAGAAATTGTAGAAGCTAATGATCGGTATAAGTTAAAGGTTGACCCCGCTACTTTTAAACTTGTTTTCCAAGATATTAACCAAGTCTTTATTTTACTAAAAAAGGGAGAATACAAGTATGATGAATTGGATGGTATTGATCAAAAACTTCTGCCTTTTGCTGCGGAGACGCTAGAAGCCACGGGTAAGTATCGGGTAGATCCAAGCACCTTTGAAGTTCGCTTCATACAGAAA
>SPJL01001069.1_pt1 | contig 25442 bp, 23 predicted proteins | sample 3741751 | NCBI WGS metagenome assembly SPJL01 (sample SAMN10925998, study PRJNA522277) | cold seep metagenome | isolation source: Elba SIP-enriched marine methane seep metagenome, extraction at timepoint T3 | place: Italy: coast of Elba, Mediterranean Sea | reverse complement strand
TGTATTTACAGGGTAAATCGCTAAATGAAATTCTACCTGTATTGGGTTTGTTTGCCGCAGTGTCGTTTCGTTTGATGCCATCAATAAGTCGTATTGTGAGTGCTACTCACCATTTACGGTTTGGGCATGCCGTCACTGAAGTGATCTTTCAGGAATTTAATAACACAAAATTAAAATCAGATATCACTCATCATGAAAATATGTCCTTTAAACAAGACATCTCGCTGGAGGATATATCATTTCAATATCCGTCAGCAGAGAAGAGTGCTTTGGACAATATCAATTTATCTTTAAAAAAAGGCCAAATGATTGGGTTTGCTGGGCCAAGTGGATCAGGCAAAAGTACATTAATTGATCTTTTATTAGGATTGTTATCTCCTACCAAGGGCAAGATTGTGGTGGATGGTCATGATATTAAAAACAATCTAAGAGGGTGGCAAAAAAATATTGGGTACGTGCCGCAATCTATCTATTTAACGGATGATACGTTGAGAAACAACATTGCTTTTGGATTGGCTGAGCATGAGATTGATAACAATGCAATTCAGCAGGCTTGTTCTGTCGCACAATTGAGTCAGTTAATTGATGAGCTGCCTAATGGCTTGGATACAATTTTAGGAGAACACGGGATACGATTGTCAGGCGGACAAAAACAGAGAGTGGGTATCGCTCGCGCCTTGTATCATAACCCTGAAATTTTATTATTGGACGAAGCAACGAGTGCGCTGGATACTGATACCGAAACGGCAGTGATGAATTTGGTAACAGCGTTAAAAGGGCAAAGGACAATATTAATAATTGCCCATCGGTTATCTACATTAGACGAGTGTGATTTAATATATAAAATTGAACAGGGAAGAATTACATCAGTAAATGAAACGAGTGTGCACTTATGAATGAATTTATGAATGAGAGTGATCAGAAGTTACATAGAGAAATTCATAAACAAATGATGGCAATAAGCCCGGAGAATATTTTTTCCCCGCGGGTCAACGTCTTTAAGGAGTTAGAAAAAAAATTAGACTTGAAGGTCTCAGGAACAGTCGCTGATATTGGATGTGGAAATGGTTATGCATCTATCTGGATGGCGAAATTTTTAAAGCCTGAAATGGTTTTTGCCATTGAGGCATCAGAAATGGCGGTAAAAGAATTATTGCCTCGTAACATAGTGCATCATCATGTAGAAAATAAGGTAAAACCGTTGCATGCAAGTTTTGATAGCCTGCCTTTCGTGAAAGAAATTGATTTTGTAATTAGTTTTGGCGCATTACATCATTCCAGGTGTTTGTTGTCGACGATGATGTCCGTAAGCAAAAGTTTAAAACAAGGTGGATATCTAATTGCTCAAGAACCTGTTATGCCAAATACAACGAGTAATACGGACTATATTAATAAGTACAATAGTGTTGAAACTATGCATGGATTACGGATAAAAAATGGCGAGAGATATGATTGCTTTTTTAGGGAAGCGGAATACATCACTGCTGCATCATTTTCTGGCCTGGATTTAATTTATTATGATGATTTTAGACAAACTCGAGGCTTAACTGGAATTAAAGTTGCCTTGAGAAATTTATTGACGGCCTTGGGATTGATCCAAGACCAGCGAAAATATAGTTATCAGAAAATGTTAATGAAAAAAATCATTGTGTTTAAGAAATCTGAAGTCGACTATATCCCTCATTTATGGTCGCCTTTAGCAAAATAAAATTAACGTGTTTTCTTATAAATTTACCAGTCAAAACAATATTGCGGAAATCCGAAAAAAAATAAGGATATACGGTATTGTTCATCTTCCGCATTTTATAAATTCTGAAACACTTAAAATATTGAATGGAGAATTTGACAGGGTGTTAACGGCGTCATCAAAAGCTGTTTTTTCACAAAAAAAACACCCTATCAACGAAAAAGGACGTACAGCAAGGTTTTCTCCATGGCATAAAGATGCTTTAACTGATTTTCCTGCACTTTCTAATCTGTTCAGAAATGACAGGATGAGAGAAATGGCTGAAGACTATTTTTCTCCCCACAAGATTGATTTTAATGATGAAGTTTTTATAACGCATGAGAAACCTTGCGAAAAACCAATACTTCCCTGGCATTTTGATCGAGTTCAATCATTAAAGTTTTGGATTAATCTGACGGATACCACAAAAGAAAATGGCGCGTTTGAATATTGTCCAGGAACACATTGGGAAGGCCATTATCGTGCAGGGTTTCATTTGTCTCAGGGGGGTGCTGTAGAAAATATCCCTAATGATATTGATCCAGATCTGGTCAGAAATCCGGTATCTATAGAATTGAAGGCAGGTGATTTATTGATATTTGATCCCGATGGTTTTCATCGGGGTGGAATAGTCCAGCCTGGTCAGGAAAGAAGAGTTTTGAGAGGGCACACCCATCCAAAAGGTCAGCGGCGCTATGGTGATAAACCATTGAGTTCCGGATGGTGGTTGCGGTCATTTTTGAATTTAAACAAATGGGCAGGACATGCATCGACAAGAATCCTCGGAGATAAAATACAGGATCAAACAATCAATAGAAATCAAAATAAAAGCTAATAAAACCAATACATGCAGGGTATAAAAATCATTGCCGAAATAGGCATAAATCATAATGGCGAAGCTGAACATGCATTCGCATTAATCAATGCGGCGGCAGAGGCAGGTGTCTGGGGAATAAAATTTCAATATCGCAATCTGGATAACGCGTATGCAGATCAAGCTAATCAAATTGGTGATGAGATGCTCATCAGTGAGATTAAACGGAATTATCTGTCGCCAGAAGTGATTTTGCAGTTAACAGAAAAATCCAAAAAACGGGGTCTAAACACAGGGATAAGTTTTTTTGATGCCAGAGATATGGGTGACTTTGGTGAGCACCTTGCCGAGTTTGATTTTTTTAAATCACCGTCTGTGGAGTTGTCGAATAACACACTGATTAACAGGATGTTGCAACAAGGCAAGCCCGTGTTCATTTCATTAGGTTGCCATAATGAACATGAGATTGAGAATGCATTTACAGCGTTTGATGGAGACAATTGGACCGCATTACATTGTGTATCAAATTACCCGGTTTCATTAGCCAATGCGCGACTAGGGTATATCAAACATCTGGCTACTCGATGGAACCGCCCGTTTGGGTATTCCAGTCATGATGATAACTGGGAAGTTACACTTATAGCCATGAGTATGGGGGCCAGTGTGATTGAACGGCATATCACTTTCGACAAACACGCGAGAGGATTAGACCATACCACCAGTTCAACGCCTGAAGAATTCGCGAAAATGGTAATGTTTGCAGAGCATATGCCTTTGGTCATGGCGGGTGATGGTCCCAGAGTGGTCAATCAGGGAGAGTTGCTCAATTTGCAAAATCTGGGCAGAAGTTATTATGTCACTAAAGCGATTCAGGAAGGCGAAACAGTCACTGAAAATGATGTGACCCTGAGTTCTCCGCGCGTCGGGTTTGGCCAAAATGACATTAATGAGTTTATTAATAAGAAAGCAGTACGTGGAATTGAAGCGGGACAGGTACTCAGTCGATCCGCCTTTGTGAAGAGCGAACGAATTGCTGATAATGTCATTAACTTTTCCCGGCAAAATAAGTTAGCTATTCCAGTTCGGCTGCATGATCTAGCGGACATTGAAAAAAAATTCCCGGTTGGATCCTATGAATTTCATCTATCCTTTGGAGAAGTGCTGTCTGAATTGGATGCGGGCAGATATAGTCCCAAGCATACCTATAGCATCCATTTGCCAGACTATATCAGCCCAACGCAGTTAATGGATCCCTTTTCAGGAGATGTTAATCAGGCTGAATTAAGCCAGAATATTTTGCAGCGCACCGTTAATTTTGCAGACGATTTGCAACAATTGACGGGAAAACAGGTGCCTATTGTTGGCAGTTTTTCTGTGGTTCATAAGGGTCTGGATCAATTCTATCAACAATATGCATCCTTGCTTGCAGGATTTAGACATCATGGGGTTGAGATTATGCCGCAATGGTTGCCACCCATTGCCTGGTATTTTGGTGGGTCGGTGACATTGAATGTAATGAATCAACCGGAAGATATCGATCAGATTATTCAACATCAAATACCCGTCTGTATGGATGTTTGTCATTTATGCATGGGGGATAGTGTTTTTGATTTCAATGCGGGTGCCGTGATCAATACACTGGGTGGTTTGATTAAACACGTTCATATCGCCGATGCGGCCGGGATTGATGGCGAAGGTCTGCATTTTGGCGAAGGCGATCCAAAAAACTTACCCGCGATTGAGGCTTCCATGCGTTTTGATTGCATGAAAGTCATAGAAGTGTGGCAAGGCCATCTTGATGATGGTGCTGGCTTCGCAAAAGCATTAAACACATTAACTGACATGTATGATGGCAAAATCTAACAAGGCGTTGATCATTGGGGGGACCGGTCAGGATGGTGCCCATATTGCCAAACAGTTGCTTGAACAGGGTTGGGATGTTTATTGTGGATTCAGGCGAGGGTCTGCCTCAAAGACATGGCGCTTAATTCATCTGGGGATTCTGGATGAAGTCACCTTGGTCAATATCAATATTGATGAGCCTTTTAACCTGACGGATGTCATTAAATCGATCTGTCCGGATCATATCTACCATTTTGCCGGTGAAAGTTTTGTGGCTGATTCATTTATTCACCCGGTGACAACACTACAGGCCAACAGTATGGGGACTTTATTTCTCCTGGAATCCATACGGCATATCGCGCCACATTCGCGGTTGTTTTTTACATCTAGTTCAGAAGTTTTTGCTGTGCCAGAGCCCGGCACCCTGCTTAATGAGGATAGTCTGGTTGATCCGGGAAATCCCTACGCCATATCTAAAATGACTGCTCAACAGCTAGTCAAAATGTATCGTGAGAAATATGGGCTGCATGCCTCAATTGGCATCATGTTTAACCACGAAGGCCCATTACGGGGAAGAAACTTTGTTACGCGGAAAATGACCTATAACCTTGCCCGTTTGAAACTGGAGGGAGGAGCGCCTATCGAATTGGGTTCGTTATCCGCCAGCAGGGATTGGGGTTCAGCTGAGGATTATACCGCTGCAATGATAGAAACAGTTCAGCAGGAACAGGCAGATGATTACGTATTCGCTACGGGAAATTTAACAAGTGTTCGTAGCTTTTTGTCTTATGCGGCTTCTGCTGCCGGGTTCGATCCTGTATTTGAAGGTGAAGATGCCACCGAAATATGTATCGATAAATCAACGGGGGCCACGATTGCCCAGGTCGCAGAGCGCTATTTTCGACCGTTTGATACCAGCGCAAGAGCAGGCGATACAACAAAACTGAACACTCATATTGACTGGAAGGGATCACGGCCGGTAGCAGACATGGCGAGTGAAATGGTTATGGTCGATATCGATAGAAGAAACAAAGGAATCACAAATGTATGAAGGTCTGAAACAACGTCTTGAAGGGTGCGTATATACCGTATTTACCCCGTTTGATGAACAGGAAAATATTGATTACGAATCGCTGGAGCGTTATTTAACACATCTATATGAGGGAGGTGCCAGAAAATTTTATGTGATGGCGTATAACTCCCGTTATTCTCAGTTGAAACACGAAGAAATCATGCAGTTGAACGAACACTGTATCGTGTTTCTGAAAAAGCTTGACCCAAATAATCTGGTTGTTGTTGCCGATCCGATTCATTGTTCTACCAAGGAAACAATTGAGTTTTCTGCACATGCCAAAGAGACGGGGGCAGACTTGATTTCTTTGATTGTCAGAGAAAAATATTTTACCGACGAGCAGATTTTAGAGCATTTTGCTGAAGTGGGGGCGTCGACCGGGATGCCTATTCTGGTGCATGAAATGCCCTTTTTGTCGGGTTTTAATGGTATTCAAATGCACTGGCCTCATGCCCTGTTTAAAAAATTGCCCAGCATCCCTGAGATCGTTGCATTAAAGGAAGATGCCAAAGACTTTGAAACCACATGTCTGGCATTAGAGCTGGAGCCCCGAATCCGAGTAGTCATTGCCGGAATAAAGTCTTCGTTGATGCAATACCGTCCATATGGCGCGATGTCATACTTGAATGGAATCTCCATGCTGGATGCGAGAATTGGCGAGGCCTTCTGGAAGGCGTGGAAAGAAAATGATCAACAGATGATCGATTACATTTTGAACAAACTGGAAGCCCCGTTTTTTGAAAACTGTGCTGCAAAATATGGCTGGCACAGAACAAACAAGGCTTTGTTGCAAGCAGCGGGATTTATGCATCGGCGGGATCGTATGCCTTTAAAGCACCTTAGTGATGATGAATTCAAGGATGTTGAAAGTGTTTATAAACAAATCTCATCTGAAATAAAACGAGTGTTTAACTGATGGCTTATGTTGCATTTGTACCTGCGCGCTCAGGATCAAAAAGATTGCCGGGAAAAAATATCAAAATGCTGGCCAATAAGCCTTTGATTGTTTGGACGTTAGAGGCCTTTGTCCAATGCGAGAACATCAGCACCGTTATTCTGTCTACTGATGCCAGAGAATATTGGGATTTGGCCAATGAATATATTGACAGTGAAAAACTGCAACTGGATTTCAGAGCCCCTGAGCAGGCAGGTGACAACGTCAAAATATTTGACTATTTGAAAGGAAACAGAGCCACTGTTTTTTCTGATCTGCACGATGTGTTTTTAATGGGTTTGCCAACAGTCCCGCTAAGAAATGCCAGGCATGTGACAGAAGCAATTGCGTTGTTTGAACAAAACCAAAAACCGGTGTTTTCTGCGACTGAATATGGATTTCCAATCTCCTTTGCTTTTTATCAGGAAAGTGAGAATGAGTGGACTCCTGTGCTTGAAAACAATCCTATGTTGACAGGCAATACGCGTAGTCAGGATCAAAAAACCGCATATCATCCCAATGGAGCCATTTATATAAGAAAAGTCGCGGATTTAAGCGATCCAGGGCTGAATACTTTATATCAGAATGCACAGCCCTATCTGATGAGCCGGGAGGGTTCTGTGGATATTGATAATGAAATCGATTTCAAGGTCGCTGAGACCATTTTGCATTCAACTAATAATTAAGGATACATGTCTCAGCAAGAAGAGTTGTCCGATCTGACGACTACACTTTTTGATTGGTTTAACTCACAGCATCAGGACGTGTTGATATTTCAGGATGCAGATTTAACGGGCGCATTCAAACGCTATTTATATATTGATGCGATTGCCCGGCCTCAACTTCTATGGCCAATATTAGCAGCATCAAAAGCCTGGCGACATCAACATGACCAGCATCATTTAGCAGAGGTATTCGATCGATATTACGCGGGTAGCCACCATACCGGAGGGTTGAGTTTAATCAAGATCATGTTGTTGCTATGGGGGCGTGTTGCTGTTGATTTGATCAAAAATGCGCAACTTGAGCTTGTCCGTATCGGAAGCGCGCCAGTTAATACGCAAGGAGGCATTGGACTCTTTGCCATCAATAAAAGATTTATAGGTTTTTTTGATCGTTTGCTGGCTGCGCTTGATAGCCGACATCAGTTCTTTTTACCCGCACGCGCAATGAATGACGGGCTGCATCAAACATCGGAAATACAGCTGGCTTCTGTCCCCATGCAGGCTGCGATGGGTTTGCTCCTGAAAGGTAAGTTAACGTTTTTTCACCCTTTATATCCGGTGTATTTTCGTTTGATGTTGTTTTATGCGCAAATCAGTCGGTCATTACATCAGGCTAAACCTGATGTGTTGCTGTTTGCTGAAGGCACTTCCCATTATGACGAGCTGGCTTCTCAGGCTGCCCGCCAACTCAATATTCCAACGATCAGAGTGCAAAGTGGACGAGGAGGTATTTTGCATTGTGGTTATCGTAATATGTCGTTTGATGCCATGTTATGTTGGAGTGAGGATTTTGTAGAACGCTACAAAAGTGTATCCCAGGCTCCAGCATATTTTATTTGCGGCACACCTTTATTAGATGAATATGTGGCTAAAACACTGGAAAATGATCGGGATAAAAAAAAGTCGATAGCCATATATACACAACCTGTCTGTAAGGAAATCAGTGAAGATGATTATGCTCAGTTGGTCATTCTTGCTGAGCAAATGTTGAAGAATGCAAGTCACCTTGAAATTATCGTCCGTAAGCATCCTGTTGATGCACATCAGAGTTTTGAACGATTGGCGGACAGGCATAACGGAAGAATTAGAATTATGAATTCGCCTCAGTATTCTCTTGCAGAGACCTATGCATTATCGAGTTGTGCTACAGGGTTTTTTTCCACGGCATTATCAGAGGCTGCTGCCTGTGGTGTGATTCCGGTGATCTTGCACTTGTCCGAGCAGCATAGCGTTTATCCTTTTCCGGAAAAACATGGTGCGGCATTGATCAGTCATTCAGTTGAAGAAGCAGTTGAAGTGATAACTCACATTCATGATAGTCCGCATGATTTTGCAGACACCAGAAACAAAATGCAGCAGTTTTCGGCACGATTTTTTGGGCCGTCTGATGGTAAATCATTAGCAAGAATGGTGGACGTGATCAAGGCTTATGTCAAAGGCGAAATCGATGTCGATTAACAATGAGCTGGCCCCGATTGTCTTGTTTGTTTATAACAGGCCTGAACATACACGGTCTACCATTGAGGCGTTACAAAAGAATCCCGAAGCCAGGGATTCAACGTTATATATTTATTCAGATGCTGCAAAAAACCAGGAAGATGATGAAAATGTTGGTGAGGTAAGAAACTATATTCATCAAGTGGACGGGTTTGGGGACATAAAGGTCATTGAGCGTGAACAGAATTTGGGATTGGCCAATTCCATTATTGAGGGCGTAACAACACTGTGTGAACATCATGGGCGTGTGATTGTGCTTGAAGACGACCTGGTTACCAGCCCTGCATTTTTGGCTTATATGAACCGTGCTTTGAACCATTACGAAAGCCAAAAAGACATATGGCATATTAGTGGCTGGAGTTACCCGGTAGAACAGCAGGCTGCGTTAGGGGATGCATTTTTTTGGCGCGCGATGAACTGTTGGGGATGGGCGACATGGCGGGATCGTTGGGATCATTTTAAAAAAGACCCCGTAAGGTTGATATCCACGTGGTCTGAACAGGATATTCGTCGATTTAACCTGGATGGGCGTATAAATTTCTGGAAGCAGGTGGTACTAAACCATAAAGGACAATTAAATACGTGGGCCATATTTTGGTATGCTTCCATTTTTGAAAACCAGGGGTTGTGTTTAAATCCATCACGAAGTTATGTTGTGAATACTGGCCATGATGGCAGCGGGGAAAATTGCAGGAAGGCAGATCATTTTTCATCATTTCAGGAATTAAATTGCAAGCGTAATTTGGAATTTCCCACTGCAATAAAGGAATCAGAAATTGCCGTCCAGCATATTCAGGCATTTGTTCAGTCGTCCGCGCCATCCCATCCATTAATTAAGCTGGTCAGAGGCTTGAAAAACTATATTGACATGAACTTGTGAAATGGATGAATTAACTCTCTGGGGATTTAAGATCCCCGCTCACTGCCTGACTGAGGAAGAAAAAAAATATTTAACGGGGTTACCTGAAGAATTACCCGATGTGCAGTGGGTATGGAATGAACTTGATAAAATCTGGGATGAATTCGGACTAGACCATAGTCAACCGCTGTCTGCACAGAATGTTGCAGGTTATTACAATCATCCAGCTTGGTTGATGAACGGTGTCTTCACGCATAAGGATCCGGTTTCGGCCCGTCACCGTTGCGCGATTGCGAATTATCTGGGACAACATGGCGCTAAACAGGTAGCTGATTATGGAGGCGGGTTTGGTGAAATGGCACTTACTTTAAGGCGAGACATCGCTGATGCCGACGTAACTATCGTGGAGCCCTATCCTTCCAAATATGGACTGGAAAGACTTAAATCAGCATCCAGTGTAAAGATCAGGCCAGACTTGCCTGAGAAAAACTTTGATGCGGTTATCGCTCAGGATGTGTTGGAACATATCGAAGACCCTATAATGTTGGCGGCGCATCTTGCGCGCGCTGTAAAAGATGATGGACGGTTAATTTTTGCCAACTGTTTTTTTCCATATATTCAATGCCATTTGCCTTCTACGTTTCATTTGAGACATACATTTCCCTGGGTAATGGAAAGGATGGGGCTTAAATACCTTGGTGTAATCAAAGGCGCGTATCATGCTCAGGTCTTTCTCAAGTTAAACAACCCGGATATAGAGGCAGCGAGAAAGGCAGAACACGTCGCACGTAAAATGGCCCCTCTTTTGAATAATCCATTGTCTACATTATTCTCAAAAGTAAAACGGCGGTTGATCAGACGATGAAAGTAGCCGTGGTTAATCGGCATGATATTAAAGGCGGTGCTGCACGGGCAGCATTCCGGATTTTTGACGCGCTGCATAAAAATGGAATGGGTGTAACGATGCTTGTTAATTCAGCCGAATCCGACCATAGTGATGTTCATAACCGTTTTATTAAACGCCTTCGCTGGGTTCCTGTTGTCAGAAATATGATAGGGACAGGGCTGGCCAGGTTGATATTGTGGCGCAAGGAAGGCACGCTGTCCCCGGCATTGTTATCGTCATCTTTAGCGGGTGAATTAAATCATTCAACATATGATGTCATTAATTTGCACTGGGTTAACGGTGAGATGTTGTCTATTGCAGATCTAGCAAAAATTAAAAAACCCGTTGTGTGGACATTACATGATATGTGGGCATTTTCTGGTGCGGAACATTATTCTGAGCACATGCGTTGGAAAGAAGGTTATTTGGCAGAAAACCGCTCCGAAGACGATAAAGGGAGGGATCTGAATCGCTGGGTATGGGAGCGAAAAAAAAATACTGGAAAAAGCCGTTCCACATTGTGACGCCTTCAAACTGGTTAGCCGAGTGTGTGAAGAACTCAGCCCTGATGAAGGGCTGGCCGGTTTCAGTCATTCATAATGCAATCGATACCGATTTCTGGCGCCCACTCAATAAAAAACAAGCGCGTCTGGCCTTAAACATTGCTGAACACAAAAAAGTCGTCATGTTTGGTGCGATTGGAGGAGGAAAAGATCCCCGTAAAGGTTTTGAATTATTGTTACAGGCATTTAACAATCTTGAAGGAAAGATAAATAATTTATGGCTGATTGTTGTCGGCCAAAACCCTCCTGAGAATTATCCTGAGATTGGGTTTCCGTTATATTTTACCGGGCATGTGTCTTCTGAAGAAAAGTTGAGAGAGATTTACAATGCAGCAGATTTATTGGTGATTCCTTCACGGCAGGATAATCTTCCCAATATGGGGGTGGAAGCCTTGGCATGTGGAACCCCGGTGGTAGCTTTTAATACATGCGGCTTACCAGATCTGGTTCAACATCGTCGGACCGGGTATTTAGCAAACGCATTCGATTGTGATGATCTTGCTGCCGGTATTGAATGGGTACTGGGTTGTCTAAGCCATTCAGGAAAAGAACACGCACGTTATACTGCATTGGAACAACAATGCCGCGACTATGCGCTAAAGAATTTTTCTTATGATGTTGTCGCTGATAAATATGCCGCATTATTCACTACTCTTATCGATAATGACAGACATTCGGCAGCATGACACTTATTCAAGCATCGGTTGACCAGGAACTATGAATCTGCAACAAGACAGGCAGGGATTGCCAAGGGTAACTATTATCACCATCAGCTTTAATAGTGATAAAACGATTGCTGATACTATTGATTCAGTTGCTCGCCAGAATTATCCACATATAGAACATATCGTAATTGATGGGCAATCAACAGATGAAACGATGAAGCTTGTTGCCCATGCATCAAGTATTTCTAAATTTATTTCAGAGCCAGACCAGGGCATCTATGATGCAATGAATAAAGGCCTGGCACTTGCTGCAGGTGATATCATCGGCGTGTTAAATTCAGATGATTTCTATGCGCATTCACATGTAATCAGTGATGTGGTTGAGGCGTTCAGCCGTTATCCTGATATTGATGTGCTATTCGGGAACGTGGATGTTGTGTCAGCTGAAGATGCTGCTAAAACAGTTCGAAAATATTCCTCGGCTAAATTCAAACCCTGGCATCTTAAATATGGGTTTATGCCGGCACATCCGGCGACCTTTATAAAAAAACAATGTTACCAACGGGTTGGCAAGTATAAAGTTGATTATAAAATTGCGGCGGATTATGAAATTCTGATTCGCATGTTTCTGGTGAACAAGGTTAAATATCTGAAGTTAGATAAGACTTTAGTTAAAATGCGCACTGGCGGTGTGAGTACGTCTGGCATTAACAGCCATGTCGTCATTTCTGAGGAAATACTCAGAGGCTTGAAAGAGAATGGTGTGTATGCAAACCTTTTCATGGTGTTGTGTCGTTTACCTATTAAGCTTTATGGGGTACTCATGCTCAAACTGAGGAGAGGCTGATTCTCGTTCAATTTTTATGGAGCAATGTACAAAATGACCGAGTTTAATTCCAGGATAGGCATTCTAGGCGGTAGTGGTGTTTACGACATTGAAGGGTTGACAAACACCCGCTGGGAAAAAATCAATTCCCCTTTCGGTGAGCCTTCGGATGAATTATTGTTTGGCCAACTTAACGGTCAGCAACTGGTTTTTTTACCTCGGCATGGTCGTGGTCACAAAAAATCGCCTTCTGAAATCAATTATCTGGCTAATATTGATGCGTTGAAACGGGCGGGTGTCAGTGAGATTATTTCCGTCAGCGCAGTGGGTTCTTTAAAAGAACAATACAGCCCCGGAACCTTCGTTATTGTTGACCAGTTTATCGATCGTACCTTTGCCCGCAACAAATCATTTTTTACCAGTGGATGTGTCGCCCATGTATCGATGGCACACCCGGTCTGCTCGCGTATGGGAGACCATTTGGAAGCCGCTGCTCAAGCACTGGATATTCCAGTTGTTCGTGGTGGCACCTACTTGACGATGGAAGGGCCGCAGTTTTCTACTCTGGCGGAGTCTGAACTCTATCGCAGCTGGGGCTGTGATGTCATTGGCATGACCAATATGCCAGAGGCCAAATTGGCCCGTGAAGCAGAGATGTGTTATGCCACAGTCGCTATGGTGACTGACTATGATTGCTGGCATCCTGATCATGATGCGGTCACTGTTGAGCACGTGATCAAGGTGTTAGTGCATAATGCCGAAAACGCACGCGCCTTGGTGCAAAAGGTTGCACCTGCATTGGCTGATGATGCTCGTGCTGAACAATGCGGTTGCCGATCTGCGTTAGATCATGCCCTGATTACGGCACCTGAAGTTCGCGACCCTGCGTTATTGGCAAAACTGGATGCGGTTGCGGGAAGAGTGTTGTCCAGCGTTTAATAGCATGACCTTGTCTTTGCAACATCAATTACGTCAACAGCTGGTTGAAACCTCTTGCCGTCTGGTTGAGACAGGGTTAAACAGGGGGACTTCAGGTAATTGTTCAGTACGTTTTGATGATGGTTTTTTGATTACACCTTCCGCAGTTCCGGCGGAAGAGTTGACGCCTGACAACATGGTGTTGATGGATGGTCAAGGCAAGGTGTTGTCGGAAGGTAAGCCTTCCAGTGAATGGCGTTTTCACTGTGATATATTTCGGCAACGTAAAGATGCGCAGGCTATCGTGCATGTGCATTCGGTTTATGCGACATCACTGGCCTGTATGAACCAGGATATCCCCCCTTTCCATTATATGATGGCTGTCGCCGGAGGTGATTCTATCCGTTGTGCCCCTTATGCCTTGTTTGGTACCCAACAGCTGTCTGATAATGTGTTGCAAGCGTTACAGCACCGCAAAGCCTGTTTGATGGCCAATCATGGCATGATTGCGCTGGGGACAAGCCTTGCTCATGCCTTGTCGATTACCACAGAAGTTGAATTGCTCAGTCAGCAATATTGCCAGGTTTTACAGCTTGGGAAACCTGTTGTGTTATCCGATGAGCAAATGGCTGACGTGCAGAAAAAATTTAAAGGCTATGGTCAGTGGAACAAAAAGTAACGACTATTAAGTCTATGAACAAACTAAATAACAGGAGCCAGTATGCCCATTAAATCCAGAATTCGCACGATTCCGCATTATCCCAAAGAAGGTATTATGTTTCGTGACATCACCACGTTATTGAAAGACCCGATTGGTTTGCGGATTACCATTCACGAGCTGGTTAACCGCTACACTGGCATGCAGATCGACAAGGTGGCGGGTATTGAGGCACGCGGATTTATTGTAGGCACACCTCTGGCCTATTTACTAGGTGTAGGATTTGTGCCCGTCAGAAAGAAAGGCAAGCTGCCTGCGGAAACAGTCGATCATGAATATGAGCTGGAATATGGGGCAGACTGTATAGAAATCCATACCGATGCTATCCAGCCTGGGGAAAAAGTCTTATTGGTCGATGATTTGATTGCCACCGGGGGCACTGCGGAAGCAGCCTGTTCATTAATCAGCAAGATTGGCGGGGAAATCGTTGAATGCGCCTTTGTGATTGATTTGCCTGATGTGGGCGGTAGAAAGCGTCTGGAAGATAAAGGGCATAAAGTTTTCGCGCTGGCTGAATTTGAAGGGGATTGAGGTGACTGCAAGCAAAGTAGAAACGCTACGCTGGCGTAATAATCAACTGGAGATGATCGACCAGCGTGTTTTACCGGCTGCATTTAAATACATTGCCTACGATTCTGCACAATCTGTCGCCACAGGCATACGTGACATGGTGGTGCGGGGGGCGCCGGCAATTGGTGTGGCAGCCGCTTATGGTGTGGCATTGGAAGCAATCCAATTAAGCCGTCAGCGCCTACAGGACTTTTCAACCAACTTAACAAAAGGGATTGAAACTCTCGCGCAAAGCAGGCCGACAGCAGTGAATCTTTTCTGGGCATTGGAGCGTATGAAAAAAAAATGGCAGTCCATAGAAACCGAAATGCCTAAAACCATTGCTGATGAATTACTCAATGAAGCCCATGCGATTATGAATGAGGATATTGCCATTAATCGCACCATGGGTGCTTACGGTGCAGAATTATTAAAAGAAGGGGATCGTGTGCTGACTCATTGTAATGCCGGCGCGCTTGCCACCGCCGGACATGGCACTGCGTTGGGGGTGTTTCGTTCCGCGGTGGAAGCGGGTAAAAATATCTCGGTGATTGCCGATGAAACCCGCCCGTTTCTGCAAGGCGCCAGACTGACAGCCTGGGAAATGGTGCAGGAAAATATTCCTGTGACATTGATCTCCGATAATATGGCCGGTTTTATGATGAATACCGGAGAAATTGATGCGGTGGTGGTCGGTACTGATCGAGTGGCAGCCAATGGGGATGTTGCCAATAAAATAGGGACTTACATGGTGGCTGTGTTAGCGGCACGACACAACATTCCGTTCTATGTCGCCTGCCCCTTGTCTACGATTGATATGTCGATAAATGATGGAAAGGCCATTCCGATTGAGGAACGCCCGGTTGATGAAGTGAAAGGATTTCGGGATTATCACTGGGCGGCTGAGGGTGTTTCCATTCGAAACCCTGCATTTGATGTGACGCCTGCAGAGCTGGTGACCGGTTTGATTACTGAGCAAGGCGTTATTAAATCCCCCGACAAAAGCAAATTGATGGCATTGTTTGATCTATAATTGCAAACGATCTTCACTGAAGTGTAAACCTGAACTGCGTATAATGCTGACAGCTTAAAAAGCAAGCAATTTGTTTAATGAATAAAGTGATAATGGTAACCGGTGCAAATGGATTTGTGGGTAGAGCATTATGTCTGACTTTGGCACATCACGGGTATGAGGTAAAAGCCGTTGTCAGGCAGGCAGGTGCCATGATGAAGTCACCTGCCAATATCAAGGAAATTGTGGTCACAGATTACTCTAAGTCCGCTATTTGGAAAGGAATATTGGAGGATGTGGCCTGTGTTATCCATCTGGCGGCCAGAGCTCATGTGATTTATGATGAAACGAAAGACCCGTTGAATGAATATCGACGGATCAACGTGGGTTTCACCGAAAGTCTGTTAAAAGCAGCTATTGAGTTCAACATTCACCGCTTTGTTTTTCTGAGTTCAATAAAAGTCAATGGAGAAAGTACTTCAGGAACACCATTTAACGAAGAACATCCCCCTGCCCCTTTAGATGCTTATGGAATCTCAAAAATGGAAGCTGAGAACCTGGTTAAGGATCTCAGCTCAAAAAGCAATACAGAATATGTCATTATTCGCCCTCCATTAGTGTATGGCGCAGGAGTCAAGGCAAACTTTCTTACCTTGGTCAAACTGGTTAGAAAATCATTTCCTTTACCTTTTGCATCGGTGTCGAATGCACGTTCATTGATCGCGCTGGAAAACCTGGTTGATTTTATCCATATTTGCGCAATACATAAGAATGCATCAAATGAAACCTTTTTAATCGCCGACGGTGATGATGTGTCTACCCAGGAATTAGTCAGACGCATAGCCAGGGCAATGAATAAGAAGGCATTGTTGTTTCCTTGCCCTGTTTTAGCGATTAAAGTATTGGCGCGTTTGTCAGGGCGTCAACACATTGCACAGCGTGTTTTAGGGTCATTACAGATAAACAATTCTAAAGCGGTTAAACAATTGGGTTGGAAACCCGTCGTATGCATGCAGCAAGCACTGCATGCCACAGTTGATAACAAGACATTATGAGATGAACGTGTTAACGCTAGGCTTGCTTGTTTTTCTCGCTTCCGGATTATTTACAGGCGCGATGAGGACGTATGCGTTGAAGCATAATGTGATGGATAATGTCACTGCGCGAAGTTCCCATCAACAGCCAACTCCTCGTGGAGGCGGATTGGCGATCGTTATTACTTTTTATCTGGGCCTGTTAGTTTTCAATTTAACTGAAGTTGTTGATTTTCAGTTGAATGTATTTTTATGGCTTGGTTTATGTATTGCTGCTATCGGTTTTTGGGACGACCATGTTGATATTCCTGCACGGTGGCGACTGTTAGTGCATACCATCACTTCATTTGCTGTGATGCTGATGTTTTCAGGCATGCCGGAAATGACTGTTGTTGAGCCGTCATTTGAGCTCGGGTTGGTCGCTGTTTTAATCGGCGTGGCTGGGTTAACCTGGGGCTTGAATCTATTTAATTTCATGGATGGGACTGATGGCATTGCAGCATCGGAAACAATTTTTCTGTGTCTGGCACTGGCTATTCTGCTTAGCGATATCAACCCGGATATGGTGCCCGTATTGCTTATACTTGCCAGCTCAGCAGCAGGCTTTTTGTGTTGGAACTGGCCAAAGGCAAAAATTTTTATGGGGGATGTAAGCAGTGGTTTCCTGGGGTTTGTAATGAGTTTGGTTATTTTGCACTCTGCTATTAAGGAACCGGTGGTATTATTTGGTGGGCTGATATTATTTGGTGTTTTTGTAGTTGATGCCAGTTATACCTTGCTATATCGGTATGTTGATGGCCAAAATTGTTTGCAGGCACATTGCACTCATGCTTATCAACGTGCAGCAAAAAAATTTAGTCATTTAAACGTATTATTAACGGTTTGGGCGATAAATATCCTTTGGCTTTTTCCTATGGCCTACGGGGTTATGCATAATCCGGAATATAATGTGATCGGGTTGGCTGTAGCTTACTTGCCCTTAATCATCTTGGCCCATTGTTTTAAGGCTGGCCGTCTTCAAGAATAAGTGAAAATTAATCTTAAATCGCGTACCACCATCTTTATTCATGACTTGTTTATGATTCCTTTTGCCTGGCTGGGCGCTTACTGGTTTAGATTTAATTTAGGCATGATTCCGGATGAGTATTGGTATCCCGCATTTTTATTATTACCCGTTGTGATAGCAATTCAGGTGTGCTGTTTCTGGTATTTTGGATTACATCGAGGGGTCTGGCGCTTTTCTTCCTTACCTGACCTCATAAGAATCACCAAATCAGTGCTCATTGGCGTCATTGTTATTGCGATCACTTTCTTTCTCTATAATCGTCTGGCCAGTGTACCAAGAGCTGTAGTGCCTTTGTATGCCGGGTTACTGATGTTGCTACTGTGTGTCCCCCGCTTTATTTATCGATTCTGGAAAGAAAAAGCGTTCATTGAACGGCAAGGAAAAAGAGCGCTGATTGTCGGTGCAGGAGTGGCCGGTGAAATGCTGGCGCGTGATTTGTTGTCCAACCATATTGATGATTATTCGCCTGTTGTGTTTGCCGATGATGCAAAAGATAAATTCAAGCGCGAGATTCGAGGATTAAGTGTCGCAGGCAACATTGATAAGATTCCTTTAATCGTTGAGCAATGGGATATTGAACATATTTTGATCGCTATCCCATCTGCCAATGATGCAGAGATGCGACGCATTATCTCTATTTGTGAAAGTTGTTCTGTTCCTTTTCAAACATTGCCTTCTGTCGGGGAGTTATTAAGTCGAACAGTGACGACTGCAAATCTGCGTGATGTTTCTATTGAGGATGTTCTGGGCAGAGACCCAGTCAGAATGAATTGGACACATATCAAACAGGGATTGTTGAGCCGTACTGTGTTGGTGACAGGCGGAGGGGGGTCGATAGGTTCAGAATTATGCCGGCAACTGGCAAAAATCAGAGTAGCAGAATTGATTGTTTTTGATCAATCAGAGTTTAATCTTTATAAAATCGACGCTGATTTAAAAAATAAATTTCCTGAGATGCCAAGACGCATCGTGCTTGGTGATGTCACAGATAAATTAACAGTAGAATCTGTTATCAGTAAATACAAACCGGACGTTATTTTTCATGCAGCGGCCTATAAACATGTGCCGATGCTTGAAGAACAGGTCAGAGAGGCCGTTAAAAATAATCTGATGGGAACCAAAACGGTCGCAGCAAGCGCAGTGGCAAACGGCGTAAATCGATTTATCCTCATTTCGACAGATAAAGCTGTTAATCCGACTAACATCATGGGCGCAACAAAAAGAGCTGCCGAGATATTGTGCCAAAGCCTGGACGCAGAAAACTCGACCCGTTTCACGACGGTAAGGTTTGGCAACGTGCTCGATTCGGCAGGTAGTGTTGTGCCATTGTTCAGAGAGCAGATTAAAAGTGGCGGCCCGATAACCATTACTCACCCGGAAATCACGCGTTATTTTATGACGATTCCGGAAGCATGCCAGTTGATCATGCAGGCTGAAAGTGTCGGCGAAGGAGGGGAAATCTTTGTGCTAGAAATGGGTGAGCCGGTCAAAATTTCATTTCTTGCCAAGCAAATGATTAAGTTGAGTGGAAAAATACCCTATCAGGATATCAATATTAAATATATTGGTTTGCGTCCTGGGGAAAAGCTATTTGAAGAATTATTTTATGAGCAAGAGGAATTAATCAATACCGAATTTGATAAACTGCATTTGGCGGCAGCAAGAAAATACGATAAACAACGCGTCCTTGAACAAGTGAATGATTTAACTGACGCCTGTCAGAAGAAGGACATAGATGGTATCCTGAATCAGCTAAAGGGTTTGGTTCCTGAATATGAAAACACAGCAGACAAAAAAAACCCCCATTCAGAGAATGAGGGTAAAAAATCAAGTGGAGTGATTTGAGGAGGATCCACTTGTATACAACACCAAGGAGGTATAAATAACACACATAAGTGTGAAACTTACAAGGTATGCGACCTTGTCACGCATCATTGCAAATGGCTGCAACTAGAAACTGGGTAATCACAACAAGGTGTATAAAAAACACAACATTTTGTTGTGGATTTAGTAAATACTATACAGGGTTTAGTTGAGTTTACAATGAGGCTAGTTATAAATTGATTGTGTTTATTTCAGAAACAATTAAAATGTGGAGTCATGATTTGTAAACAGGAGATGTGTCTATGGATAAATTAACCAGTATGAATGTGTTTGTTAGAGTGGCAAAAGCAGGTAGTTTTGCAGGTGCAGCCAGAGACTTAGGTATCTCCAGAGCGATGGCCACTAAGCATATTATGCAACTGGAAAGCGAGTTAAACACCCGCTTATTTAATAGAACGACACGTAGTTTAAGTTTGACCGAAGTAGGTGAATCTTATCTTGAACGTTGCCAACAGGTGCTGCTGGATGTTGAAGATATGGAGGCAGCCGTCACGCATTTGCAGAATGAACCACGAGGGTTGCTTAAAATCAGTGCTCCCCCTGTCATTGGTGCGACGAATATTGCCCCTGCACTAACTGAATATTTAAAAGATTATCCTGAACTGTCTGTAGACATCGTGTTAAAAGGCGGTCAGGTGGATTTAATTGATGAAGGCGTTGATATTGCAATTTATATTGGCCCGATCAGTGACACCAGCCTGGTGGCCAGAAAAATTGCCAGTTCTTCTTTGGTCGTATGCGCATCGCCTGATTACCTTGAAAAATACGGTACCCCAATGGATCCGGATGACCTGACCAAACATAGTTGCCTGATAAATTGGGCCATTCCGCCGCGTAATAAATGGAAATTCAAGGGTATTCTTGGTGAAATAGAAGTCAATGTTGAAGGGCGAATGAATGCCAATATGGGCGACCCGATCAGGGTAGCGGCAGTGAACGGGCTGGGACTGATTATGTTGCCAAAATATATGGTCGGTCGTGATATTGAAAAAGGCAAGCTGGTGCCGGTCATGCAGGATTACGAAATTGCTCCGCTTGATATTCATGCGGTATATCCGCATCGCAAGTACCTGTCAGCCAAAGTCCGCGCATTTATTGATTTTATTCAGGAGTGGTTACCGCATCGTGTCGGCATGATGCGATGAATGCGATCCGCGATAAATGGGATAATATTTATCAACAGAAAACAGGCGCTGGACAGGAAGCAGATGTACTGAGTGAGCACCTTTTTTTATTGCCACAGCAAGGACATGCATTGGATCTGGCCAGTGGCTTGGGCGCCAGTGCATTGCTGCTGGCCAGAGAAGGCTTACAGGTTGAGGCCTGGGATATATCTTCTGTTGCATTGGAAAAGCTTGATCAGCAGGCTGCCGGGAAACAACTCAACGTGACCCCTCGAGCGTGTGACATCACACCTGCAACACTACAGAACCACTCATTCGATGTGATTGTGATTAGCCGCTTTCTTGACCGCTCACTTTCTCATGCGATAATAGCCGCTTTAAATCCGGGGGGATTGCTCTTTTATCAGACTTTTGTGCAGGATAAAGTCTCTGAGAGTGGGCCGTGTAACCCTGACTTTTTACTCAAAAACAACGAATTATTACATATGTTTTCTCCATTGCAGACGGTGTTTTATCGGGAATATTCTCGTATAGGAGACTTGAGTGTCGGAGAGCGTAACGAGGCCATGTACATAGGCCGTAAAGCATAACCGATATGAGAGAAAACCTTGATCCCAAACAAAGCTGGCAATTTATGCAGGATAATCCGCAGGCGGTATTGATTGATGTGCGGACAGCCATTGAGCACAGTTTTGTAGGCCAACCCATTGGCGCCATCCATATTGCCTGGAAAGAATTTCCTGGCATGCAGCCGAATGCGGCGTTTGTCAAACAGATCAAGGAAACCGTACCCGATCATGCGACGCCTTTATTGCTGTTGTGTCGCAGTGGTCAGCGTTCTGTTGCGGCGGCTGAATCATTGCAATCAGAAGGCTATCAGCATCTAATTAATATCGTGGAAGGCTTTGAAGGTTCCCAGGATGAAAACAAGCACCGAGGCAATCTGGGGGGCTGGCGTTTTCATGGACTGCCTTGGCAGCAAAACTGATATCCACTAACGAATAACTGTTCTCACATACAAACATAACAACACGCTGGCGAACAGAGGCAGCCGTTTCTGGCTGTCTGAACATCTATTTTCCTTAACCATTTATCCATTAATACAGTGATTGAAAAACTTAGAAATATCGCCATCATAGCGCATGTTGATCATGGCAAAACCACGCTGGTAGACCAATTATTACAGCAGTCCGGCACCTTTGCATCGCATGAAAAAGTCGATGAAAGGGTGATGGATTCCAACGATCTGGAAAAAGAACGCGGGATTACCATTCTGGCCAAAAATACCGCGATTGACTGGAACGGCTACCATATCAATATCGTTGACACACCGGGGCACGCCGACTTTGGTGGAGAAGTTGAACGGGTGTTGTCGATGGTTGATTGTGTATTGCTGCTGGTTGATGCAGTGGACGGTCCCATGCCGCAAACCCGATTTGTAACGCAAAAAGCATTTGCACTGGGATTGAACCCCATTGTGGTGATAAACAAAATTGACCGCCCCGGCGCACGCCCGAATTGGGTGATTGACCAAACCTTCGATCTGTTTGATCGTCTGGGCGCGACAGATGAGCAGCTGGATTTTCCGATTGTGTATGCCTCTGCGCTGAATGGCTACGCCGGACTGGAAGACGATATTTCCGGTGGTGATATGACGCCATTGTTTGAAACCATCGTCGAAAAAGTCAGTCCGCCGGATGTTGACCCGGACAAACCGTTTCAGATGCAGGTGATCAGTCTGGACTATAACTCTTATGTCGGAGTCATCGGTATTGGCCGCATCAAACGCGGAACCGTAAAAACCAATATGCAGCTGAACATTCTTGACCGTGAAGGCAATACGCGAAATGGACGCATGTTACAGATTTTTGGTTTTCATGGCCTGGAAAGAGTTGAGGTTCCGCAGGCGCAAGCGGGGGACATTATCGCTTTTACCGGCATCGAGAGTTTGCAAATTTCTGACACCCTGTGCCACCCGGATGCGGTTGAAGCCTTACCTGCATTGACGGTGGATGAACCTACGGTGAGCATGACATTTCAGGTTAACACCTCACCTTTCGCCGGACGTGAAGGCAAGTTTGTCACGTCAAGACAGATTCGTGATCGCCTGCAAAAAGAGCTGCAACATAATGTGGCTTTACGCGTTGAAGACACAGACGACCCGGATAAATTCAAGGTGTCAGGACGGGGTGAATTGCACTTGTCTATCTTGATTGAAAACATGCGCCGAGAAGGTTTTGAGCTGGGCGTATCGCGGCCGGAAGTCATCATCAAGGACATCGATGGTGAAAAATGTGAGCCCTATGAGATGGTGACTATTGAAGTGGAAGAAGTGCATCAGGGCTCTATCATGGAAAAGCTGGGCGAACGTAAAGGTGATTTGCAAAACATGGAGCCGGACGGCAAAGGGCGTATTCGTCTGGAATACATCATGCCGTCACGCGGCCTGATTGGATTTCAAACCGAATTCATGACCGCCACCTCCGGTTCTGGTTTGATTTATCATGTATTTGACCATTACGGGCCGATGAAGGTGGGTACAGTGGGCAGTCGTCAGCGAGGTGTACTGATTTCCATGGTACAGGGAAAAGCATTGGCTTACGCCTTGTTTAACCTGCAGGAACGCGGTGAATTATTTGTTGTGCATGCTGATGAAGTCTATGAAGGCATGCTGGTAGGTATTCATTCGCGCCCGAATGACCTGGTGGTTAACCCGACGAAAGCAAAACAACTCACCAATATTCGTGCAGCCGGTTCAGACGAAAATCTGACGCTGACCAAGATTCAGAAATTGACCTTGGAGCAGGCACTGGAGTTTATCGATGATGATGAACTGGTGGAGGTGACGCCGGAATCCATTCGTTTGCGAAAAAAACTGCTGAAAGAACACGAAAGGAAACGTGCATCACGTTCAGATGCGTAGTCATCAGTAAATCCTGAATCCGTGACTTCACTACGGCACAGAACGCACGCTTTTGATTCTACAGCGGTCAAAAAAATACCCGCTTAACCTTATGGGTGAAGCTAAGATTTTTTAAACCTTCTGTGGAGCCAAGATCTTACGCTCTGCTATCTGCATTGAAATCACGGATTCAGGTAAATTTCAATAGGGCGTCACGCTGTACATCTGGAGTGGCTTACCTCATATGAAAACGGGCAAGATAACCAAAATGATCCGAGACTTTAGGATAAAAATGGTTGTTGAATATCACATCCATTGCATAGACATGAAACGGCCCGCCATTGCGTTTGAAAATATAATCAATCCGTTTGGGCGGTGAATTGCGCCAGCCGTCAATCTTGCCCTGATAGCTGGGTTCAAAAAAACGGTGTGGATGCAGCATATAAAATTGATCCACATATTCCTGATGTTGGACAATATGCCGATAGCTATGATCGCCCGCTGGTGCATTAAAGTCGCCCACCATCAAATCACCGCGCACACCAAAATGATAACGCGAATCAATCAACTGTTTCAGGCGGGGATATTCTTCATAAAACCCGTGATGCGCCCAGCTTAAATGTACGTTGGACACATGCAGCAAACCGAACCAGGGGACATCAATGCAGGATAGCGTGACATTGCGCGACATGTAATTATCCTTGCGCTGGTCGTAAGAGACATAGGTCGAATAATTATGATGCATCGGGTAGCGGCTTAATATTGCCGTGCCTTCGCGCCAGTGGCCAAAGCCAATATGGCTCCAGTCCTGATAAATGTGAAAATAATGTCCCCAGTTGCGCAGCCGTTGGCAAATGCGGAATGCCATATTGGATGGAGCTTCACCATAAGGATGGGCGATAGGGTCATGCATGTATTCACCGACTTCCTGAAAACAGATGATATCAATATTCTGCTGACAAATGGCTTCGGCAATGATATGAACTTCCCACTCATGCAAATGCATGGTCTCAAAGGGACAATGGCGCGGGTGTTGTTGATAAGTGTGCAGGTTAAGTGTGAGTAAGGATAATTGCATAGGCCTGAATCTCGATCAGTGTGTGCAGCCTATCTCTCATTTATGACAATGTTATGAAATCAATGGGTTAGCTTGGCATTTAATGTCATTATTTTTTCTGCTAATAGTTTGTCACTGGCATACAAAACCCCGCCATGATTCATGTACGTGGAATCTGCTCGGTTCAAATCCAGCGGTTTGCCAAAAATATCACTGGCGAAAGCTTGTGCTTCATGAAACAGACACGACGTTGCGGCATAATCCCATAAACTTCCGCCGCCCTCGCCTTGCCTGGGCAGTTTAAAATAAGTGGCAGCCCCCTGCTCCAGTACCTGACAGGCGTTCATTGCCCCGCCTCCCTGCAATAAAACTTGTAATCCTGCATAGCCAAGATCATGCGCAATCAATTCCAGAGCTTCTGTGACTGAAGTGTAATGAGGATGCTGAGCAAAACTGCGATCAGTTAAAAAGCGCAGGGGTTGCTGAGCAGCAGGCAGTGTTTGCTTGCAAACAAAGGTTTTACCATTGCGTAATGCACCCTGTCCTTTGATTGCACAGTATAGGTTCTTACGCAGGGGATCATAAATCACGCCAATAAAGGGTGTTCCATCTTGGGCGACGAGTGCAATAGATACGGCATAGCCCGGTTTGCGTTCGACAAACGACAGCGTGCCGTCCATCGGATCAATGCTCCAGAAATAACCCTTGAGCAGACGTTCTTTGTTGTCTGGCGTTTCCTCCGACAGCAGGGCAAGATCAAAATAATCAC
>SPJL01026729.1_pt1 | contig 25516 bp, 19 predicted proteins | sample 3741751 | NCBI WGS metagenome assembly SPJL01 (sample SAMN10925998, study PRJNA522277) | cold seep metagenome | isolation source: Elba SIP-enriched marine methane seep metagenome, extraction at timepoint T3 | place: Italy: coast of Elba, Mediterranean Sea | reverse complement strand
TATGTACATCAAGGCGTGATTGTTGGGCCTGAAGGCGACCCGATCTTCTGGGGCCGGCGCATGGATGCCAACGGGGCCATGCGCACCTGCTATATGGCAGAGGCGGATATCCTTGGGTATTCAGATGATTTCGTGATGTCGACCGAACGCCATGCGATGCAGGATCTAGCCCGTGTGATTGCTGCGCGCGGCTGGGCTGACAAGCGGCTTGGTGTGGAGATGGAGAATTATTATTACTCCGCGCGCGCCCATGCTGTCCTGTCAGAGCACCATGCGGGAGAGACAACCGACGCAACGGCGCTGGTGAACTGGCAACGCGCAGTGAAGTCAGAAGCGGAACTTCACTTCATGGGTCGCGCTGCCCGGATTGTTGAGAAAATGCATGATCGCATCCTGGAGACCATCCGCCCCGGTATCCGAAAAAATGAGCTTGTTGCGGAGATTTTTCACGCCGGGATCTGGGGCGCGGAGGATGAAGACGGCCGCTATGGCGGTGACTATCCGGCAATCCTACCGCTTTTACCGACAGGCATGGATGCTACTGCCGCGCATCTGACCTGGGATGACCGCGTGATGGAAAAAGACGCCGCGACATTCTTTGAAATCGCCGGCGTGTACCGTCGCTATCATGTACCGCTTTGCCGGACGATCCATCTGGGCCCTGCCCCCACCGATATGCGGGCAGCGGAAGAAGCGGTCATTGAAGGCATCGATGACGGCATGAACGCGGCGCGTGCCGGTAACACAGCCGGCGATGTGGCGCGCGCATTCTATGATGTTCTCGCCAAGCGCGGTATCAGTCGGGAAGGCCGCTGTGGCTATCCAATCGGCCTCAGCTACCCGCCTGATTGGGGTGAGCGGACCTATTCCATCCGGCCAACGGATGAAACAGAGCTCAAGCCTGACATGACCTTCCATTTCATGCCAGCGCTGTGGATGGAAAACTGGGGCCTGGAGATCACCGAAACCCTGCGGATCATGGAGACAGGCCCAGCCCAATGCCTTGCCGATTATCCCAGAAAACTGTTTGAGAAATCCTAGAGTTCCTCTCAACCGCTTGATACGGCTGGTATTTGCAGCGTAACTAGATAGATGAAAAAGACGCTTTCGATTTGGGTTATCCTGACCTTCGGCTTCGGGGGCCTTTTGGCCGCTGGAATCGGGGCGTCGCTTTTCGTCGGCCTTTCCACTGCCTTTCATAACACCCGAGATCTTTTGTCGGAAAACGCCGAAGGTTTGGTTCTGCGTATTGAAGAAGAGATTGAGAGCCGACTGCTGCCGATTGAGCGACAGGCGCGGTTTATTGAGAAACAGGTCTGGACGGGTAAGCTTAATCTTCGCGATCAGGATGATCCCGAGACCGCTGCATTTTTTCGATCCTTTCTAGGCGCCGCTCCGCAAGTCAGTTTAGTCGGTATCATGCGTACCGACTTCAGTTACGAAGGGTGGCTTCAGGACGACGTTCCCGTGCCCCCCTCCAACTATTCTGACAATCCAGTGGTGAAGGAATGGTTGGACGCTGGACGGGAGGGCCCTGCCCCTCAATGGGGTCCGCCCTTTTGGTTCCAGGAGATGGATAGCGCCGTGATCATCCACGAAACGCCGCTATTCGACCAACAAGGCTATATCGGATATCTGACCTTTGTTGTGCCAATCTCAACCCTGTCTAAGGATATCGCTGATATCTCGGATACAAGCTTCATCCTTTCCGGTGACAGCGATGTATTGGCTCACCCGTTGATGATCGGGTGGCGCCCGCTCGACAGCACGACGGACGCGGATGCAGCGGCAATCTATGCCGGTAAGAGTGCCTTGATGCCGGTAGGCGACCTTGGCGATCCGGTTTTGGAGCGGATCTGGACTGCTGATGATGCCGATCTGCCTTTGCTCGGCAGGATGAAGAACGCCAAGGGCGTGGCCATCGAGTTGGGGGGCGAATGGTACCTGATGCTCTACAAGCCGGTAGAGGGTTTCGGTCCCAAGACCTGGTATATCGGCACCTATCTCAGTTCCAATCAGGCTTGGTCGAGCTGGGTGCGACTGTTCGAGGCCGGCATTGCTGGCATTGTTGTTCTGTTGATCGCGACCATCGCGAGCCTGCTCATGTCGCGCCGATTGAGCCGCCCGATTGAAGCCTTGGCAGAAGCCTCCCGCGCGGTGCGGGAAGACCGCTTGAACGACGTCCCCACCTTTCCAAAGAGTCGGATCACGGAATTATCTGCAGCCATGAAATCCTTCGCCCGCATGGTGGAAGGTTTGGCGGAGCGGGACCGTATTCGCGCGACCCTGGGCCGCTATGTCCCGGAACGCGTCGCCCAACGGCTGTTAAGTCAGGAAGGCGTTCTGGAACCTGTCGAGGCGGAGGCAACCATCCTATTCTGCGACGTCGCCGGTTTCACGGCATTGACGGAAAAGCTGGGACCGGTCCGGATTGTCGAGGTGCTGAATGCCTATTTCTCCTCCATGACCAAAATTATCGAGGCGAGAGGCGGGGTCGTCACACAGTTCCAGGGCGATGCAATCCTGGCGATCTTCAACACACCGATCCCTGCAGACAATCACGCGAGTCAGGCCTGTCGGGCGGCAATGGAAATGATCCACACCGTGGAGCGGGAAAGCTTCGCCGGGGAAGTTCTCAAGTGCCGGATCGGGGTGAATACCGGGCCTATCGTCGCCGGTGCTGTCGGTGCCGAGGACCGCTTGACCTACACGGTCCATGGCGACGCTGTTAACCTCGCCGCACGGATCGAGGCCCTCAACAAGGAACTGGGCACGACAGTGCTTATGACCGAAGCAACGGCAAGGTTGGCCCCTGAAGTCGTTTGGCATGAAGCCGGAACTGTCTCAGTTCGCGGTCAACACGGCGACGTCACCGTGTTCCGCCCCGGCTGAGGCAGAAAGTCGTGCCCTCTCTCCTACAATACCTCGACCTGATCGGGATTGCGGTCTTCGCGATTTCCGGGGCCTTGGTTGCCTCCCGAAAAGAGATGGATTTGGTTGGCTTCGGCTTGATGGCAAGCCTGACCGGGATCGGCGGTGGATCGCTTCGCGATATCTTGCTGAACCGGCCGGTCTTTTGGATCGAGACGCCATATTATGTCGCCGTCTGCCTCGCCATCGCGGCATTGGTCTTCTTCACTGCCCATATCATCAATCGCCGCTATGTCGTGCTGCTCTGGGCAGATGCCGTTGGGCTTGCCGCCTATACCGTGATGGGGGCTGAGGTCGCCCTATCCGCCGGGACCGATCCGCTGGTCGCCATCGTCATGGGAATCATGACCGCGACATTCGGCGGGCTGGCCCGCGATGTTGTCGCCAATGAAACCCCATTGATCCTCCGCAAGGAAGTCTACGCCACCTGCGCCCTGGCGGGTGCTGCGGTTTATGTGTTGCTGCGTGTTCTCCAGATAGAAACGATGATCGCGGTTCCACTCAGCGTCACAACCGGTTTTGTGCTTCGCGCAGCCGGGATCGGTTTCGGTTTAACCCTGCCGACCTATAAGCCAAGACCGGGACGCCCCTACGAGTGAAGGACTTGACGGAAGGAATGCCTGCTATTCCTCCGTTGTACCAACAATCCTGTTGAGGGATAATTTCCTGGATTCGCCATACCCTTTGATCCCAGCCAAGGCCGATACAATGAAGGACCTTCATCTGATCCTATGCGCCCTTCTGGTCGCGACCCTATCTTACGCTCGCCCCTCGGCAGCGGATCAACTGACGCTGTCTCCCGAACTCAAGGCCGCCGTGGGCTTATGGCTGGCTGACGATGATGAAAGGGCACTACCGGCGCTCTCAGAGCTTGCCAATGCCGGAGACCGAAGCGCGCAGCTATTCCTGGCACTGGTGGAGAGAACGAGACTTGGCCCGACGGATTATGTGACCGCCCTGTCGCGCGACGCCCTGTTAGACACCTTCCGGCCACCAAAACCCGAAAGCCGTTTCCGTCCAAGCTGGATCGATAAATTGGCAAATGACGGTGATGCATTTGCGCTCACGCTCCGCCAATCGTTCCTCCCCGATCCCAATCCCGGTGCGATCAAAAGCTTGCTGGATGCCGGGGAGGTAAACGCGGCCAAAATCGGCATTCGCTACCTCTCCCTATACGGAACGACTGACGACCGAGAGACGCTACTGAATGCACCCTATTCTCTGTATGGCCTAAGGCCCTTCGTGCTCGCCCAACATGTTGATGGCAAGGACAAGACCCAAGGCCTCGAAATTGTCCGGGAAATGGCGCGTTTCGGGTCTGGCCGTACCGTTGGGAACGACGATTCTTATGCAAGGGATCTCGCGATCTATTTGAACTATGGCTACCCCTTTGGGGCCGCGACGAGGGATAACCCGTGGCGGGACGATATCGCGGCATGGATGGCAAAATCAGATGCCAGCCAACCGATTACATCCTTTTGCCGGAAACACTGCGACGATGAAGTAACGAATTGCGGCGTCTCCGTTTTGGGATTGATCGGTGGCTATCAGGTCGCCATCCGGTTCGCGAGCCCGCTTGAGGGTGTTTTATCAAGCCGTGACTATGCCGATAGCGCGAGAGCGCATGGCACCATTCTGCGACGGATCGCCAGCTTGGAAAGCGAGCAAGGGGACGGCTATCTCGCTTCCCTGGATGAAATCGCGGAACAGAGCCAATGCATTGCCACCCTGGTTGCCCCGCTTCGTGCAAAGGCCGCGCACCAATAGAGCCTAGAAGCATTTTCCGGGATCTGAAGTAATCATCGCGACGGCTCGCTGGCTAGACCACATGAAGCCTCACGGACAAAGCCATAAGATACTCACAATAATTTATTTGTTGCTTAACAAACAAATTATTGCTTCAGTGATTTCATTGAATCGCCGTCAGGGAGTTGGTCGTATGAAAATCGAAGATATTATCAATCTAGACCTCTATCCGATTAAAGACCCATCAAGTTCTAAAGCGATTGATGCCGCAGACCGCGCGCGACAGGAACTCGACGCGCATCAATATGTGGCGCTTCCGAATTTCATCCGTGAAGAAGCGCGCCTCCATGCCATCGAGCAAGTGAAGCAGGCGCTCCCCCGCGCCCATCACAACGCATCCAACCGCAACTGCTATCTACACCGTGTTGGCGATCCATCGCTTCCACAAGATCATCCGCGCAATATCCTGCAACCCGCCAGCTCCCGGATGCTCGCAACGGACTTGCTGCCTGCCTCCAGCCCGCTGAAGGCCCTCTATTATTGGAGCAGCATGATGCGCTTCGTTGAGCGCGTGGTGGGGATCGAAGCCCTCTACGCGAATGAAGACCCGATGCAGCCGGTGAATGCCCTGTGTTTTCAGGAAGGCGATCGCTCCGCCTGGCATTTTGATTCCAATAACGCCTTTACGATGACATTGATGCTGCAAGCACCGATATCCGGGGGACGGTTCCAAATGGCCCTGAATACGCGGACCGATGATGATCAATGCATTGACCGCGTCCGGGGTGTTCTATCCGGCAAGGATGAGACTGTTATCGATGTCGCCCGGGAAGAAGGCGCTTTGTGCATCTTCAGGGGATGCAATTCGCTTCACCGGGTCTCGCCAGTCGAAGGCAAAAGGCTTCGCATCATGGGTGTGTTTGTCTATGAGAAACAGCCGGGCGTGATCGGAGATCCGAAAGTCAATGAAACCGTCTATGGCCGGGCCTCCGCTGCGGCGGCATGATCGTCACGCTGCAAAGGTTATGACTTGCCGGCTACATGTTCCCCGATATAGGCGTGGCAGAGGGCGATAGATCGTTCATACGTGATCGATTGATTATGGATCGACATGCCAAGCCAGAACCCGTCCATCAGGGCGGCCAAACCTACAGCCGCTTCCCGGGCATCTAACGACACCCCAGCCTCTTCCGCCGCCTCTGAGAACATTTTCTCAACACGACCAAGATACGGCTCATACAAATCTGCATTGGCATCTTTGACTAAGGGATTAAACCGAACCTCGTGCCAGAAGCTGAGGAAGGCGTCACGCGAGGTCGGATTGAAAACTTTGTCGGAAAAAAGCGCTGCCGGCAGGGCCCGCAGCCGCTCCAGCTTCGTCTTGGGCGCCATGCGTTCAATTTCCGCAGCGACACTTTCCGTGGCCGAATGAAACAGATGTTTGAACGCTTCCGCGATCAGCACTTCCTTGCTGTCGAAGTAATGCCCCGTCAAGCCGCGCGAAGCGCCGGCGGCGTCGCAGATGGTCTTCAAAGTCGTGCCTTCAACCCCATGCTTCGCCATGGAGATAATCGCCCCCTCCATCAACGTGATGCGGCGATATTCATTAATCTCGGCATGGGTCCGCGGCCTTTCAGGACTCGTCCCACCTTGCAATGCACTCTTGAAATCCACGCTCAACCCAATGTCCTGTTGATTTGTTTCAAAGAATTGATAGCGGAATTCAAATCAAGCGTCGATATTGAATGGAAAAATAGGCGGCAGGTAAGATACCTCATCTAAAACGGCGCTCCTTACCAACCGACCATAGGCTCAGCCGACCTTGACCGTCAGCGTGCAATGACATCATTCATCATCAGTGGCGTCCCGGGCAATGACGGGCTACATATCGCCAATGATCAATGCGCAATCTGAAGCATCTGGGAAAGTGGCTATCATCGGCGGTGGTCCCGCCGGGCTGATGGCGACGGAAGCCATTTGTGATGCTGGTATTCCCGTCGATATCTTTGACGCAATGCCATCACTGGGACGGAAGTTCCTGATGGCGGGGAAGAGCGGGCTTAACCTTACCAATGCAGAACCAATGGAGCGCTTGTTGCGGCGCTATTCCGTTCTGCCAGAGCTCCTCCGCGCGGCAATCGACGCCTTTCCACCGCAACGCATCCAGGACTGGGCAAACGGTCTGGAGATTGAGACATTTGTCGGCAGCACAAACCGCGTGTTCCCAAAGGAAATGAAAGCCGCCCCGTTGCTACGCGCCTGGCTGCGACGACTAAGGAATACTGGGGCCACGATCCATGCGCGGCATCGTTGGACTGGATGGGATGACGCGGGTGCACTTGTCTTTGACACCCCGGAAGGACGCACACCCTATCTGGCAGAGCAAACCATTCTGGCGCTTGGTGGCGGGTCCTGGCGCCGGCTGGGCTCGGATGGACGCTGGACCGGTTTGTTGGCTGAAAAAGGCGTCGAGATCACCCCTTTCAAGCCATCCAACTGCGGTTTCGAAGTCGATTGGAGCGACCATCTTCGGACCCGCATTGCAGGTCAGCCGGTGAAAGCCGTCGCCCTTTCCTTCAACGGACAAACGGTGCGCGGCGATCTCATGATTACCGAAAAGGGAGTTGAGGGTGGCCCCGTCTATATGCTTTCCACCCCATTACGGGACGCCTTGGCCAGCTCGATGGACACAGTTCTGTCAGTAGACTTAAAGCCGGACCTGACACTCTCAGAGATTTCAGAAAGATTGGGAAGCCGTCGGGGGAAGGCCTCGCTTTCTACACATATGAAACGCTCGATAGGGTTAAAGGGCGCCGCTTCTGTTTTACTTCATGAGTTTAGCGATGCAAAATCGATGGCTTCCCCGGAAAAGCTCGCCGCTCTCATAAAAGCCCTGCCGATATCACTGCTTCGGCCCCGCCCCATCGACGAAGCAATTTCAACAGCCGGTGGTGTAAGCTGGTCAAGCTTGAATGCCGGGCTGGAACTTAGGTCCTTGCCCGGCACCTTTGCCTGCGGAGAAATGCTGGATTGGGATGCGCCGACAGGCGGCTACTTGCTAACCGCCTGCCTTGCCTCCGGTCATTGGGCAGGAAACGCTTTCGCCAAAGCCTACGCGAAGTAAGGCTGAGAGCCTTATTCCGCCGCCACGGCCGAAGCAGACGCCTCAACTTTCGCCGCACAATACTTGAATTCCGGAATCTTCCCGAAAGGATCAAGCTGCGGGTTGGTCAGCATATTGGCCGGCCCTTCGGCAAAGCAGAAGGGGATGAAGACCATACCTTCGGTCACATCCCGATCCGCCCGCGCCTTCACCCGAATTGAGCCGCGCCGCGTGTGGACATCAACGAACTCACCCGGCTTGATCCCCTGACGCGCCAGCCAGCGGGGATGCAAGTGAGCAACCGCTTCCGGCTCCAGCGCATCCAGGACCGTTGCACGACGGGTCATGGCACCGGTGTGCCAATGCTCCAGAAGCCGCCCCGTGGTCAGGACCATCGGATAATCGTCATCCGGCACTTCTGCCGGGGGCACAAGATCGGTCGGGACCAGCTTGCCCTTACCGCTTGCCGTCGGGAAGCCATCGACAAAGATGATCGGCTGTCCCGGATCATCTTCCGACGCGCAAGGATAGGTAACCACACCCTGCTCTTCCAGCCGTTCCCAGCTAATGCCTTTGATCGAATCCATCACCTGGCGCATCTCGGTCAGAGTTTCGCGCGGATGGGTATAGGTCCAATTGAGGCCCGCGCGATTCGCAATCTCTTGGATGATCCACCAGTCCTGGCGGGCCTGCCCCGGCATATCAAGCGCCGGACGGGCGAGCTGGACCTGCCGGTTGGTGTTGGAGAAGGTGCCCCATTTCTCCGGAAAGGCGGAGGCAGGCAGGACAACATCCGCATAGGTGCAGGTCTCTGTCATGAAGATGTCCTGAACCACCAGATGCTCCAGCTTGGCCAATGCCTGACGGGCATGGGCCGCATCCGGGTCCGACATCGCCGGGTTCTCACCCATGATATACATGCCCCGAATCTCGTCGTTCAGGATCGCATTGACGATCTCAACCACGGTCAACCCGCGCTTGTCATCCAGCTCGGCACCCCAGAAATCCTGATATTTCTGGCGGATATCGCCATTCTCAACCGATTGATAGTCGGGATAGACCATCGGGATCAGCCCGGCATCGGACGCGCCCTGAACATTGTTCTGACCACGCAGCGGATGCAGCCCGGTCCCATCGCGACCGACCTGACCAGTGATCAGAGCCAAGGTGATCAGGCACCGGGAATTGTCGGTTCCATGAACATGCTGCGAGATACCCATCCCCCAGAAGATGATGGATCGCTCGGCAGTCGCATAGGTCCGCGCGACCTCCCTGATCGTGTCGACATCGATGCCGCAATGTTCCGCCATTGCTTCAGGGGAGAAGCGCTTCGAGTTTTCCGCGATCGCATCATAATTATCGACATTTGCCTGAATATACTGCCTGTCGATCAGGTCTTCATCGATGATCGTGTGGATCATGGCATTCAACAGTGCCACATCGGCACCCGGCTTGAACTGCAAGTGCTTCCAGGCATGGCGGGTCAGGTTCTGATGACGCGGATCCATAACGATCAGCTTCGCGCCGCGCTTCGTTGCCTGTTTCAAGAAGGTCGCGGCAACCGGATGGTTTTGGCCCGGACGCGCGCCGATCACGATGATGCAATCACTGTCTTTCGCTGCGGTGAAGGGGGCGGAGACCGCACCGGAATTGATGCCTTCCATAAGAGCCGCTACCGAGGACGCATGGCAAAGCCGGGTGCAGTGATCGACATTGTTTGTATGGAACGCCGTGCGGATCAATTTCTGGAACAGATAGGCTTCTTCGTTGGAACCCTTCGCCGATCCGAAACCGGCGAGCCCCTTGGAGCCTTGTTCCGCATAGACTTTGTTCAAGCCTCCTGCGGCGCGATCCAACGCTTCTTCCCAAGTTGCTTCCCGGAAATGGGTTTGCCAATTGGCCGGATCGAAATCGTCATCCCAGCGCTTCGCAACCCCGTCCTTGCGGATCAGCGGGCGGTCCAGACGGCCGGAGTGGCTGGCATAGTCCATACCGAAACGACCCTTAACACAGAGACGCTGTTCATTGGCCGGACCGTTTTTGCCGTTCACCTCGACAATCTTGTTGTCCTTCACATGGATTTTGGTTTGGCAGCCGACACCGCAATAGGGGCACAGGCTCTCCACAACCTTATCTGCATCGCCCAAATAGACTTCGTTCTCATCCAGCTTGGTCGCCGGCATCAGCGCGCCTGTCGGACAGGCCTGCACACATTCACCGCAAGCAACGCAGGTGCTGTCCCCCATCGCATCATCAAAGTCGAAAACGATTTTTGCATTATGTCCCCGACCGGCCATGCCGATAACGTCATTGACCTGCACTTCCCGACAAGCGCGGACACAGAGATTACAGTGAATACAGGCATCCAGATTGACCCGCATTGCCGGGTGGCTGCCATCGGTCGGTTGAGCGGCCCGCTTGTCGAAGCGGCTAGTCTCGATCTCCATCCGGTCGACCCAGGTCCAGAACTTGGAGTTGGTCTCATGCGCGACCTCGCGCTCCGGCTGATCGGCGAGCAGCAGTTCGAACACCATTTCCCGCGAGGCCTTGGCGCGTTCAGAGGCGCTTTTGACGACCATCCCTTCCGCCGGCGTGCGAATGCAGGAGGCGGCGAGCGTCCGCTCCCCTTCGATTTCCACCATGCAGGCGCGGCAATTGCCATCCGCACGATACCCGGGCTCCGGCTGCCAACAAAGATGCGGAATTTCAACGCCTTCTCTTTGGGCGACCTGCCAGATGGTCTCACCGGCATCAGCGGTAACACTGCGACCGTCGAGCGTGAAAGACACGGAAGCGGAAGCGTCATTTTGCGACATGGAGCAACCTCAACATTTGAGCCCGCCAAAGGGCCGAGACAGAGTTCTAAAACGTTGCCGACAGTGCCCCAATCGAACAGGTCACTATAGCGCATACGCGGCATCCGACACTTCGTTTGCGCCACTGTCGCACACAAGGATTTGACCATCGAAAGCCGGCCCGAGGATTGCATCACCAACACAGTGCCCCCTATATCGGCGTTAAGGAGATCGCGAGATGAGTGGCGAATCGAAAGCAGTGTCTGTCGGCATCGTCGTGCCCAGCCTGAACGCCGGCAGTGGCATTGGTGCCTGCCTTGAACGGCTGACGATCCCTGCGGATGGGCTCGACATTGATCTCGTCGTCAGCGATGGCGGCTCCAGCGACGACACCCTGGACATCGCCGCCCGTTTCAATGCCCGGATTACCGTGGCAGAGGGGGGTCGCGGCCCGCAATTGGCGACAGGAGCCGACACGGCCTTTGGCGATTGGTTGCTTTTCGTCCATGCGGATACTTTGCTACCCCGACATTGGCCGGAACTGGTGCGGGTATTCGCCGAATCCACATCACATGAGCGCCAAGCCGCCTATTTCGACCTCGGTCTCAACGATGACGCCCCGGAGGCGCGGCGGCTGGAGCGTATGGTCGCCTGGCGGTGCCGTTTGTTTGGTCTGCCCTATGGTGACCAGGCATTGCTGATTTCCCGCCAATTTTATGAAGAACTTGGCGGCTATCCGGCGATCCCCTTGATGGAGGATGTGGCTCTGGTCCGACGGATCGGCAAAGCGCGGCTGGCTAGGTTCCCGGCAGCGGTTGTTACGGACGCGCGACGCTATCAACGTTCCGGCTATATCCTGCGGGCCTTGCGTAACCTGAGCTGCCTCGGGCTCTATTTCCTGGGTCTGCCACCCCAAACGATCAAGCGGCTGTATGGATGAAAGGGACCGTTATCCTTTTTGCCCGCGTGCCACGATACGGCACGGTCAAGTCAAGGCTGGCCCGTGACATCGGGCGGCTTAACGCCTTGCGCTTCTATCGTCAGACCTTGGCCAGCACCATTCGGAAGCTGAACCACGATCCCCGTTGGCGGCTGGTCATTGCGGCAACCCCTGATCGGCAGCGACTCGGACGCCTTCCCGGCATCGCAAAGAATGGAGTGGTTGTTCCGCAAGGAAATGGCGATCTTGGGCAGCGAATGGCACGGGCATTGTCCAGTCCAAGAACAGGTCCCACGTTGATCGTCGGCACCGACATTCCAGACGTAACGGCGTTAGACATTTCCGTCGCCTTTCGTACCTTGGGACGGGCTGACGCCGTTTTTGGCACCGCCGTCGATGGCGGCTATTGGCTTGTCGGCCTTAGCGGCAGGAAGCCGGCACCACGCGGTTTGTTCAGCAAAGTCCGATGGTCCGGCCCACATGCGCTATCGGACAGCCTGTCGACCTGCCCCCGTCGGTGGCGAACCGCTTTCATGGACGCCCGGGCGGATATCGATGATGGTAAAGATTATGCGGCCTGGAAGGCCCAGAATCGACGAACATAATCGACGAAAGTAATCGACGGACAGAACCGACAAACGGCTTAACGAGTGATTGAAGCGGATAAATGACCAGAATAAGCGACCTGTTACCGGCTTTGGCATCGGCGTTGGAGAACACCTCAAAACTCTCTGATCTGGCCGGCCTCGAGCTCAATGCCCTACCAACGACCGGGTTGGCCCATGATCATGTTCTGATCGGACAAAGCGGTTGGCTGTTTCGTGTCCCCCGACAAAGTCAGATGCGGTTGGACGCGCGGGCAAATCTCGACTACCAGGCCGCTTGTTTTGCGCGATGCTCCACAGGTGGCCATGCCCCGAACTATCGCGATACCATCCCCCCATCTGACTCGCTGCCGATGGGGGCCCTAATCGTCGAAGCCATTGACGGGACGACGGCGACCCTGCCGGAAGATCTTCCGGTGATCGCGCAGGCCCTTGCCTCAATTCATGCATTGCCCCTCCCAGAGCTTGAAAAGCGTGCGCCGCTTCACAGTGCGGAAGACCCTCTTGCCGCAACGATGAAAGAAGTCCTCCATCAAGGCAGCTTCATTCCAGCGGCGAAGTTGGACCCCAATAGCGAGGCAATGATTGAGGAAGAAATCGCGCAAATATCCAGAACCATCGCGGACCTACCCACGCCGCCTCCCCTCACATTAATCTCCTTCGATGCCCATCCGGGTAACTTTCTGGTCGAAGGAAGCGCCGACGCGAAGGGACGCGCGGTTCTGGTCGATCTGGAAAAAGCCCGCTATGGCGGCGCCGGCTTCGATCTGGCCCATGCGACGCTCTACACCTCCACCACCTGGGACGTCGCGACCTATTCGGAACCGACCCATGCGGAGATTGCAGGCTTCTATCAGGGCTGGATTGACGCGATGCCGCAAAGCCATGCCGATTCGCTTCAGCCCCACTTGATGACCATGCGGCGTTTGATGTGGCTTTGGTCCATTACCTGGTGTGCGATGTGGCGCGTGCAGTCGCAAACATCCCAACGTCAGGACAAGCAGAGCAGAGACAACACCGAAGATTGGTCCGCCGATAACACCGAAGAAACACTGATCGCGCATGTCCGGGACAGGGTGAACTGCTATCTGAAACCAGAGATCATCGACCGCGTTCGACAGGACTGGCGCGGCAGGAATGATCTGACCGCGCTGCTCTCCTAAGCCCCTTACTTCTTACCCGCAAACACCGGCGCCCGCTTCTCAAGGAAGGCTGAAACCCCTTCCGCATAATCCGGGGTTCTTCCGGCCTGCCTTTGAAGATCGCGCTCCAGATCAAGCTGTTCGTCCAAACTGTTGACGGCAGCTGCTTGGATCGCGCCCTTGATCATACCCAAGCCAACCGTAGGCCCTGACGCCAGTTTTTCCGCCAAAGCCGTGGCTTCAGTAAGCAAGGCGTCATCCGCAATCGCTTTCCAGATCATCCCCCATTCCGCAGCCTTCTCTGCAGAAACCGGTTCTCCTGTAAGGGCAAGCGCCTTCGCGCGCGCCTCTCCAACCAAGTTGGGAAGTGACCAGGTCCCCCCAGAATCCGGGACACGGCCAATCTTGCAGAATGCCTGAATGAATTTGGCGGACTTGGCTGCCAAGACAATGTCACAGGACAGCGCGATATTTGCCCCGGCGCCGGCAGCAACGCCATTCACGGCACATACTACCGGTTTCGGCATGGCCCGGATGAGGCGGATCAGCGGATTATAATAGGTCTCCAACGTCGCGCCGAGATCCGGCGGGCCGTCCATCTTCGTTGGGTCTCGATCGCTCAGATCCTGACCGGCGCAGAACCCGCGCCCCGCGCCTGTCAGCAAAACCGCCCGGCATTCTTCCGAATCGCGCGCCACTTCCAATTCCTTGAAAAGGCTTTCGTGCAAAGCTGTTGTAAATGAATTTAAACGATCAGGCCGATTTAAGGTAAGGTGAAAGACACCATTGGAATAAGACGTAAGAAGAATGGGCTCTGACACCGGTTCGCTCCCTTTGTTTCGCATAACGTAATATTTCGTAACACTATTTGATTTGAGACGCGACAAGGCACTTGTTAAACCCCTATTGCTCCGAAAGGAGCGAGAACAAGATTTAAATCAAGTTTGAATTTAAATCGAAGTCGGAAGAAGACATTGGGGTTTCAATGTCGGGGAGAACCGAAGGGGGTTCGAAGACGCATACGGGACGAACGCTGGGGTAATACCTGTTGAGGCGAAACATTCTCGTGTGGGGCAATTCGGAAGGCTTCGATTTTAGATGAGGGTTACAACGTTGGACGGTTTTAGCGATTTTGGCGGTAAATACGCGACAGGCAACCTGGATATGGAGCCTCAATCGGACTCGTTCACGATGGTTAACGGCATGGCGCTCTATCAGCGCACGCTGAAAAACCCGATCCATTGCAATGGCGTCGGCCTGCATGGTGGTCAGGATGTCACTCTCCGCCTCGTTCCCGCAAAACCAAACACCGGCATCATCTTCCGCCGCACCGACCTGAAGAACGGCGCACGGGATGTTGCAGCACAATTTGATAAAGTGATCGACACGCGGCTTTGCACCGTTCTGGGCAATGACCACGGCACGCGCATCGGCACTGTTGAACATCTGCTGGCCGCCCTGGCCGGTTGCGGCGTTGATAACGCGATCATTGAACTGGACGGCCCGGAAGTGCCGATCATGGATGGCAGTTCAGAGCCTTTCGTGTTCCTGATCGACTGCGCTGGTGTGGAAGAACAACCGGTGGAGCGCGAGGCCATCTCGGTCATTCGTCCCGTCACCGTTGAAAACAACGGGGCTTGCGCGACGCTAGAGCCTGCGAAGGCCTTCACAATCCGCCTTGGCATCGATTTCAAGAGCGAGGCTATCGGCCGTCAGGACTTGTTCCTTGAGCTGACCGACGATGCCTTCAAGCGTGAAATCAGCCGTGCCCGCACCTTCGGTTTCCTGCATGAAGTTGAAGCCATGCGTGCCATGGGTCTTGCCCGTGGCGGCAGCCTGGACAATGCCATCGTTGTCGATGGTGATTCGATCATGAATGAAGATGGCCTGCGTTTCGACGATGAATTTGTCCGCCACAAGGTTCTGGACTGCATCGGTGATCTGGCCCTGGCTGGTGGACCGGTGCTTGGTCATTTCGTTGGCGACTGCACGGGCCATGCGCTGAATAACCAGCTTTTGCGCGCATTGTTTGCCGATGATGAGAACTGGGCACGCCTGCCGATCAGTGACGCCCTCGCCTGATCTTTCGGGTCTTCCGACAAATCAGCATTTCTTTCACCCGATTTTGCGCGCGTGGGGTTTTCGCTTGTCCCGGCACAGTGATATAAAGTGCGCATGTCGAAGCTGTATTTTCTATTGTCCGATCTAAGTAAGCTCACGCGCCTTCTTATGGCGGCGGCATTGCTGTTTGCCGTTACAGCATGCGGCACCGATGACGACGCACCAGAATATGTCGAACGCCCGGTTGAGGAACTCTATAACGAGGCCCTCAATTTCATGGATTCGAAGCGGTACAAAGACGCCGTCACCGCGTTCGAAGAAGTTGACCGCCAACACCCCTATTCTGTCTGGGCAACGAAGGCCCAGCTTATGTCGGCTTATGCGAACTACTTGAGCGACCAGTATGACGAGGCCGTTATCGCCTTGGACCGGTTTATCGATCTGCACCCGGGTAACCGAGATATCGCCTATGCGTATTTCCTGCGCGGCATCAGCTACTATGAACAGATCGTTGACGTAGAGCGTGATCAGAAGATCACCGCCCTGGCACTTGATTCCCTGGGCGCGGTCGTTCGGCGCTTTCCAACGACGGAATTCGCACGCGATGCACAGTTGAAACTTGAACTGACCCAGGATCACCTCGCCGGCAAGGAAATGAATATCGGGCGCTTTTATCAGCGCAGGGATGAATTCATTGCGGCAATCAATCGCTACAAGAGCGTGATCCAATACTACCAAACCACAACGCATGTCCCAGAAGCCCTCCACAGATTGGTGGAATGCTATCTTGCCCTCGGCATCACCCAGGAAGCACAGGCAACCGCTGCGGTTCTGGGCCATAACTTCCCGGGCAGTGTGTGGTACAAGGACTCCTACGCGCTGCTTGAAGGACGGGGCCTGCAAGTCGCGAAGAGCGATGATGACTGGATCTCCACATCCTGGATCAGCTGGGCGTGGGATTGGGCATTCTAAGCGTCGGGAGGCGTAGTAAATGCTGACCCGGCTTTCCATACGCGATATCGTTCTGATTGACCGACTCGATCTCGATTTTGAGACGGGATTGACCGTGCTGACCGGCGAGACCGGGGCGGGAAAGTCCATCCTGCTTGATGCACTGGGCCTCGCGGTCGGGCGCAGAGCAGAGGCGAAGCTGGTGCGCCCTGGTGCGGACCGCGCCTCCGTCACGGCGGAGTTTTCCTTAACGCCAAACCATCGGGTCGCAGCCCTTCTATCGGAAAATGACATACCCGAAGGGGAAGCCGGCAGTCTGATGTTGCGCCGGGTGCTCAACCCCGATGGCCGAAGCCGCGCCTTCGTTAATGATGAGCCGGTTGGAATTTCCATTCTGCGCACGATCGGAGAAACCCTTGTCGAAATCCAAGGGCAGTTTGACCAACATGGCTTGATGGACCCAACCTCCCATCTGGCCATGTTGGACGCTTTTGCCGGGAATGGAGCGGAGCGGGAAGCGACCGCAGCGGCCTATGACCTTTGGTATCGCGCGGCAAAGGCCCTGCAGGACGCAAAGACCGCATCCGAAACCGCCCGCCAGGAAGAAGAACGGCTCCGCTTCATGGCTGATGAGCTGGACCGGCTGGCCCCCAACACGGGTGAAGAGAGTGAACTGGACGGTCGCCGCACCTTCTTGCGCAATGCGGAAAAGCTCTCCGATGCAATTGCTGGCGCACAAGACGCACTGGATGGCGAAAATGGCGCGGAGAATAGTGTCGCACAGGCCATGCGATCCCTGGAGCGCGCAGCCGAGGAGGCAGATGGACGCTTTGGCGATCCGTTGGAAGCTCTTGGTCGGGCCGCTGTGGAATTGGAGGAAGCATTGGCGGCCCTTAATCGGGTAAGCCAGGACCTTTCTCCCGACGCCGGACGCCTTGATGAGGTCGAAGAGCGATTATTTGCCCTGCGCGACATGGCCCGAAAGCACGCCACGAATTGCGATGGCCTGCCCCGTTTGCGCGAAGATGTGGCCCGCCGTCTGGAGTTGCTCGACGGCCAGGATGGTGCGCTCGCCAAGCTTGAAGGTGAGCTTGCCCGGACTCGCGGCGATTATGTCGCTGCCGCCCAAGCTTTGGGAGATACAAGACGGCGCGCCGCTGAAACCTTGGATGCAGCCGTCAATCGGGAGCTTCCCCCGCTGAAGCTGGAGAAAGCCCGCTTTGAAACCCGCCTGGACGGGCTTCCAGAACAACAATGGAGCGCACAGGGCTGGGACAAGGCATCCTTTGTTGTCGCCACCAATCCCGGCATGCCACCCGGGCCGTTGGACAAAATCGCCTCCGGTGGGGAGCTCAGCCGTTTCCTGCTCGCGATCAAGCTCGCTCTGGCTGAAAAAGAATCGGTCCCCAGCCTTGTCTTTGATGAGGTGGATAGCGGGGTGGGCGGTGCGACGGCCGCGGCTGTGGGCGAACGGCTCGACCGGCTGGCGAGAGCCTTGCAGATCCTGGTTGTTACCCATTCGCCGCAAGTTGCGGCAAAAGGGGCGATGCATCTACGCGTCGCCAAAGCGATGCGCGGCGAGACAATGGCAACCGATGTCTCACGCCTGGACGCCCCCTCTCGCCTGGAGGAAGTCGCCCGGATGTTGGCCGGCGCCGAAGTAACACAAGAAGCACGTGCCGCAGCAAGAAGCCTCATCAACGGAGCGACCCCATCGGTTCAACCACCATCTGGGGGGCTACTATGAGCGAAGGTCCTGCGAACGCGCCCCAGCAACAAAACATCGATGATCTCTCCCCCCGAGACGCGCGACGCGAACTGGCGCGTCTCGCCATGGAAATCACCTATCACGACACCCGTTATCACGGCGAAGATGAACCGGAGATTTCCGATGCGGCTTATGACGCTTTGCGCCGCCGCAACGACGCAATCGAAGCACGCTTTCCTGATCTCATTCGCTCGGACAGTCCTTCAAAACGAGTAGGCGGTGCGGTCAAATCCGGCTTTGGCAAGATCCGCCATGAACGCCCGATGCTGTCCCTGGGCAACGCCTTCAACAGCGACGATGTCTCAGAATTCCTTGATCGCGTTCGGCGTTTCCTTGGTCTCGATTCTGCTGAGGACCTTGAGATTGTAGCCGAGCCGAAGATCGACGGACTGTCTGCCGCACTCCGCTACGAAAATGGGAAGCTGGTACAAGCAGCGACACGGGGCGACGGCGCGGAGGGCGAGGACATCACCCGCAATATGCGGACTTTGGAGGATGTTCCCGAGACCCTGACCGGATCCGGTTGGCCGGATGTCCTGGAAGTCCGTGGCGAAGTCTATATGTCAAAGGACGACTTCCGCGCCTTGAATGAGCGGCAAGAGGCTGCCGGCGCCAAAGCCTTCGCCAATCCCCGCAATGCAGCGGCAGGGAGCCTGCGTCAACTCGATCCCGCCATAACGGCATCGCGACCCCTGCATTTCTTCGGCTACGCCTGGGGAGTTGTCAGCGAACCACTGGCCCCGACGCAGATGGAAGCCCGCCAACGACTGGCGGATTTCGGCTTCTCGCTCAATCACCCAACCGCTATATGCGGCTCACTCTCCGACATTATCGCGCATTATGATTTCATTGGATCGGAGCGCCCGCATCTGCCCTTCGATATCGACGGCGTTGTCTATAAGGTCAACCGCCTGGACTGGCAGGAAAGACTGGGGCAGGTCAGCCGCGCACCCCGTTGGGCCATCGCCCACAAGTTTCCGGCGGAAAAAGCGGAAACTGTTATTGAGGAAATTACCATACAGGTCGGCCGGACCGGCGCCCTGACGCCCGTTGCCAATCTGACGCCTGTGACCGTCGGCGGCGTGGTGGTTTCTCGGGCAACCCTTCACAATCAAGACGAAATCGAACGCTTGGACGTACGCGTGGGAGATACCGTACGCATACAGAGAGCCGGCGATGTCATCCCGCAAATCCTGGAGGTGATCACAGGACGCCGCCCGGCTGATAGCACGCCCTATCACTTCCCAAGCCAATGCCCCGTCTGCAACAGCGATGTCGAGCGGGAGGCAGGCGAAGTTGTCTGGCGCTGTACCGGCGGATTGATCTGTGAAGCACAAGCCGTGGAACGGCTGAAACATTTTGTCAGCCGCGACGCCTTCGATATCGAAGGGCTTGGCACCAAGAGCATTGATGAGTTCTGGAAAACCGGGCTGATCCGTCAGCCAGCCGATATCTTCTCACTCTCAGATCATCGGGACCGCATTCTGGGACGTGATGGCTGGAAGGAGACTTCTGTCGGCAACCTTCTAACCGCTATCGAAGACCGGCGGCGTATTGCCTTTGAGCGGTTTATCTTCGCGCTTGGGATCCGGCATGTTGGGCAGACAACCGCCAAACTTCTGGCACGGAGCTATGGGCGCTATGCTGATTGGTTCACAGCGATGCAACAGGTTTCAGACGAACGGAAAGCTGTGCCGGAAGAAATGAAGAAGGCAGAGCTGATTGGCCCGAGCTATGCGGAGCTGGTGGCAATCGACACTGTCGGCATGGCTGCCGCCGACAGTCTGGCACATTTCTTTTCCGAAGCGCACAACCTGGATGTCCTGAACGCCTTGTCAGAGGCCTTGGATATTCAGGAGGCAGAGCAACCGGAAACCACAAATTCCCCGGTCGCCGGGAAAACCGTAGTTTTCACCGGCACATTGGAGAAAATGTCCCGCAACGAGGCGAAGGCGCGTGCCGAATCCCTCGGGGCCAAAGTCTCGGGCTCTGTTTCAAAGAAGACCGACTATGTCGTGGTTGGCGCCGATGCCGGGTCAAAAGCACGCAAGGCACAGGAACTTGGAGTCACAGTTCTAAGCGAAGAAGATTGGCTTGCCATATCCTCCGGCAAGGGGCATGAGCCACCCGCTGCCACACAAGGGGACATGTTCGCATGAGGCTGATGAGTGATTTCGGAAAACGGTTGCCGTTGATCCTCTTTGCCGTTTTCTTTCTGGCTCCCCCCGGTCACCTCAGGCAAGCAAGCGCTGAAAGCTCATGGTCGATCCTGGAATATGATAAGTCTGGGAAGGCAACAGGTGAAAAACACGGGTCTGGTCGGAATAGCGACGAGGCTGCGACCGATCACGATTCGAAGACCGGGCAACAGCGCAAACTGATTACTTCTGGGGAAATCCTGGTCGCGGAGCCGCCGCCTGGCATGATCCATGCCCTTACACAACGGGGCTACAAAGTCATAGAGAATCATGGCTTGTCCTTTCTACATATGGACCTCTACAAACTGCGGGTTCCGCCCCACATTCCAATACTGGAAGCGATTGATAAGCTTCGCCGCGAGTTTCCGAAGTCACATATCGACACGAATGATGTCCTGGACCCCGCTTCCGCACCCGGACCGCAAATCGCCAAGGTGCGCAGCTATGATCAAATAAACGGGTGGGGCGTTGCGCCAAAGACTTGCGGTCGCAACATGGTGCTCGGCATGATCGATGGGGCGGTCGATAAGAAACACCGGGTCTTAAAGGGGCAGAAGCTTCACTACAAAAGTTTCATTAAGGCGGATCGGCGTCCCGCACGGGCAAATCATGGCACTGCGATTGCTGCCATGTTGATCGGCAATCCTGACAAAGGTGGCGCAGGTTTCCTGCCATCCGCGACACTCTACGCGGCGAATATCTTCGAAAAACGATCCAGAGGACCGACCGGTAACCTCGCCGCCATGATACGCGCCGTCGATTGGTTGGGGGGATCCGGTGCTGAGGTGGTTAATCTATCCATCGCCGGCGGCGAAAATGCCTTGATGCGCCTTGCCATAAACCGCGCCGTAAAAGCAGGGCTGATGATGGTCGCTGCAGCGGGCAACAAAGGCCCGAGTGCCCCTCCGGTCTGGCCCGCCGCCCATGAAGGCGCGCTTGCCGTGACAGCCATTGATCGTGGGTTGAAGGCCTATCAGTATGCCAATGTCGGCTCTTACATCGACTTCGCGGCACCCGGTGTGAATGTGAAAGTTCATACACCCAGTGGCCGCAAGATTGAGAGCGGCACCTCTATGGCTGCGCCCTTTATCACCGCAGTTGTGGCCCTGCATTTACATCTCGGCTATGACGCCAAGCCGAATACACTCCGGCACGCAATAAAAAGGCTGACAACAGATCTTGGCAAAAAAGGCCGAGACGAACATTTCGGATGGGGGCTGGTCCGGGTCAAGCCACGCTGCTAGTCGACGACATCCTGTGTCATCATCCCAAGCTTCACAGCCAAGCTTCATAGCCAAACTTCATAGCACCGATCAGGCCGGTTCTTTGGCCATCGAAAGCAACTTTTTCAGAACATCCGTGCCAATGCTGCGAGTTGGTCGCTCCGCTTCATCCTGGAGAACAAGCAACGCGTTATAACTGCGGTGGACCGAGCAAAGTTGGTTCCCACAGTCTGAGGCATCATTTCGAAATGACCGGTACTGCACGCAATCCTGACAACACGCCAAAAGCGAGTCGCCAATGCCGTCCAAGCGCGGATGAATAACCGCTGCACTTTCTCTTGGGAGCTTGTTTTTCATCGAGCTCCAAGCCTCCATCCCAAGCGATCCACGCTAATCGCAGATTCACCGAATAAAGAGCATAACTTGAAAGTGTAAAGATTTTGCTAACGATTACAGGCTGGCCGTTTTCTTAACCAGCCAATCACGGGTTTCGGGGTCAAGGAAGGGGCTAATCTCCGCCAAAACGCGCGCATGATAGGCATTGATCCAGGACATTTCGTCCGCGTCCAGCATTGCCGTGTCGATCAAATTCCGATCATAAGGGGCCAGCGTGATGGTCTCAAATTCCAACAATTCACGCTCCGCACCGGCAGGCGGTGTCTGAACCTCACTGACGACGACCAGATTCTCGATCCTGATGCCATAAGCCCCCGTCTTATAGTAGCCGGGCTCGTTAGAAAGGATCATGCCGGGCTCCAGTGCGACCGCGCTATGCGACTTGGCGATCCTTTGCGGCCCTTCATGGACATTCAGATAACTTCCAACGCCATGACCGGTCCCATGATCGAAGTCGAGCCCCCGCGCCCAAAGTGGCGCCCGCGCCATCGGATCGATCTGGGAGCCTGTCACGCCTTTGGGGAACCGAGCTCGTGCGACCGCGACATGTCCCTTCAGAACCAGGGTATAGCGTTCGCGCATCTCTGCCGACGGTTCGCCAATGGCGACTGTCCGTGTCACGTCTGTCGTCCCATCCAGATATTGACCGCCGGAATCGACCAACAACAACTCGCCCTGTTGCAGCTCCCGATCCGTCGTTTCAGAGGCTCGATAATGCACAATCGCGCCATTGGGGCCTGATCCGGCAATCGTATCGAAGCTGTCATCGCGATAATGCTCGCCGGGGCCCCTTAACGTGCGCAGCTTGGCGATTGCCTGTAACTCGGTCACGCCGCCGCCGGGGGCTGTTTCCTCTATCCACTTGAAGAAGCGAATGAGCGCAGCCGCATCACGTCGATGCGCCGACCGTGTTCCAGCCAGTTCGACAGAGTTCTTGATGGCTTTCGGCAGTGCGCAGGGGTCTTCCGCCTGCCGCATCGTCGCCCCTGACGCCTTCAGCGTATCGAAAACATGGCAGGGCGCGCTCGCAGGATCTGCACTGACGGTCTTTCCAGCCGCCCCAAGCTTGGTAAGTGCGTCCGAGAAACTCTCAATCGGATGGACAGCGACCGCATTGCCTAAGCTGTTGCGTGTCGACGTCGTCACCTTTCTGCCATCAACAAACCAGTCGGCACTGCCATCGGCGTTGAGGATAGCAAAGCTTAAGGAAAGTGGGCAGTTCGGAACATCACTTCCGCGAATATTCAGCAGCCAGGCAATGCTGTCCGTCGCCGTCAGGACAACGGCATCGGCGCCGTCTTCGGCCAAACTGTCCGCCAGTTTGCGGCGTTTATCGGCGGAGCTTTCACCGGCGAAGGCTAGGTCATGCGGAACAGCCGGCGAGATCGGCGCTGCCGGTTGTTGAGACCAGACCGCATCAATCGGATTTCCTTCGACCCGCACTAACTCAGCACCGGCGCGCTTGGCAGCTTGCTTGAGGCGTGCGGCGCCCGCTTGCGTGTGCAGCCAGGGATCGAAACCGATCTTGGCCCCGGCCTCGAAAGTCTCGGCAATCCAACCCGCAGCCGGTTCTTCAATCAGATGTCGCGGCTCAAACGCTTCGGTATCGACTTGGTCGCGAACCTGGATCGTATAGCGTCCATCAACGAAGATCGCGGCCTTCTCCAGACCAACCACAACCGTCCCCGCAGACCCATCGAAGCCCGTCAGCCAGGGCAGGCGATCCGCCCGCGCCGGCACATATTCCCCCATATACTCGTCATTCCGGGGGATGATGAAACCGGCAAGCCCTCGCCGTTTCAATTCCTCCCGAAGCGCCGCCAATCTGGATACCGGTGCTGGACCTTGGGTGAAGCCGGGGTCTACGGCCGCCCTATGCTGGGCCAAGGCATTGTTCAGGCGCCCTAAAACTGCGGCATCCGGCACTGGATCGCAAAGTTGCGTCCAAACATCCCCAGTTCGCGCATTCGGGGCCGCGATAACCCCATCCATCAAGGCACGCAGTTCGGCCCCGCTTTCCGCAGCCCCGCTGTCCTGCGCCAGTTCATCCCAATCCTTGTCCGACAGGTTCATCACTCGATCATCCCTCACAATAAAATGCCGCGCCGGGTCTTCACGACCTGGACCGCGCAAGAAGAAGTGTCGACCACCCATCAATCCGACGGCGGGTCAGTAGCGTGAACCCTTGATTCCGATAGGCATTAACGACCATCGCTTCCTGGGTCACCAAAAGGCCGGAGAGGATCACACGCCCGCCCGGCGCCACATGTTGCCGCATCCCTGTCGCTAGGGTCACCAGCGGCCGGGCCAGGATATTCGCCACGACCAACGGATAAGGGGCGGCCTCACCGATTGCGCGGTGGTGAAAACCATTTGCCACATGGATCGACAGCCCGCCACCGATGCGGTTCAGATCTGCATTATCACGGGCAACCCGAACCGCTTCCGGATCGATATCAGCCGCCACAACATGTCTTACACCGGACTTCCAAAGTCCCATCGCCAAGATCCCGGTGCCGCACCCAAGATCCAGTGCCCGCGACGGTCGTCCCCGCTTCAGCAGGGCATCGATCTCTTCAAGACAACCGCGCGTCGTTGCATGGGTGCCAGTGCCGAAGGCCGTCCCGGCATTCACCAAAAGCGGAATTGAGCCGGGCGGCGGAGGGTCTGGATGGAATTCCTGATACACAAAAAAGCGTGCGGCATGAATCGCTTCGAAGCTTTTCTGATTTTCCGAGACCCAATCGATATCCGGCAAGGGCTCACAAATCGGGTCCGGCTCTGAAATGCCAGCTTCAAGCGCGGCCAAAGCAAGCCGAGGCGCCAAAGCAGCGGCATCTGGCAGCCCTTCGGTGTAATATTCCAACGACCAACGTGGCCCGCCATCGAACTCGAATGCCGCCTGGCCTAGCACCATGCCCTCCAAAGCATCGGCAAAAGGCACAACAGAGGCTTCGTCGGGAAGGATTAAGGTCGTCTTGTGAATCTGGGTCATCTAAACTCGCTCGATAGGCAACAGATCGAAATGAAAAGGACGCAACAGCATGCAAGATGCCCCCCCGATCATCTATAGGCAAGACGGTCCCATCGTTACCCTGACACTCAACCGGCCGGATGATCTCAATGCCTTCTCAGAAGCGTCCATGATCGATGCGTTCCTGGCGTGTATCGATCAGATCGAAGCCGCTGACGATGTCAGGGCGGTTATCTTAACCGGCGCGGGCAAGGCGTTCTCCGCTGGCGGGAATGTCAAACATATGCGCGATCGGTCCGACATGTTCGCAGGATCACCAGAGGACATTCGCGATGCCTATCTGAACGGTATTTTGCGCGTGCCGCCTCGCTGGTATGGGCTCGAAGTTCCAACCATCGCGGCGATCAATGGGGCAGCGGCAGGGGCTGGGCTTGATCTGGCCCTGATGTGCGATATCCGCCTGGCCGCCCCGCCGGCGCGCTTCTCCACCCCCTTCGTCAAAATCGGCATCGCGCCGGGTGATGGGGCGGCATGGTACCTGCCCCGGTTGATCGGCCCGCAAGCCGCAGCAGAAATGCTCTTCACCGGGGAGCCGATTGACGCAAATCGGGCAGTTGAGATCGGTTTGGTATCCCGCTTGGTTCCTTCAGAGACCCTAATGGAGGAAGCACAGAAACTTGCCC
>SPJL01017162.1_pt1 | contig 25641 bp, 6 predicted proteins | sample 3741751 | NCBI WGS metagenome assembly SPJL01 (sample SAMN10925998, study PRJNA522277) | cold seep metagenome | isolation source: Elba SIP-enriched marine methane seep metagenome, extraction at timepoint T3 | place: Italy: coast of Elba, Mediterranean Sea | reverse complement strand
GTATACGAGCCAGTGAACGGATCAATTTGAGCACGACCTACTCTAATTTCCGCAATACCAATGTTCGAGAAGTTACAATTGAATCTTTACAAAACAACTCCACTAATTTATCAAATGTGCAGCTAACTTCTTTTATTACTCAAGTAAGTCAAAATGCAAATGCTTCAATTACCTACACCTTAGGAAAAGAAAAAAAGGCAAACCTCACTGGGCTTTTTTCTTATCAAAAAGCTAGCAACATCGAAAATCAGGAGGTCTTATTGGATCAACAAAGTACGTTTTATGTTGGTTCCTTAAGCCATAGTTATGCACATACTGCCAGTAAACTTAGTTTCTCAACAGCCTTGATGTTCAATTATGGAGAAGTACCACAAAGCGACATTTGGTCTCTCACTCCGACACTAGCCATCTCCCGACCTTTTATGGAAAACACTATGCAAGTAAGCTCCATTTTTTCACTTGCTAGTTCCTATGCTAATGAGTTCTTAGCCAATCGATTGTTCAGTAGCCAACTTTCTATCCGATTCAATAAATTTAAAGAACATCCATTAACGTTCAACATTCGTTATATCCAACGCGCCAACAATTCTAGTTCCTTTAATGACCAAAGCCTACAAGAATTCTCTGGCACCCTAAGCTATAACTACCGCTTTGCCCCTAACCTGAAAAGGAATAAAAAGTAATCTAGGGCATGTCTGAAAATTATCCTTCGGACTATCTTAGACATCTTTTGAACCTGCACTTCCCCTCTTTTTACAGCCCCCCCTACTTTACCTCGTTCACCCAAATCCCCAGTAAAAGAAATAAGCAAATAACAAGAAGTTAGAAAACGATAAAGTACCGACCAAATTCAATTGCTGTAATCGACGGAGGCGCAAAAAGAAATAAGCGCTAGTCAAAACCAGTAAGACCACAAAGGCAAGGCGGAGACTAAATAGATAGCTATATTGCTCGGGAATACCAAAGGCTAAAAGGTAGAGGTTATCGGCAGCGGTTTGGTTGATGGCTTGGGCGAAACCAACAAAGGTAACGATTCCAATCAGCGAACTGAGTACAAGCAAATGGTTCATCCAACGATTTGCAGTGCTAAGCGGAGAACGGCGTAGCAATTGATAGACATGGTAAAGGCAGAAAATCAACAATAAGACAACTGCAATGAGTAATGGGAAAAAGAAAAGCAGGTTAAAAGAACCTAGGCTGTTGGCCAATTGACTGACACCAGTATTCCAAGCAATCCCATGTGCGAAACTCATTGGTTTGCTTTTAAATTTAGTGGTAAAACTTGTTTTGCTTAAGTCATTTACAAATTCATTGATAATCTTAAAGCCTGTCAATGAGGCACCCGGCCCATGCCCCGAGGAAGGAGCTTCCACCAAAGTACTTTGGACATACTTGGCCGCCGTCAGTGGCCCAAAATGACTGGGCGTGATAGGGTCGTATTTTCCCGCAAACACCAATACCGGACCTTGGTAAGCCTCCGCCGCCGTTGAATCTTCAGATTCCTCAAAAGCATAATCTTCATTCCAACGATCGCAAATCAAAAAATCAGACTTGTAGAACGAAAGACCACCTCGCAAGGCTTGATATTGCCCGGCATCGGCTTGATAGGCAGCGTAGGAAGTACGCGGCATCACCTCATTGCAAGTCATACAATAATAGGCGCCGTAGTCTAATCCTAAAGCGCCAGAAAAGGCGGCGACTAAATTAGATAACGGACCAATTTTACGTTCTTTAAAAGCAGTAATCATCAAAGGAATAACCTTGATCAGTTGAGGGCGATAGAGCGACTGCTGAATAGCAATTTTAAAATCCTCTGCGTTATAGTGAAACCTTCCTCCAGCCGATACGGATTCTTCGACCTCTACTTCAATCGGATTCTCACTTAGGTCGGCGATCACGGCGTAGTAGTCTTCTTCCAAGTTAGGATATTCCATTTGGCAAGCGGGATCATCGGCACAGGAGCGAAATACTTTTTTTAAACTACCGAGGTAGTTAGAAGTATTTGCGGTATAATAATTTTCAATATCAGGAATGGAAGAATCGAGAATTAGCGAGCTAAGGTATTCAGGAAATTGTTCGGCATACACCTGGGCCACATGCGTTCCATAGGAAACACCAAAGACATGCCACTGATCGTAACCCAGGCTTTGTTTCAATGCATTTAGATCTTGAGCGATGGCCCGACTGTGGTATTGACGAATATCGATACCGCGTTGAACCAGGGCATCCCGACAAGATAGCGCAGCAGCTATCTTTTGTTCTTCATCGGTAGTTGGGTCTTGGTCGGCAGCTAGAATTTCAAAGAAAGTTTCTCCCAAATCCGGGCAGAGTTGAGGTTTTGAAAAACCAGTGCCACGCAGGTCAAGCACAATAATGTCTCGATCTTGTTGCAGGGCATCGTCGATAAAATACCAAAGCTTTTGCATTCCGGCATCGCCGGGGCCACCGTCGATAAAGACTAGTGGTTGGGCCTTGCTATCTTCGGATTGTCGGCGCAGAACGGCCACGGCCAATTGGATTTGCTTACCCGAAGCTTGACCCCAGTTCTCAGGCACATGTAGATAGCCCCAAGTCAAATCGGAGCGATCCATCATGGGGTCGTCAGGAAAAAAGGAATCCGTTTTTTCAAAACGAAAGGGGACATTGGCATTGGTCGTCAAAGGAACCAAGAATAGAAAAAGTAAACAAAGACGAAGGAAAATTTTCACGTCAGGTAATTTTACAAACGGATTTAAAAATTAAAATCAATATCTACGACATCATTCGTTTCAATCGCTAACTGCAAATCTAGCTCAGCGATAGTTGGATTGGGTTGAGTCACTATTTGTTCTAAAAGTTGATTCAGTTTAAGTTGAATCAGCTCAATGGTTTCGGCGGCATAATGATCAGCATTGTATTGAATCAAACCGCGAATGCCTTTTTCCTCTTCGATAAAATTGAAAATAAACGGCAAGCGACAATAGGCTTCGGGAATCTCTTCGCGCTGTACTTGTAGGTCCTGTAAATTCTGTAGAGCCTCTTGTCGAAAACCCTCTTGTTGGACAATTAAAAGCACTTCGAAATACTCACTCGCCAATTGATCATAAGGCAAATCAGGGAAAGCATTGATTTCCTCTAAAGCCGCCTGAGTACTGGGCAATAGGTCAACCCAAGCATCGTTCTCCTCAAGCGATTGACGAAGCAAAAGCGTTTTGACAAACATGCCCAATTGGTCTTGCAAAACGGCTGGTAAACGCCCCGCATTGACTACTCCGAGGGCGATATCATTTCTTCCAGAAATTTTGGCTAGTAGTGTCGACAAGGTTAAGGCAAGGAAAGTGTGCAAGGTCACTTTTTGCTCTACCAACATTTTCTGTAAAGCATTGCTAGTAGTATCTGGCAGGCTAAAAGCATGACTACCGCCCCTTTGTCCTTCCTCTTCAAAATCCCGACGAAAGAAAGTTTGTGGTACATAGCCTTGAAGGTAGTTCGACCAAAAGTCACTATTGGCCAAGGCCTGTTGTTCCCACTGCTCACACTGCCATTCCGAGTAATCTCGGAAACGTAAGGTCTCCGTTTTTGCTACCCACTCCTCCCCTGCCAGCAAGGCATGATAACGCGCTATAAATTCTTGGCTAAAAACTTCAATCGACCAACCATCCATGATTAGGTGGTGAGTAGAAAAAATAAACTGATATTGAGCTTGAGCTACTTCCTGCAAACGACACCTCAAAAGTAAATCCTCTTCTAAATCAAATGGACGATTGGCCCAGTCGGTGGAAGAAATAGAAGTATTCGTTATGACCAACTTGCTTAAGTTCAAGGATTCATAAGGGCGAATAAATTGGAAAGATTCTCCTTTCCGTTCTATAAAATTGGTCCGTAATATTTCGTGGTCGCGAACCATGTTCGTCAAGGCTTGGGTAAACTTCTCTTGATCTAAATTGCCCGTCAGGATAAATTGAGCGGACATATTATAGGCTATCGATAATTCTTCTTGTTGGGCAGCGAGCCAAATATTTCTTTGCGCGGGAGTGAGTGTATAATAGGGTTTGGGGTCCGCCTTGGGAAAAGCTAATCTAGCAGAAGGCTTTTGATCTTCAAGGTAGAGGGCTAAATCGGCAATGGTGGCGTGTTTAAACATCGTCCGTAATAAGATTTCGATGCCATAATCTCGTTTGAGTTGACCAATTAGTTTTACGGCAGTCAATGAATGCCCTCCTAGAACAAAAAAGCTTTCGTTGACGTTAATTTCCTCTGGACTAAGCCCTAGAAACTGTTTCCAATAAATTGCCAGTCGCTTTTCCCATTTACTCTGAGGAGCTTGAAATTGCTCAGCGGCCATGCCCGGGAGGACAGCACTTTCCAAAAGTTTTTTCCGATCTACTTTTTGATTAGGCGTAAGTGGAAAAGAGGCCAAGGCCACTATCCGATAAGGGATCATATACTCCGGCAATAATTTCCTCAACTGCTTGACAATCATTTTTTGATCCAGCGCCGTTTCATCGGAAATGATAAAGGCAGTGAGGGTCACTTCTTGTGCTGCATTCTTAGGGGCCAAGACTACCGCCTGTCGAACTTCTGCCAAGGAACGCAATTTGGCTTCTATTTCCCCCAACTCAATCCGATAGCCACGTACCTTTACCTGATTGTCCTCACGGCCGAGGAACTCAATTTCTCCCTTCTCATTCCAACGCCCTACATCGCCAGTGTTATAAATCCGACCACCGCCTGCCAATGGATGCTGAATGAAACGTTCGTCCGTCAAGGCAAGGTTTTGATAATAGCCCTGTGCCAATCCAGCACCGCCAATATAAATCGTTCCCGCTACTCCTACTGGTAGCAATTGTAAAAACTGATCGAGAATATAAATTTGCGTATTATCAATGGGCTGGCCAATCGTCGAAGCAGCCTCCGCTGTCTGTAAAGCTTGGACACTCGACCAAATCGTCGTTTCCGTAGGCCCATACATATTCCACAACTCTCGATGATCCGCCAACAAATTTTCCGCTAGGGTTTCACTCAACAAATCTCCACCACAGAGTACTTTCAACCGATCGTCACCCTGCCAACCAACATTATAAAGCATTTGATAAAAACTCGGTGTGGCCTGAATAATGGTAGGCTTGATTTTTTGTAATTGTGCAAGTAAGGCATTGGGATTAGCCAGGGTATCTTGCTTCGCCATAAATACGGTAGCTCCAGTAATTAATGGGCCCCAGAATTCAAGGATGGAGATATCAAAGGCATAGGTCGTTACCGAAAACCAAAGGTCGCTGGCTGCAATACCCGGCCTTTTTTGCATACTCCGCAAGAAATTCAAAAGCGACTGATGCCCCACCGCTACGCCTTTGGGTTGACCCGTCGACCCCGAGGTATAGATCAGATAAGCCATGGTATCCGCAGTAGGTAAATCCAAGGCCGTTTTGGCTTCGCCTTGGACCTTTTCCAGCAACTCTTCGACCGTAAATTCACGGATATTAGATAGCTCATTGATCCGATGAATACTACTCCGAAGAAGCACCTTACTCTCACTGTGTCGGAGGATATAACGCAGCCGTTCTTCAGGAAAGAAAGGGTCGAGTGGAATATAGGCTCTACCCGATTTCATAATCCCCAAAAGCAGCACCAACATAGTCGCCGAGCGATCGAGCAATACGCCAATGGGTGCTTTATCTTCGCCTAAAGCTCGATTGAGATAATGCGCCACCTGGTTGGCCCTTTCTTCCAAATCCTTGTAAGTCCAAGTAGCCTGTCCATCAAATACTGCGGTCTTATCCGCTTGCTTTTGACTGGCTTGGGTAATGAGCTCTAAAAAGCTAGGAGTGGCGGGTAAGTCGACTTGGGTGGCGTTAAAATCAAATTGCAATTGTGCCGTCTCTAGCTCCGTAAGATAAGGCACCTGGGATAGGGGTAATTCAGGTTTATCTAAAACCTGTAGGAGCATTTTCTCAAAATGACCAAGGAGCGTTTTAATGCCTTGGGTATCAAAATAATTAAGGTTATAATCAAAGTCAACCATTACATCTTCTGCTTCGTCGAACTCTCGTACATAGATCGCCAATCCAACCCGCTCTGATTGATGGGAGAGAGGTATTACTCGAATTTTGGTTCCGGTAAAATCATCCGCATAATTTTGTTTTTCATAGGAAAGGGTGATATTAAACAGTCGTTTTTTTTCTTCAAAAAGTTGGAGTCCCTTTACGAGTTTACCAAGCGGAAAACGTTGATGGCGATAATCTAGTCGTAGTTGTTGTCGGATGCTTCGAATCAACTCCGCAAAGCTTTTGTCAAAATCCATTTTTATCCGCAAGGGAGCAACGCCCATAAACAAACCAGCCGTTTTTTTATACACTGCTTTGGAGCGATTGAGTACTGGCAAACCAATCGACAAATCGTCCAACTGATGCTTGCGGCCAAAATAGGCATACAATACTCCTAGGATCAAGTGGAAGGTTGAGCAGCGCAATTCCTTTGCCAATTTTCCCATTCGCTGATACAATGGTCTCGGCAGCGCCAATACTTCGCGAGCGCTTTTATTGAGGTCTAGGTTTTCATCGATTCGGGGTAAAAAGGCATCGGGTAAATCGGCGAATTTATCCAACCAATACTGTCGATCTTTAACATAAGCTTCCGTTTGTTCATACTCGCCATCTTCCCTAGCGAAATCGGCGTAGGAAAAAGGATATTCCGATTTTACCTCACCATGTTCTAGCAGTTCGTTATAGTTGCGGACAAAGCGCTGGAACAATAAAGAGGTTCCCCAGCCATCCGTGATGATATGGTGACAAACGGTGAGCAAATAATGTAAATCCTCCTTAACGCGAATCATCACAAAGCGAAAGGGTTCTTCTGCAAAGAGATCGATGGGCTCCAAAAAGCTTTGTCGGATATAATTTCGGGCGGCCGTTTCGGCATCTTTACTTTTGGAAAAATCCAGCAAAGGCAAATCGCTATCGTGTTCCTCACGCAAATGGAAATGCGCTTCTTCTGAGATTACCTTTACCTGCATCCGCAGGGCATCGTGCTGATCAACCATAGCGACGAAAGCCTTTCGCGCAGTAGGAAAATCAAACTGACCACGAATCTCGATAGTCGCGCCGATATTGTAGATGGCCTCGCCGGGATATAGTAATTGTTCAAAATAAATATCCTGCTGGGGAAGGGTTAATTTCATGACTTTCATTTTAATCCGTTTACCAAAGACTTTCTACTTCTAATACTTCATCCGATACCCGCAAATCTTTTTCGATCCGACCATAATTGAATTTGACAATACGGTCGGCGTGTTTGAAATAGGCATCATCGTGGGTTACCGCGATCACGGTCTTTCCGGCTCGTTTCAATTCGGGCAATAATTCCTCGTAGAAGAATTTACGGAAATGGGGATCTTGATCTGCCGCCCATTCATCCAAGACGAGCACGGGCTTGTCTTCCAGCAAAGCAAAAATCATCGACATCCGTTTGCTCTGGCCTTTAGAAAAACCTCGGCGAGCCGACTTTTCTTGGTCATCCTTGACGATGCCTTCCAATTGCATTGTTTCCAGCAACTCGCGATAACGATCATTTCCTTTTAGCGTAAACTCCTCGTAATTGTGGGCAAAAAGATGGTTGTTGGTAAACACAGAAGCTACCATCGGCTGAAAGTCTTGATTAGATTCAAGGGGAATCCCGTTGACCAACATTTCGCCACGCGAAGGTTGGTAGAGGCCAGTGAGGATATTGATAAAAGTACTTTTCCCACTACCATTGCCACCAATCACAAAAAGGGTTTCGCCTTCGCGAATCTTCAAGTCAATCGGGCCAAGTGCAAAACCTGTTGCCTCGCCATTTTTATCGCGATAAGCAAAACAGAGATTTCGAAATTCTACCGATTCAAATGATTTAATGGAGGGGGGTAAAGGTTGAGGTTCGGCCTCGGCTGCGGCAAAATCTTTTAAAAACTTATTGATCCGCCGATTCGACACAAGGAAACGGGTATACATGTTTTGCATGTTGATCAAACTATTGACCGGGCCCGTGATAAACAAAATAATGACCACGTAGGAAATCACATCGGTACGGTTGAGAATCCCAAACTCTGGCAGTACGAATAAGATTATTCCGACTACAAAGTACAAACCATACTGACTGATCAAGTTGATGGATAAGAAAATATAATTGATCGTAAAGTCCAATTTTTCCGATGACTCTCGATTGGGGATTAGAAAACGTTGCATGAGGTTCTTACGTCTTTGACCACTCATCTTGAGTTCTTTAAAGCCCTTGGTTACATCGTCCACGTATTCGTAATAATCTTCATTGTATTCGCGCAGCACGGTGAGTTTTTTCGACATCGTCCGCAATACCAAAAGGTAAACTCCGACCAGCACTCCAATCAGGCCAACTACGATGCTTGCCGCCGACATGGATAGGGTAAATAGGTATACTAGACAGAGGCTTAGCATCAAAAGTGAATTGACGGTATGGGTGATCGTTTCGGGTAGCCAAGCAAAAACGCGCAGGTCTTCTACCGCGGTATAAAAGCGTTGGCTCCCCAGACGTTCGAGTGTACGGAGAGGCGTTTGCAGGATACGGTTAAAGATTTGTTTTTCATTATTGTACAACATCCGGAAAGCATGTTGATTCAATTTCTTCTGGAAAGCGATATTGAGCAGATAGGTGTAGGCAATGGTAGCCACAAATACCAAGCTCATATAGTCTTTCAGAAAATCAGTGTGCCCCGCTACGGCATTATTGATGATATAGATAATCATAAAACTTAGCAGCGTATTGGGGATGGCGTACAGCAAGATATAGGCCGCGTCCTTAGGCGTAAATTTTAACATGACCAGATGATTAAGGGTGACAGTAAAACGAGTAATATTAAATTAGAGGCGACGGCCTTTGTTTTTACTTTTTTCAATGGTACGTTTATCAACTTTACTCTTGCTTGAGAAATTATAACTCAACCAAAGACGTATCGTTTGAGTCTTTTCTTTGTGATCCACTGTGGTACTAAAGTTGCTAAAATTGCAACTGTGACGGAACCAGACGCTGTTGAATATATCCGTTCCGTAAAGACGTACGGTAAGGCGATTATCGAAGAATGTTTTCTGAATCATGGCGTCGATATTGTATATGGGTTGGGTATCGCAAAAACCACTAATGTTCCGCGAAGTGTAGCCCCCGGAGATATCAAAGCTGACCGTTTTTCCAATCTTAAAATTGCTAGCCAAGTTAAAGTAGCCCGTCACTGCTTCGAGAAATTCTGTTTGATCATAATCGCGGAAACGGGTTTGATAAACACCGACGGTACCTTTAAAGAACCACCAATCGGTCAAGTTACCAAAGCGGTTATAATCCAGTCCTAGTTGATTTTCCAAGCCCCGATTGATCACTTGAAAGTAGGTAATTTCTCCTTCCAAAATGTGGGTACTTTTCATCACATCGGTGGTATTGTTAAAATACAGTGAAAAGGATTGGTTCTTTTGTTTGAAGCTTGCTTCAAATTTGTTGGTAAATTCTGGTAGCAACTCGGGATTGCCTCTTTCGAAGGTAAAGTCGTTGATTTTGAGCACGTAATTATCCAAGAAATTAAAAGGCGGACGGGTCATCTTCCGAGCGTAGCTGAAAGAAAGGCTATTGCTATTTCCTAATTCTCGGGAAAAGTAAAAGGAGGGAAAAAGGTTCGTATAATTTTGTTTGACCTCGAAGCCACTAAAGGGTTCTAAACGATTGAGTTGGGTATTCTCCAAACGCGCGCCAATTTGCACAAAATTTTTCTCCGAAAAGTTTTTGCTAAACATCACATAACCACCGATAATGTTTTCCCAATATTCAAAATCATTGGTCCGTTCATCGCGCACCCATTCTTCATTTTCTAAAAAATCGGTAACGACCACACTCTCTCGATCGATATTTACCCAACGTGCACCCACTTCCATTTTCAGGTCTCCTTTAAAATTCTTTTCCAAATCTGCCTGGGCAGAATAGAAATTGGTTCCCAAAGAAAATTGATTGCGTTCGGTATTGTTTTCATACAACTGCTCATCGTAAATAGACTCACTGCGGTTGTCGGCAATCACCTTTTCTCTTGAGTAGTCGGCAAAAAGTTTAAACGTACTGCCTAGGGTATCGATCTTCCAATTGTAGTTGAAAGAAAAGGTGTTGAGGTCAACTTCCGTTAAACCACTAAAATCTGCCGAGCCCATTTCGATCCGGCGCCCAGCTTCAGCAATATCAATGACCCCGTCATTTACAAAGTCAAAAACATAGCGCTTATTATAGTACTCTATCCCGATGGATTGATTCTCGGTAAAATCAGATACAAAACCCAAACGCAAAGCATAGCGATCACGTTTTTCTGACCAATCCCAAGTATCGGTAAGCTGGCGATCAATTTCAAAAAAGTCCGTCCCATAGATGACTGGAGAGACCTGGGTAAATCTGCGAAAACTATAGATGCCGTAAAAATTCCACTTCTCTGCGCCATAGTTGAGGTTGATTCCAGGCTTGGTGTTATAATCTCCTTCTCGTTTGCGGGTATAATCCATACGGATACTTCCATCCACACCGAGGGGTGGTTCTTTGAGGATGATGTTGATATTACCTCCGGCATCTTCGGCATCGGTATTGGCTGCTAAATGACTTTGGATTTCAATGTTCTTAATTTCATCCGACCGCAGATTATCAATGTAAATGGCTAGGTCTTCTGCGCTCAGGTTAGAAATTTTACCATTGATCATGATTCGTGCCTGCTGGTTACGCATCAAGATATTGCCATTATTATCGATGATTACATTGGGCGAACGTTGTAAAACTTCCGTACCACTAAAACCCGTTTTTAGAGGGCTTTGCTCTACATTAAATACCAATTTGTTTTCGCGTTTTTCGATCACGGCCCGTTCAGCAGTTACCACTACTTCGCCCAGAAAACTCTCGGCGGTTTCCAGCTGTATCAACCCCAGGTCGACATCTTGGCCTACGAGCAAGTCCTTGCTGTAATCGGTATACCCCAGAAAGCTAATCGTCACCGTATATTCGCCGGCCTCTTTCACTTTGAGTTCAAACGTGCCTTGGCCATCACTGATATTACCATCCACTACGGCTTGGTCAGCTTTGCTGGTGATAAAGACGTTGGCAAATTCGATAGGCTTTTGCGTTTCGTCTTGAATACTTCCTCGGAGGTAAATCTGTGCCCAGCTCAATTGCGTAAAGCAACAGCAGAGTAGGAAAAGGAAAAACCGAGGTTTTAGGTTTTGGTTAAACATGATGATTAATTGTTTAGAGAATTAATTTGGTGATGGATGAAAGTGGCTAGCGGTACTCAATGATTTTTTCCCCAAAGAGTCGCTCGGATTCAATGCCTTTTTCTCGACAATACTCCAAGAGCTTATCCGATTCGATAATGGGCAGGGATTCATCCGTATATTTGATGGAACTGATGTATTTTAGCCAAGGCTCCATCCCCATGGCATAGACAAAAATATTTTGTGGATTAAAGATGTCGATCAAAGCACGGGATTGATTATAATTACATCCAGCCAGACGACGAGATTCATCTTTATCTTTAGCCAGCTTCTCGTAGAGTAATGGACCATACAACCAACTCAATGGAGCACCTTCGCATTCCATTCCTAGAAAAAGTGCATCCACCTCTCCGACCACATCTTTTACTCGTTGATACAACTGTGGAGATACATTACAAGAATCGGCAGCGAAAATTACCTTAAAGCCGGTTTGGAAAGCAACGTGATGACAAAGCTTACTCCTCACATCCAAATCACAATGTTCGCCGATAAAAGGCAAGCCCGTAATTACTACATCATCAAAGCTGACCGACTCCATTTCCCCCAACTCAATGATGTTTTCAAAACCAATGTGCTCAAACATGAGCTTCAAACTAGGGTCCTGCAAACTACCACCATTGCTACGAGGGACAATGATATTTTTGATCTTGCGCCGCAGTCGCAACAGGGTTTCAAAGAGTACGTGGTCTTGGTGATTGTGAGTAATCAAAACGTAATCGATGGTTTCAGGTAGATCGGCATAGGTGTAGCGGGAAAGGTCCGTATCATAGCCATAACTCACCACGGGATCCACCAAAATGGATGTCTGCGGCGTTTCTACCAATACACAAGCATGACCAAAGTAACGGGTCAGCACTCCATCACCTTGATAGCGTTGATAGTTGGATGGTGGGGTTTTGGTAAAAAAGTTACGAAACAAGGTTTCGTCTTGTTCTTCCAACTCAAAGAGTTCTTTGAGTTCGCCATATTGTCGAGACTGATCAATACAGTCGAAAAGCGCATCAATTTTTTTACTTTTAAAGGGAAGGTTGACCCGTAGGGTTTGCTCATCAGGAAGCTTGGGGGTGCTCAATACAAAAGACCGCGCATCGTCGTCGTCAATCAGGAAGAGGTTAAAGCTTTGCAGCGCATCCTGATAAAACTTGGTTTGATATAGTAAAGGTTCAAAAAAGCGAAAAGACGCTTGGTGGTTTAAGTCATAAACCAACTCTACTAGGCCTTGTAAAGGCTCGGGAATTTCAGGATACAATTCTGCCAAAGCATAGCCCTGGGCCTTAGTCCGCAAAAGCTGATTTAGCTCGTGAATAGCCTCGCCCAATTCTAGCAAGTCCGCACACTTCTCCTCCGTGGTTTGTATGGCCGCTGCGATCTCATCCACACGCTGTCCATCATAATCGATAAATGGTCCACCTAGCATTTTGGGGTTTCTAACCGCCGCCGCATGAATCCGAGGGTTTTTGATATAAGAAGCCATGATTTTCAAATGCCGCTCTTTGATATTAAGCGCCGCCGTGGCCGGAGAGATCAAATGGGCCCAGGCATACCAATTGTCAAAAAGAGGTTCTAATACCAAGTTGGGCTTGAGGTACACCTGGTCTAGATCGGTGATTGTTTCAATGGTTTTTTCCAATAGAGTATTTTCCATAATTTTCTTTTTTCAGATTCTTTTAAGCAGTGAGGCCCGTATTTTTCATCCAAAAGGGCTATTTTAATCCGCCCTGCAAAGCGGCGATTAATGTTTGCACACGAGGTGCTTGTAGTAAATTAAAATGATCGCCAGACAACACTTCAACGCGTTTTGTTCCAGAGAAAAAGGCTAGGCTATTTTCCGGTTGTGTCGAAGAATCTTTGGCTTTTAGGTAGAGTAAATTAATGGGCAAAATTGCTTGACTGGTATAGTTTTCTACGGCCCAACGCAAGGAGCGAATCACATTGATCGCTCCAAGAAGGCTAAGGATATCCAAGTCTTGGGGAGCAGGAAGCAATTGCTTCCAACGAGTGGGAAGTTGCTGGTGTATTTGCTTGGCCTCCAGCCCTTGGTCCAGGCAGTGTTGGATCACTTCCTTCCACCAATCTTCCAAAGGCTGATTTTCACGAGAGCCAAAAGATTCCGTAGAAAACACTTCTGCCACTAATGCCTGCTCGGTAGCTAAACTAAAGTTTGGCGCCCCAAGGGCTTCCCTATTTGGGAAAGCGGTATCAATCATTATTACTTGTTCTATGCTCTCGCCCACTGCCAATAATTGGCGAGCTACCTCATAGCAAAGTAGTCCTCCAGTGCTCCAACCCACTAGCTGGTAAGGCCCTGTTGATTGGATGGCTTGTAAGGCTTCGCGATATTGTCGCGCCATTTCCACCAGTGGCATATTTTGTGGAGCGATTTTGCCAAAGCCCGGGCTGCGTAAACCCCAGCAATTGAAGCCTTCGATGCCAGCTACGAGTGGAAGGTATCCGTGAATATCACCACTACCATCGTGGATAAAAAAGAGGTGGGGGTCGGTGGTAGCTCCACGTTTTAGAAGGCGGCAAAGCGCTTGGTCGGAACTTACCGGCGAAGTATTTTCTAGGCGAAGAGAAAGAGCTAAACTTCGGATGGTATTGTGGTGAAACAAGTCTACTAAAGGCAGTTCCACTCTGATTTTTTGCTTAATCCGTGATACTAGGCGAATCGCTTTTAGGGAATGACCTCCGAGTTCAAAGAAGTTGTGTTCTACGCCTATTTCTTCCACTGGCCGATTCAGCACTTCGGACCAAAGGCCTTGTAGCTCCGCTTCTAGGGCATTGCTTGGCGTTGTCAGGACAGCCATTGTTTCTAGGGCCGGGGCTGGCAGGGCACGGCGATCCAATTTCCCATTCCGGGTGAGGGGTAGTTCTTCGAGTGGCACCCAAAAAGTAGGCATCATATATTCAGGAATCCGCGCCGATAAATGTGTACGCAAATCCATTTCCGTCAAAGTTTCTCCTACATAATAAGCCACCAGATATTGCCCTCCGGCATGATCCCACAAGTTTACCGCCGCTTCATTCACCGCCGGATGTTTCGCCAACTGATTTTCTATTTCTCCCAACTCAATCCGATAACCTCGCAACTTAACTTGATCATCGATGCGACCTAAAAATTCCACATTTCCATCCGCATGCCAACAAGCAAGATCTCCGCTACGGTATAGCAAAAGGTTAGGGTCTGTAGGATGACTAATAAAACGTTCCGCAGTCAAATCCGGCTGATTGAGATAACCTTGCGCCAAGCCTTCGCCTGCGATATATAATTCTCCTGCTACGCCTATGCCTTGAGGCTCCAACTGTTCGTTCAAAATATAAATCTGGGTATTTCCCAGCGGCTTTCCTAAAAGTACTTTTCCATTACGGATTAGGTCGGGCTTTACCAAACCTTCTATTGCTGATATCGTCGCTTCCGTCGGGCCATATTCATTGTAAAAATCTACTTCTGAGCCAAAGTGTTCTACCAAACTAGCCTTACAAGTTTCCCCACCGGAAATGACCCGACGCAGGTTTAAATTAGCTCGGACGGGGATACTTTCTAAAAAGGAAGGAGTGGCATGCAGATGAGTAATGGCCTTTGTTTCCAGATAAGCCACAAAAGCATCCATATCGCTTAGGGTGGCCTTATCTACAAGTACCAATCGGGCACCAGTGCTTAGCGCCAACCAAATTTGCTCGACGGAGGCATCAAAGTAATAAGGAGAAAATTGAAGGATGTTTTCCTCCGTTCCAATTTCAAAATAAGCGCTTTGATAGCTGATATAATTGACCACCGACCGATGGGCAATTTGTACGCCTTTAGGCTGCCCAGTTGAGCCGGAAGTGTAAAGAATATAAGCCGTTTTTAATGGATCAATTTTTTGCGCTAAATTATCTCCTTCAAAATCATGGAGTGGAACTTCTTCTACGGCAATACCAGTCACCATAGCACGATAGGGTTCTCCCCAATTTTGGGTATAAAGCAGGTAGGCCAGTTTACTTTCTTCCACCACATGTCGGATACGACGCTCTGGCTGGTCAGCATCTAAGGGCAAATAGGTTGCTCCGATTTTTAGTGCCGCCAAAATACTTTGGATCATCATTGGAGAACGATCTAGCATAATGCCGATTACGTCGCCCTCCCCTAGCCCTTGGCTTCTTAGGAACCGAGCCAATTGATTGGCTTTGAAGTTCAGTTTCCGGTAGGTCCATATCTGGTCGTTAAGTTCTAAGGCAATCGCATCAGCATGCTCCGCCACTTGTTTTTCAAACAAATCTACCAAAGAAGCTTCCGTCGGAAAATCCCATTGTGTTTGGTTAAAATCAGTCCAGACTTTTTGCTGTTCGGCGGAGGATAATAACTGCATCCGACCGATTGCTTGATCTGGATTAGCAATAGCAGCCGCAGCCAGATTTTTCAAATAATCTCGAAAACGTTCGATGCTTGCAGGTTTAAATAAATCAGTCGAATAGACCAAGCTCAATTCCAAGCGATCGCCAGCTTCATAAGCCTGTAAATTTAAATCGAACTTTGCGGCGATTGGTCTTGCGATAGTTGCCTCCCTCTCCCCTCCTACTTCAATGGTGGAAAAATTATCGTAGGCAAACAACACATCATATAGAGGGTTTCGACCGGTATCGCGTGGAAGTTGTAATTGATCCACGAGGTCATCATAAGGATAACTTTGGTGGGTAAAGGCAGTGAGCACCTTATTTCTAACCTCTTGTAATAAGCTACTAAAAGATTCCGTTCCGTTTAGTTCGCTTTTAATCGCTAGGGTGTTGACAAACAAGCCGACAACTTCTTGTAAATCTTCGTGATCACGACCAGTACTGGGAATGCCTACTACAATTTCTTTTTGCGGGCTTAGACGGTATAGGAATACCTGAAAAATAGCCAATAGCAGTTGTTGTAAACTCGCCCCATGCCCTTTTGCCAAAGCTTTTAATCCTTTCGTCAACACAGGGTCAAAGCTAAAATTGAGCAAGGCTCCGGCGTGGCTTTTAGTAGCAGGGCGCGGAAAGTCTATCGGCAAATCCAATAACTCCGGTGCCTTATCAAACTCTGCCAACCAAAAGGCTCGATGAGCAGCCATCGCCGTACCTTCTCCCTGTGCTTGTTGCCAGACCGCGTAATCTTTATATTGAATAAGCGGCGGTGCCAAAGTCTGTCCTTCATACAGGGTCAACAAATCCTGGTAGAGCAAATTAAGAGACAAACCATCTCCAATGATGTGGTGCATATCCAGCAGCAAGTAGTAGGGACCAGTTTGGGTCTGATACAATTCCGCTCTGAGCAAGGGGCCCTGCTCCAAATCAAAAGCTTGGACAAAACGCGTATAATGCTCCTCCAAATCGGCAAGAGTTCCTTGGTGATGGTGTAAGTCAATATCCGTCGTCTCCATAAGCTTTTGCATTGGCTCATGATCGATGAGGCTAAAGGTAGTCCGGAGCACTTCATGCCGCGCCACCAATTGACGAAAAGCTTGGGTCAAGCGCGTGGGATTCAGTTGGGCATCAAAGCGGAAAAGCTGAGGCATATTATAGGCCAGCGAAGTAGGGTCCAATTGATGGAGGACGTACATGCGTTGCTGGGCGGAGGACAAGGGATAATAGTCTTGGACTGGTGCCGGAGGGATTGCGGAGTAAACAGATTTCTCCTTTTCCGAAATTTGCTGTCCGAGTTGACGGATACTGGGGTGATTAAAAATTTCGGTTAGCGGCAGTTCTACTTCGAAGCTTTGTTTGATTCTAGAAACCAGTTGAATGGCCTTGAGGGAATGACCGCCGAGTTCAAAAAAGTTAGCTTGGACGCCGATATCCTCCGTGGCTCGATCCAGTACTTCGGACCAAAGCTTTTGCAGCTCTGTTTCGATGGCATTGCCGGGCTTTTCGTAGACCTCCATGGTTTCCAAGGCCGGAGCGGGCAGGGCTCGACGGTCTAATTTGCCATTACGGGTGAATGGCAGGGCCGTCAATTTCATCCAAAAAGTAGGAAGCATATATTCAGGAACCCGCGCCGATAAATACGCCGCCAAAGCCTTCTCTTCTAAACTTTCCGCTACATAATAAGCCACCAAATATTGACTCCCAGCATTATCCCATAAACGAACTGCCACTTCTTCTACTCCCGGATGAGTCGCCAATTGATTTTCAATCTCTCCCAATTCGATTCGGTAACCACGCAACTTGACTTGATCATCGATTCTGCCAAAAAATTCAATATTCCCATCCGCATGCCAGCTTGCTACATCGCCACTGCGGTAGAGCAAAAGATTGGGATCACTAGGATGAGTAATGAAACGTTCAGCGGTCAGGCCTGGCTGGTTGAGGTAACCCTCTGTCAAGCCTTCGCCAGCGATAAATATTTCGCCCGGCACTCCAATGGCCTGAGGTTCCAATTGCTCATTCAATATATAAACCTGCGTGTTTCCTATCGGCTTTCCTAAAAGCACTTTCCCTCCACGAATCAGGTCTTCTTCGACCAAGCCTTCAATCGCCGATACTGTAGATTCCGTTGGGCCGTATTTATTGTAAAACTTTACCTCTTCTCCAAAATGATGTATCAAGCTAGCTTTACAGGCTTCTCCGCCAGATATCACCCGACGCAAACTTAAACCATCGCGAGCGGGAAGGCTTTCTAAAAAAGAAGGCGTAGCATGTAAATGAGTAATGGCCTTGGCCTCCAGATAGTCCACCAAAGCATCCACATTGTTCAAGGTATTTTTATCCAAAAGTACTAAGCGAGCGCCAGTAACTAGTGCTAGCCAAATTTGCTCCACCGAAGCATCAAAATAATAAGGAGAAAATTGTAAGATATTTTCATCTGCCGTGATGCCAAAATAGGCACTTTGATAAGTGATGTAATTGACTACGGAGCGATGCGTAATTTGTACGCCTTTGGGTTGGCCAGTTGATCCTGAAGTGTAGAGGATATAGGCCTTGGTGGAAGGGTTAACTTTTGATTTCAGATTATCCACTTTAAAATCACCAAGCGGAATTTCCTCTATCGCCGCACCCGTAATTTGCGTTTCATAAGCTTCCCCCTTATCCTGAGTATAGATCAAAAAAGAGGCATTACTTTCGCCTAAGACATGCTGAATACGCCGCGTAGGCTGCTCGGCATCGAGGGGCAAATAAGTCGCTCCAATTTTTAATACGGCCAAAATACTTTGGATCATCATTGGCGAGCGATCAAGCATAATACCAATCACATCTTCCTCTCCTAATCCGCGACTGCGCAGAAAACGAGCCAATTGATTGGCCTTGTTATTTAGTTGGCCATAGCTCCATTTTTCGTCCTGAAGTTCCAAGGCAATATTGTCTACAGCCTGCTCCACTTGCTCTTCAAATAAATCGACGATTGATTTTTGCTGTGGAAAATCCCATTGGGTTTGGTTAAAATCGATCCATACCTTTTGCCGCTCTGCGGGCGACAATAAATTCATTCGACCAATCGCTTGGTTTGGTTTGGCCAAGGCTTCTTCTGCTAAAGTTTGCAAATAATCCCGAAAGCCTTCGATGCTTGTAGCCTGGAATAAATCCGTTGAATAGATCAAACTTAATTTTAGTTGACCGCCAGTCTCATAAGCTTGTAAATTCAAATCAAACTTGGCCGCAATGGGTGCTTCAATGGTCGCCATCCCCTCCTCCCCTACAGTGATTTCTGAAAAATCATCATAGGTAAACAAAACATCGTACAAGGGATTGCGGCTAGTATCCCGAGGGATTTTCAACTGATCCACTAAGTCATCGTAGGGATAACTCTGGTGATCGAAGGCAGTCAATACTTTGCTGCGTACTTTTTGTAAAAAATCACTAAAGGGTTCCTCTCCCGTCAACTCGCTTTTAATCGCTAAGGTATTAACGAACAAACCTATCAAGGGCTGTAAATCTTCGTGGTCGCGTCCGGCACTTGGGATACCTACCACAATTTCTTTTTGCGGACTCAAGCGATATAAAAAGATTTGAAAGATGGCCAAAAGCGCATGTTGTAAACTTGCACCATGTTCTTTTGCCAAGGCCTTCAAACCCTGGGTTAGTTCGGTTCCAAAGCTGAAGTGAAGCACTTCTCCCGCAAAGCTTTTGCTAGCAGGCCGTGGATAATCCAAAGGTAGATTTAACAATTCTGGGGCTTGAGAAAACTCCTCCAACCAATAAGCTTGATGGGCAGCCATGGCGGTTGCCTCGCCTTGTTCTTGTTGCCAAACGGCATAATCTTTATATTGAATCTTGGGTGTCGCCAAGCTTTCTCCTTCATACAAAGCCAACAAATCCTGATAGAGCAAATTAAAGGATAATCCATCGCCGATAATATGATGCATATCCAATAAAAGATAATAGGGACCAACCTCGGTATGATACAACGTTGCCCTTAACAAGGGGCCTTTTTCTAGATCGAAGGCTTGGACAAACTGTGTGTAATGTTCCTCTAACGCTGCCAGTAATCCTTGGTGGTGATCTAGCTGAATGTTCATCGTTTCTGCGATACTTTGCACGGGCTGATGATCGACCATGGTAAAAGTAGTCCGCAAGGCTTCATGACGCGCCACGAGTTGACCAAAGGCTTTTGTCAAACGGTGGGGATCGAGGTCGGCAGCAAAACGGAATAACTGGGGCATATTATAGGCCAGCGAAGCCGGGTCCAGTTGATGCAGGACGTACATCCGTTGCTGGGCCGAGGACAAGGGATAATAATCCTGAATTGGCGCGCGGGGAATCGCCTCATAAGTAGATTGAGCATAGGTGGTGAGGCGCTGGCTGAGTTGGCGGATCGTGGGGTAATTGAACACATCAGCGAGCGGTAATTTAACCCCAAAGCTTTTGTGGATTTGGTGGATCAAGGCAAGCGCTTTTAAGGAATGTCCTCCCAAGTCCATAAACTTACGTTCCACGCTAATCACTTCGGGTTCTAGTTTTAGAATTTCGGACCAAATGCTCCGCAACTCCCTTTCTTGTTGACTGGCAGGAGTAACCAAGTCTTCTTCGGTTTTGAACTGTGGCGCGGGTAGGGCCTTGCGATTGATTTTTCCGCTTGAGGTTTGTGGCATATTATCCATCGCCACCCAAAAGTTGGGAATCATATAATCCGGCACCTGCTCTTGCAAATGCCTTTTAAGCGCGGTTTCCGTCACTTCCTCCGTTCCTACATAATAGGCGACTAAGAATTTATCTTCGGCTTCTCCCCCAACCAGCACTGCTGCCTCTTGTACTCCCGGCAATCGCGTCAACTGGTTTTCAATTTCTCCCAACTCAATCCGATTGCCACGAATTTTCACCTGACTGTCCATTCTCCCGATAAACGCTAATTGACCATTCGGCAACCATTTGGCTAGGTCTCCCGTTCGATAGGCTCGACCAGTGGCAAAGGGGTTCGGAATAAACTTCTGCGCACTCAAAGTGGGTTTATTCAAATATTCTCGTGCTACTTGAACACCGCCAATCAAGAGTTCGCCAGCTACCCCAATTGGTTGTAGGCGCAATTTTTTATCAACAATATAAATCTGCGTATTCGCCACTGGAGCACCGATCGAGACCCCGCGACGATGGACCTCTTCCTCGGTCAAATCAATGGTGGTAACGTCGATTGCGGCTTCGGTAGGTCCGTAGAGGTTATGGAGTCGGCAGTGGGGGAAAATTTGCTTGAACTCAAGAACCCTTTGTACGGGCAAGGCCTCGCCACTACAAACTACATGACGAAGGCTGAGGCATTGGCCAGTTTGACTGGTCGCTAAAAAGGCAGCTAGCATCGAAGGGACGAAATGAATAATTTCTACCTGCTGGGCTTCGATCAATTCGCGTAGGTAGTCTGGGTCTTTATGGCCATCGGGGCGGGCAAAGACCAATTTGCTTCCTGTAATTAAAGGCATTAGCAATTCCCAAACCGATACATCAAAAGTATAAGGTGTTTTTTGAATCAATACTTGCGCTGTGCTGATGGCGAGGTCATCGCGCATCCAAAGCAAGCGATTGTAAAGGCCGGCGTGGTCGTTCAATACGCCTTTGGGTTGCCCTGTAGAGCCAGAGGTATAAATGGCGTAAGCCGCCTGCTCGGGATGAACTTTAGGGAGGTCAACAGGATAAGAATTTTCCTCACATTGAAGCTGAATCTTTGCCCATTCCTCTTGGTCAATACATATTTTAAATTGGCTATCTTTTTTGATATAAGCTACCCTTTCCTCAGGGTGATTTACATCGATGGGAACATAGGCACCTCCTGCTTTAAGAATGCCCAAAATAACTACCAAAAGCCATTCTGAACGATCCAGTTGGACTCCAATCAAATCATTGGCTTCCACCTGATAATTTTGAATCAAATAAGCCGCTAGCTGATCAGAGTATTGGTCTAATTCCCAAAAACTTAGCGTGTGGCCTGCAAATTCTATTGCAGTTTTGGTTGCATTGTGTAGGACTTGATCTTGATATAAATCTAGAATCGTTTTTCCAGCTGGGTATTCAACCTCAGTATCATTGAATTTATGTAAAATGATCTGCCGTTCGGCGGGGGGTAAAATATCAATATCCGCGAGTGACATTTGTGGGTTAGCAAGAATCTGCTGTACCATTTGATGGAAGTAATTCACCATTCGCTGGACGGTGGCTTCGCTAAATAAATCGGTCGCAAACTCAAAGGCTCCGTGTAATTGTTTAGTCCCTTCCACTAACATCAATGACAGGTCGAATTTGGCAATAGACAATTGGGACAATTCTTCCAATCCACGATTGGGGTCGCCTATTTCTTGAGTATCTTCGTAGGTAAATAAAACATCAAACAAGGGATTACGGCTGGTGTCTCGGGCCACCTTCAACTGGTCCAACAACTCTTCCAGTGGTAAGGATTGATAATCCAAACAAGTCAGCACCTTGGTTTTTACTCGTTTTTGAAAATCCAAAAAACTTTCCGTTTCGATTACCTCTTGACGAATGGCTAGAGTATTGACAAAGAGACCAACCACGTTTTCCAAATCTGGATGAGGGCGTCCCGCAACTGGTGTTCCAACTACCAGATCATCTTGGTGCGACAATTTATAGAGCAGGCAATAAAACAAACTGAGGTGGAGAACAAAAAGCGTACACTCAGACTCCTTGGCCAGCGACCGCAGTTGGCGAGTGGTCAAGGGGTCAAAACTAAACGCTAGCGTTTTCCCAGCAAAGCTTTGTACCCGAGGACGAAGAAAATCAGCAGGTAATTCCAGTGTTGTCCGTTCTGCCTCAAATTCCTTTTTCCAAAATGCCAATTGCTCTGCCAATACTTCTTGCTGGGCATCACTAGCTTGCCATTCGGCAAAATCATGGTATTGCAAAGGCAGTGGTGGCAAGTCTTCGCCGACATACAATTGCATCAATTCTCGCAGCATGATTTCTTGAGAAAGTCCATCGGAGATAATGTGATGAAAGTCGACGAATAAATATTGCCCATCATCCGCAGTGTGGACCAAGACTGCCCGTAGTAAAGGTCCTTTTTCGAGATCAAAGGCTTGAACAAACTGGGTAAACAGCTTTTCCAATGACCTTTCCTCGGTCGACCATTCTAGAAGATCAAAATCAGTTTGAGGGTTTATTTTTTGATAGACCTCCCCTTTGCGAAGCTGAAAGGTAGTCCGTAAAATATGATGGCGGTCGATCAAGCGGACAAAAGCTTGTTGTAATCGCTCGGCCTTTAGCTCGCTGGTAAAATGGCGAACTTGGGGCATATTATAGGCCAGGGATTCCTCATCCAGTTGGTGGAGAAAATACATTCGCTTTTGAGCAGAGGAAGCGGTATAAAACTCCTGCTCCACCGCAAGGGGAATGGGCGTCTGCGTCTGGCTTTGTCCATTCGAAGTTTCGATAAAATAGGCAATAATCTCCGCCTTACGTGCCTTGATTTCGGCAAGCAAAGTACGGTCTACCTCTTTATTTCGAGCAAAGAGTTTCAACTGGCGATCTTCAGACATTTCCAATAAAATCCCCTCCGCCGCAATCCGATTGAGAAAGGCAATCATAATTCTAATTCGATTAATTCGTTTTTGTCAGAAGCTAATTTGAGTTGCTCAACGGCAAATTTTACTGGTCCGGCCATTCCTTCTATCGTAGGATTTTCGAAAACAATACGAGGTTTCAAATCAAGTTCGAATCCGCGTTTGATCTGATAGATCATCTTCATGACCTTCATGCTATTTCCACCTAGTTCGAAGAAATTATCTCGTACGCCCACTTTTTCAAGACCAAGTACATCCATCCAAATGTTTACCAAGTCCGTTTCAATTTCATCGCGTGGAGCTAAGAATTCTGGTCGCAGCAAATCTGCTTCGCTTACTGGAGGCAGGGCTGCAAAATCTATTTTACCATTATTCATCAGAGGCAATTCCTGCAAGGCCACAAAATAACTAGGCACCATATAATCCGGCAGTTGTTCTTTAAGGTATTGACGTAAGGCACCTTTATCCAGATTCCTATTCGCAAGCAGGTAGGCAACCAACGCCTGTTCTCCCACTTGATCCACCACCGTCACTACTACTTCACTAATGCCTCTAGCATAGGCCTGAATCGTAGCTTCTACTTCCGTCAGCTCGATGCGATGCCCACGGATCTTAACTTGTTCATCTTTACGTCCCACAAAAACAACTTCCCCATTAGGTTGCCAATAGGCCCAGTCGCCCGTATCGTACATTCGTTCTTCCGCTGCAAAAGGGTTGGCGATAAATTTTTCCGCCGTCAAAGTAGGGCGATGTAAATAGCCTCGGGCCACTCCCGCTCCGGCTACGAATAACTTGCCGGGCATACCAAGACCTTGTAGCTCGTGCTCTTCATTGAGGATATAAATCTTGGTATTAGCAATGGGTTTTCCAATCGTTATAGGACCAGCATTCATAGGTCCAGCTAAAGCATCCACCGTGATCTCAGTAGGGCCATAATTATTGTACAAATCGTAGCCAATAGCGAGCAGTTCTTCTTTTACCCAATTGGATAATTTATCTCCTCCAGAGATGATACGGTCAAGGCTTTTCAACCTGGGTTGACCACCGAGTAATTCGAAGAGTAGATTAGGAACGGTGTTTAAAATACTAACCCCTTCCTTTTCGATATATTGACGCAATTGTTCTAAGTCAAACAAACTGGCCTTATCTACGATGTGGTAAGTCCCTCCTTTGCTCAGTGTACCAAAAATATCCTCTAAGCTCGGATCAAAGGAAATCGAAGTCAACATCAAAGCGACAGTGTCTGAGTTGACATTAAATTGATCGGTATACCATTGGATGGTATTGCTAAGGTTGCGATGTTCGATCATGACGCCTTTAGGCTGTCCGGTGCTACCAGAAGTGTACATCACGTAGGCCAAATCGCTTTCTTTCCAAGTAGATGCCAAAGCGACGGTTGGGTAATGGCCTTGTTCTTTTTGAAATTCTTGTAAAATGTTGTCGTCTAAGGTCAACTTCGCTTGGCTATCTTGGACGATATAATCCACCCGATCCTGTGGGTAGTCGATATCCAAAGGAATATAAGCCGCACCTGTTTTTAGAATAGCCAGCAGGCTGACGACCATCCAATCACTCCGATCGAGATGTACGGCGACTAAATCAGCGGTATCGACTTGGTGCTTTTGTCGGAGGTAATGGGCGAGTTGATTGCTGCGCTCGTCAAGGCTTTGGTAATCAACTTTTTGTTGTTCAAAAACCAAAGCCGTAGCGGCAGGTGTCCGACGAGCCTGATTTTGGAATAGTTCAACGACATTGAGCGATAAATCATAATCGACCGCTGTATCGTTAAAAGTTTCTAAGATCAAATTTTGTTCTTCGCTGGACAAGAACGGGGCTGTCCTGATGGGCTGGGTAGGATCACTTAAGAGTTCTTCCACTAGATTGCGAAAATGAGTAATCATCCGCTCCATCATGGGGCGTTCGTAACAATCGCGGTTATAATTAAAGGTAAAGGACAAGTAATCATCCATTTCCTCAAAGATGAGTTCCAGATCAAAAATAGAAAGAGTTTCTCCGAGGTCTTGAATGGCCTCTGGATTTTGCTGGTCCACTCCAATCGCCGCCACTTTTTCTCCAGTGTTCTGTAAAACGAGCAAGACATCAAAAATGGCATTACGACTCAGATCACGTGGTGGGTTTAAATCTTCCACCAGTTGTTCAAAGGGAAAAACTTGATGACTATAAGCTGCGAGTGTATTACTTTTCACTTGAGCGTAGAAATCCTCAAAGCTCTGCGTTTCCTCTACTTGGTTTCGCAAGGCCAAGGTATTGATGTAACAACCGATCTGGTTTTCCAATTCCGAATGGCTACGTCCCGCCACTGGCGAACCGATGATAATATCTTTTTGTCCGGTATAACGATACAAAAGAACATTCCACACCGAAAGGAGGGTCATAAACAAACTACCTCTTTGCTCTCGACTAAAATT
>SPJL01011651.1_pt1 | contig 25733 bp, 23 predicted proteins | sample 3741751 | NCBI WGS metagenome assembly SPJL01 (sample SAMN10925998, study PRJNA522277) | cold seep metagenome | isolation source: Elba SIP-enriched marine methane seep metagenome, extraction at timepoint T3 | place: Italy: coast of Elba, Mediterranean Sea | reverse complement strand
CGTTCTGCCCCGATCCGGGACCAGATACGCTCAGAAATCATCTGGGCGAGCGGCTGGCCCGTCGCGCGCTCTGCGGCCCAGGCGAGCACATCCGTTTCGATGGATCGATATTGAAACACTTCCCCATGTTCGCGGATTTTGGGGAGGGTCAGGATGACATCGCGGATGGTTGAGCGTGGCTCGCCCTTTCGCGGCGGGCGCCATCCACAAGCGATGTCGATCCGTGTCATATCGGATCCCGGAAGCCCGTAATCTTCCGTGAAGCGCACGCCGGATTGCATGTCCAACACTTGGGAGAGGCTTGCATCCGCATAGCCGCATCGCTGCAATTCCGGAACGAGGTCACCGCAGGGGGCCTCTATATCCAAGACACCCTCGCCATGGAGAATACCGATCAGGGCACCGACAACGGATTTTGCAACGGATTGGGAGAGATGCGGCGTCGCCGGTTTCATGTCGTTGAAATAGAGCTCAGCCACGACAGCATTTTTGCGTAGGATGAGGAAGCCGTCTGTATAGGTATCGCTTAAGATGCGCGCGACGGTCTTTCGAGGACCCTCGGGCATGTCGATCTCAATGCCGGTTATGTCCTGTTCGGCTCGCGGCAGTGGGGGCGGTGCCGCCTCCGCACGCTGCACATCGACGCTTGGGAACAGGCTTCGGATGTTCTGAAAGGACCAGCGATTGAAGGGGGGAAGATCCCAGTTCTCCATCGTTGGGCATTTTTCGGGCGGGGGCGGAAAGCCTTGCATGATACCCAGCTCGCGCGCTGTGCGCGGCCTATCCCGTCTCGCCGTCGCATTGGCGCTAAGCATTTCGTTTCTTCCCCACAAAGGGCTCTTTTGGCCCGATTTTTTAGGTTTTGTCTTTGAACCCGCTGGATCGGTGTCGAAGACATTTCCGACACCGATCCATAATGGCGGGGTAAACTTACTTCTGCAGTTCAGTCCAGATCGCCGTGTAGAGTTTCTGTACTTCCGGCGAGCAGGTCGGAACAAACTGACCAGCTGCAACGAACTCTTCCGGAATGATCACTTCAGGTGCGGTTTTCATGTCTTCCGGCATGAATTCCTCTGACCCTTCGATACCATTCGCATAGCGGGCGAATTCGGAGATCAGCGCTGCATTTTCCGGCAGCATGATGAAGTTCTGGAACTTCTTCGCATTCTCGACATTCTTGGCATCGGCGAGAATGGCAACACTGTCCATCCAGAGCGAATAGCCCTCCCGCGGATATCCATAATGGACATTCGGGTTTTGCAGGCGTGCCCGGAACGCAGCACCATTCCAGTAGAGGGAAGCGGCGAGGTCACCGGCTGCGATTTTTTCAATGACACCATATTCCATGGACAGCCATTTCGGCTTTGCAGCAACCAGGACATCGCGGGCTTTTTTCAGCGCTGCCTTGTCATTCGTGCAGGGCTCACTGCCGACATAACGCAGAGCCGTACCCATGACGTCACCCATTTCCGGTGCGACATTGATCTTGCCGATCAGCTCTTCCGGCGGATCGAAGATCAGGGCAGAGGTGTTGATATCGCCATCATAGACTGCGGTATCGACCATGACACCGACGCTGCCCCACTGCCACGGAACGGTGTAGTGACGGTTCGGATCCCAATCGACATCCTGCCAGATCGGCTTGACATGCTTGAAGTTCGACATTTGGTCGGGACGCGATTCCAGCAGCAGCCCTTCACCGACCCAGATCGGCACATAGCTGGAGGACGGTACCACCATGTCAAAGCCATGGCCGCCGGCCTTCACTTTGGCCAAGGCGGAATCATTGTCGTCATAGCCGGAGATATTGACCTTGATACCGGTCTCGGCTTCGAATTTTTCGATCAGCTTGGGGTTCGTGTAGTTCCCCCAGTTGAAGAAATTCAGCTCACCAGACGCGGATGCCGCGCCTCCGCTGAACATCAGGGCCGCACTAATTGCAGCCGCCAGCAAACCTTTCTTCATGGGTATTCTCCTAGCCTTCCTGTGTTCCTGGATTATCAACTTAACCCAGCTCTTAATTAGATTTTTAAACAGTACTAACGCTCCACCACCCTATTTGAACTTCTTGTTGATCGCGAACAGAAGGGTCACGACCAAGACCGATATGCCCAGCAGGACAGAAGATATCGCATTGACCTCCGGTGTGATGACGCGCCGCAATTGGCCGAGCATATAAGTCGGCAGCGTGTCCTGACCGGAAGATTTTACGAATTCGGTGATCACGACATCATCAAGCGAGATGATAAAGGCGAGCATCGCGCCGGCCAGAATCCCGGGCCAGAGCAATGGCAGGGTCACGCGCCGGAACGCCAACCAGGGGGTGGCGTAAAGATCGGCGGCTGCCGTTTCCAATGTCCGATCCATCCCTTCCAGCCTTGCGCGGATGGGCAGATAGGCGAAGGGAATGCAAAAGGCGCTATGGGCGATGATCAGATAAGTCAGGCCATGATAATCCGTTGCAGCCTTGATTGAGGCAAAAACGATCAGCAATGCTACGGCGGTTACGATCTCCGGCACCATCAGGGGCTGGTTGATCATTGCATAGACGGCTGTATAGCCCTTATAGGGCTTGGTGCGCGTTGTGCCCAATGCCGCCATGGTCGCGACGACAGTGGCGATAAAAGAGGCGGATAGCGCGAGGATCAGGGAGCGCACGGTTGCGTCTTTGACGGCCTCATTTTCCCAGGCTGAACTGTACCAACGCAACGAAAAGCCCTCCCAGAACGCGAGCGATGTGCCAGCATTGAAGGAGTACGCGACCAAGGGCAGAAGCGGTGCGTAAAGCAGGATGAAGCAGGTGATCGCCATGGCGGTGAAGCCTGGCAGTGTCGTGATCGAAAACGGCTTCCGGCGTGCCCTGACCATAGCGGATTTGGCAAGATCAGCCATGATTATGGCCCTCCTTTCCGATCCGTCGCACATAATACAGCAGCGCAAGCATGACGATACCGAGCAGGGTCAAGGACAAGGCGGAGCCTAACGGCCAGTTCCGACCCTGCCCGAATTGCAACGCGATCAGGTTACCCAGCATCATATTCTTGCCGCCGCCCAAAATGCGGGGCGTCACATAGGCGCCTAGGGAGGGGATGAAGACGAGGATTGATCCCGCCACGATCCCCGGTTTCACAAGCGGAATGATAATGCGCAGCAAGACCCGGAACCGCGACGCGTAGAGATCATAGCCGGCCTCAACCAGCCGGAAATCAAACTTCTCCATCGACGCGTAAATCGGCAGAACCATGAGAGGCAGATAGACATAGGTCATGCCGATCATGATCGCGAAATCGGTGAACAAGATTTGGATTGGTTCGTCAATGAGGCCCATACTCATCAGGGCTGAGTTGATCACACCTTGGTTCCGAATGACCTCCATGACGGCGAAGGTCCGGATCAATAGATTGGTCCAGAACGGAATGGTGATCAGAAACAGCCAGAAATTTCGCGCTGCCGGCGGGCGTGTGGCTATGAAATAAGCGGCAGGGAAACCCAGGACCAGACAGGTCAACGTGGTCTGGATCGACAGATTGACCGAACGCCATAGAATCGACAGATGTGCATCGGCAATGGCCAGGGTCTCGTCAAAAATATCACGTTGCATGAAGACATTCAGCCAGCCATCGCTGGAGAATTCCCATTTAACGCCACCATAGTCGCCCGCGGTCAGGAAAGAATAGACAACCATGACCAAAAGCGGGCCGGAGGCGGCGCAGAGTAAGATGATGAGCGCCGGTGTGTTTAACAGCCACTTAGTTCTAACCTCTTGCCGGCGAGCCTCTTCAGCCGCTTCGGCGCCGGCAGTGACAGCACGCGCGTCGTGTTGAATCCCTGTCTGTTTTGTTGCGTCGCTCATATCAGTCTTTCAGCACCTGCAGCGCGCGCGGCTGGATTTGGATGCCGACCGAATCCCCAACGGAGAATCCGGATGTCTTGTCCCGCTCATTCTGGACACGGGCAACGATGGATGCCGCCCCATCTAAGGCGATGTGATAATGCGTGTCTGTCCCGAAATAGACGATGTTTTCCAACGTGCCGGTGATGACCGCATTCGCGATGTCCGACGTCACCGTCGCATGCTCCGGGCGAAGTGCTGCCGTCACACGCTGACCGGCGGATAGGCTCCTGTTTTCATGCGGCGGTTCGGTTTCGAATGTCTTGCCTGAGGAAAGCTTCAGGGTCGTTGCGGCCTCCGTCGAACTGATGACTTCCGTTTTCAGGAAGTTTGTGTCGCCGATGAAGTCTGCCACGAAGCGCTCCGCCGGGTGATCATAAATCTCCCGCGGGGAACCCAGCTGCAGCACATTGCCGGATTGCATCACCGCAATCCGGTCCGACATGGTCAGCGCTTCTTCTTGATCGTGGGTGACGAAGACAAAGGTGATGCCGGTTTCATTCTGCAGCCGCTTCAATTCGATCTGCATCTCTTTGCGCAGCTTGTAATCCAATGCGGAAAGCGGCTCATCCAACAACAGGACCTTCGGATGCGGCGCCAATGCCCGCGCCAGGGCAACACGCTGTTGTTGGCCGCCGGAAATCTGGTCGGTGCGTCGGTCCTTCAACGCTTCCATCCGCACCAATTCCAGCATCTTGGCTGTCGTGTCCTCAACCTCGGACTTGGGCTTGCCAAGCATCTCCAGCCCAAACCCGATATTCTGGGCGACGGTCATATGGGGGAACAGTGCATAGCTCTGAAAGACCGTGTTCACCGGGCGCTTAAACGGCGGCAGACCGGAGATATCTTCCCCATGCAGGAAGATCTGTCCCATCGTCGGATGTTCGAATCCGGCAATCATCCGCAGCAATGTTGTCTTGCCGCAGCCGGATGGGCCGAGGAGCGTCAAAAACTCGTTTTCGCGGATGGAGATTGAAACATCATCAACAGCGCGGACTTCATCCTGGCCACCGCCGAAAATCTTCGTGACGTTCTTAACGTCGATTGCAAAGCCGTGGTCTTCGGGATTTCCCGCCGCACCACCTGTGTCGGTCATCGGCACGCTATTAGCCCCCTGCCCCCAAAATCATCGCGTTCCAATCAGTCTTTTTGTGATTTGAAATCGCGACAGCAACAAAATCGTCAAAAAGCGTACGATCCTTTATCGCGGCACGTAAATATCCCCAGGGGGATAGAGTTTATTCCAGCCGGTCGTGACGTATCTGGAATGGGGGGAGGACGTTATGCAGCGCTCAAGGATCCGAGGAAGAGAGCAAACAACTCATTCTGCGATGAGATATCGAGCTTTCGGTGGATGTTTTTCCGGTGAATTTTGACAGTTCCGGGGCTTATCTCGACGATCCGCGCAATCGATTTTGAGGAGTGACCCTTCAGGATTAGACCGGCGATTTCCCGTTCCCGCGGGGTTAGGACATTTTCCCCGAAATGGGCAAAGGCCGCATCGATATCTGCCCCGGAGCTCCCTTCAATCTCTGGCCGGCGGTCCGCGAAGTGACGCCGATTGAGAGCGGCGGCAACTGGCAAGACACGACGTAAGCCGGCAATGTCGCGGGCACTGAATCGCGGCTCCTCGCCAATGCGTCCAATCGAATAGAAAAGCCGTCGCCCGTCGGGTAGGTTGATCAGGATCGCCGCCTCATCAATCAGCCGGATTGCTTTGTAGTATTCCTGGAAATAAGTCGATTGCTGAAAACGGTCTGGGGCGACGTCCCGCAAGCGAAGGACGGCATCGCCTTTCAGATTTTCTGCGGCCGCATAAAGGGGATCTAAGAGATAGGCCCCATCAAGCCATTGGTCGATCACGGATGCGCGTTTTTCCGCCCTGACATTGTCATAGGCATGGCCGGGGCGTTTGGCGCCGTCCAAAATTGACAGGAAGCACCCGCGAAACTGTCCAGCGCAGCGCAGATACTCCAACAGTGCGGGAACAAACTCCGCCGTCCCGACCGATGTGATCGCGTGCGCAAGAAATTCCTCAGCTGTTTCCCCATCTCTGGAATCGTCTCGATACAAAGCTACTTCGCGCTCCCTGTTGCCTTCTCCCCAAGGGGATATTTACGAATGTGGATCGAACACCCCATGCTACGCCAAGAAAAGGCAAAAGAAGAACCACAAAGTAAGAAGCAAAAAAGAAACACGATAGGAAAGGGTTTGGGAAGAATGCTGACAATTCAAACACCCGACCACAAGCTGCGGGATGCGAAAACGGAATTGTTTGGGGGGAAGCTTGTCGCGCCCTTTGAATGTCCGGCACGCGTTGACAGGATATTGGCGCGGGTAAAGGCTATGAATTTGGGGCCGATTGAGACCCCGCGCGACTTCGGGCTGGACCCGGTGAAGCGGATCCATGATCCGGCTTTTCTGTCTTTCCTGGAAACATGTTGGGAAGAATGGCAGGCCGAGGGCTTCGAGGGGGAGGCAATCGCAGCCTCCTGGCCGGCGCGGCGGATGCGGGTGAAACCGCCGGTGAATATCGACGGCAAGATTGGCTATTATTGCATCTCGACAGATACCTCGATCACGGATGGGACGTGGGAAGCGGCGAAGGCGAGTGCCAATGTCGCACTGACAGCACAGGCTGCTATTGCCGAGGGGGCATCATCGGCTTTCGCGCTGTGTCGGCCGCCAGGGCACCACGCCGCCAGCGATATGTTCGGAGGCTATTGCTTCATCAATAATGCTGCCGTGGCCGCGCAAGCTTTCATCGATCAAGGCGCATCGCGTGTCGCGATCCTGGATGTGGATTTCCATCATGGGAACGGAACACAGGATATCTTCTATGACCGGGAAGACGTGATGTTCCTGTCGCTGCATGGCAGGCCGGAGGACGCCTTCCCCTATTTCCTGGGTTATGCCGATGAGGTCGGTGCAGCGGCTGGAGAAGGCTTTACCGGCAATTATCCACTGCCGCCGGGAACTGACTATGGCGATTGGGGTGCCGCCATGGCTGATGCGGTGAAACGCATTGATGCCTATGGGCCGGATGCCGTGGTTGTCTCCCTTGGTGTTGATACCTTCAAGGATGATCCGATTTCCTTCTTCAAATTGGAAAGCGATGACTACAAGGTCTATGGCGAACTTTTGGCGACGCTGAACCGGCCCACACTTTTCGTGATGGAGGGTGGCTATGCGGTGGATGAGATCGGCGTCAATGCCGTCAATGTTCTGATGGGGTTTGAAGACAGATGAAGACAACGGTAGCTGCGACACAAATGGCCTGCGACTGGAAAGACGGGGCCAATCTGGATCGTGCAGAAGCCCTCGTACGGGAAGCTGCGGGAAAAGGCGCGAACATCATCCTGCTGCAGGAGTTGTTCGCGACCCCCTATTTCTGTCCGGACCAGGATAGCAAATACTTCGCGCTTGCCGAGGTTGGGGAAGGTGGACCCGTGGTGTCCCGCTTTGCCGATCTGGCGAAAGAGCTGGGTGTTGTCCTGCCGATCAGTTTTTATGAACGCGCCAATAATGCGTATTTCAACAGCATCGCCATTGCGGATGCGGATGGCGCGGTTCTCGGCGTTTACCGAAAGAGCCACATCCCGCAGGGGCCTGGCTATGAGGAAAAGTTCTTCTTCAGTCCTGGCGACACCGGCTTCAAGGCCTGGGATACGGCGTTTGGCCGGATTGGGGTGGCGATTTGCTGGGATCAATGGTTCCCCGAATGCGCGCGCTCCATGGCACTCAAGGGGGCAGAGATTCTGTTCTACCCAACCGCAATCGGCTGTGAACCGCATAAGCCGGAGATCAATTCAAAAGATCACTGGCAGCGTGCGATGCAGGGACATGCAGCAACGAATATGGTGGGCCTGGTTGCCAGCAATCGCATCGGGGCGGAAGTGAATGAGAGCTGCACCATGACCTTCTATGGTCACAGCTTCATCGCGGATGGAACCGGTGAAAAATTGGCGGAGATGGACGGAGAGACCCCCGGCGTCGCACTTGCCAGTTTTGATCTGGACGCGATGCGTGCGTCGAGGGCTGGTTGGGGCCTGTTCCGCGACCGCCGTCCGGAACTTTATGGAACGCTCGCGACACTGGACGGGGCGGCTTAAAGTTTCGCATCCGCCGTCGGTTAAAGAGAATCAACTGTCGAATACCCTGGTAGTGCAGTGGTGTTGGGTCTCCCAGGTCGCCCATATCGGTTAGATTTATCCTCCTTCAGGAGGGAAGTTCGGCAAATACCTCCCCCGAAAGGAGGAGACATCTAAAAGATATCTTTGAAACTCGCACTGTGGCCGTCAGAATGCAGATAGGCGCATCAGTACAGCTGGGCGCCGACTGTTGGATTGCCAGGCTGCGAGGATATGGTGGCAGAGTTGCGCCGAATATTGGTTGCCGATGATCACGCTCTTTTTAGAAGTGGTCTCAGCCTATTATTGCGCCGATTGTTCGACCATGTAGAGGTTGTTGAAGCGCGGGACGCATCGACTGCCCTTACGGCACTTTGCGAAGAGGATTCGTTCGATCTGGTGCTCCTCGATCTCGCAATGCCTGGCATGGCGTCCTGGGATGGGCTGGACGCGGTTCTGGGGCAGGCGGGTGAGACGCCGGTTGCGATCCTGTCCGCGCACCAAGATCCGGCTGCGATCCGAACCTGTATTGAAGCCGGTGCGCGCGGCTATCTGCTGAAATCCCTGACCGAGGGTAATCTTCACCATGCCATCGCTTTGATCATGGAGGGGGAGGTGTATGTTCCCTCCGTCGCGCTTCAACATGGCGGCCTACCGCATGGTGGCTTACAGCATGGCGGCCTACAGAACGGCGTGAGTGGGCCGATCCAGGATGCACAGGCGCGCGAAGGGGCTAAGTCCTTGGGGCCGGATAATCCACTGGCTCGGCTGACGAAGCGTCAGTATGAAGTGGCGATGCTGATGGCCTTGGGGGATTCCAACAAGGTGATTGCCCGAAAACTGGGGGTCTATGAAAGCACGGTAAAGGCCCATGTCCAGGTCATCCTGCAGAAGCTGGCTGCCACGAACCGAACCCATGCCGCGATGATCTTGCGCGAATGGTCGGAAAAAGCCCCACCACCGGAAGATACGGCGCTGTTGAGCTGAGATAAATTACTGCTGTGGATTACTGCTGCGGATTACTGCTGTGGACTACTGACGCGATCGAACGGCAGGCGTCATAACATCATGCAAAGTTTGTTTTAAGATACTGGGTGATACCGGCTTGTGCAGAAGGACATAGCCGCTTGCCGTTGCCTCCACGATCCGCGCTGGTTCAGTATCACCGGTCAACAGAACGGCGGGAATCGGGCTGCCCACTACTTCCAAAACGCGCTTGATGGCGGAGGCACCGGTCTTGTTTTCCCGCAGCCTGTAATCAGCGATGATTGCGTTCGGGCGCTGATCCTGATGCAAAATGCATTCAACGGCTTCTACCTCTGTCATTGCACATAGCGCGGTAACACCCCATTGGCGCAGGATAGCCGTCATTGCATCCAGTTGAACCGGATCGTCATCGATATAGAGAACTGTGCGGCCAGCGATATCGATGGCCTCGTAGCTCGGTCCCTGTGGTTTTGCCGGCGTGGCTGGGCCGCTTGCCAGTGGAACCGTGATTGAGAACCGGGATCCCATGCCTAGTGCGCTCTTTACCGAAATATCGAGATCAAGCAGCTTCGCTTTGCGCCGGACGACTGAGAGGCCGAGGCCAAGTCCGCGGCGCCGGTCGCGTTCCGGGTTGTTGACCTGATAGAAATCCTCAAAGACATCATCAAGTTTTGAAACCTCGATCCCAATACCGGTGTCATGGACATCCAATCGAAGCGCTCCCGTCAAACGTCGGGTGCCGATCAGGATCTTCCCCTGTTCCGTATAGCGCACAGCGTTAGAAACGAGGTTGCGTAACATGCGCAGCAGCATGACTGCATCTGTTGTGACGATACAGCTGGAGGGAATGACCTTCAGGGTCAGCTCTTTTTCCTGGGCCAGCGGTTCGAACTCGGTTTCGATTTGCTCCAACAAATCGGCAATCGCAAAGGGGGTGACGTCGATATCGAGTGTCCCCGCATCAAGGCGAGAAACGTCCAGAAGCGCGTCCAGCAAATTCCGCGTTGCCTCCAGTGAATCGGAGATGCCGGAAATGATGTGGTCTTTTTCAATCTCGACGTCACATTCAAGCAGGGCTGATGTGAACATGCTCGCTGCCTGGATCGGTTGCCTAAGGTCATGGCTTGCTGCCGCCAGGAAACGAGACTTTTCCGCACTCGCCCTCTCCGCCGTTTGCTGTGCTTTGCGGAGCGCGAGTTCCATCTGCTTTCGTAGCGTGATGTCCCGGACACTTGTTCGATAGCCGATAATTGTGCCGGTCTCATCAGAGATGGTTTGCCAGGAAACAGCCCCCCATTTCTCCTTCCCAAATTTATGGGCGATTTTGAACTCGACATCATTGCCTGGCTTGCCGTCGGCCGCTTGCGATAGGCACGAAGCGATCAACGCGCGGTCATCCGGGTGAATCATGGGCAGGGGATACCCTTCCATGACGTAGCATTCTTCAACGCTATAGCCGCTGATCCGCTCAACGGCGGGGTTGATCCAGTGCGGCTTTCCATCCGGCGCCACCCAAGTTTCCCAGTCATAAGTGAAGTGCGCGATGGCGTGAAATAGCGCCTCCCGGGACACGGCCTTGTCGATTCCAAAGACGTCGCCGGATTCGACCCGCAAGACCGATTCTGGACCAGTCTCCTTGGTGTCTGGGGATCGCTGCTTGGTCACGCTGACATCCGTTACTGTGTTGATCGTGGCAGGGCTGCCGGTGTCAGCATTGCACGAGATACGTAACTTCGCAGCACCATTCTTTCGCCGGATATCTAAGCATAAAGACGATGATCTACCCCTTTAGATGCACATCAATAGACCTACGCTGTTTGGCGAATTGCGGGGGAGTGTGAATTCGGGGGAACCTTCTGCCTCTCCAATCTGGTGGGGTGTTGCTGCTCCTCTGGATAGGTTTCGGGGCTCGAAGTCTCGGATCGTAATCATCCGCTTGGCGGATGGAGCGTGAGGCATAGGCATCTTCCCAGACCTGCCCATCCACACGTGGTCCGAATTGAAAGCCCATACTGCGACACCGGGAAGATTGGGGGCCCGCTACGAGGTCTCCTGACTTCCCGGTGTCGGCCTGTTGGATCGTGTAATCACACTATACCAATTTCGATCCACTGGCCCCGGGGGATTCTAAGGGAGGCAATCTATGGATAATCAGTTAGACGCGTTAATGACGATCTTCACGGAGGTCTATTACTGGATCACCGTGGTCTTCATGTTTTTGATCCATGTCGGATTCTGTATGTATGAAGTCGGTGCATCGCGCCGCAAGAACATGATGCACACTCTCATGAAGAATACGATGGTGATTCCGTTGGTCACGGTCACCTTCTTCTATTTCGGTTGGTATATTTACTTCGCTTGGCATAACGGCATTCCGGGCATCATTGGTGCAGATCCGGCGCCCTATGGCCTGAGCGATATCAACTGGGCCGCGCCGTGGAGCCCCTTCATGGGCGCCACGTTGAACAGTGAAGGCGATGGCTATTGGTCCCATATAAATGGTGTGTTCTGGGCGGCGTTCCTACTGTTCTCCTGGACGGCAGCATCGATTGTTTCCGGGGCTGTTATCGAACGAATTCGGTCCGGTGCTTTCTGGATCCTTGCCGTCTTGATCGGGTCTTTCACCTGGATCATTGACGCGGCCTGGGGTTGGCATCCGGATGGCTGGATGGTGCGGGAGCTCGGCTATCACGATGCTTATGCTTCCGGCGTCATTCACGCGATTGCCGGTGGTTTCGCGCTTGGCGTCTTGATCCATCTGGGCCCGCGTATCGGCAAGTTCATGGCCGATGGGACACCACGGAATATCGTACCGCATAATCCCTGGCTGGTGACGGTGGGGCTCTTCCTCATCTATACCGGTTTCTGGGGCTTCTATGTCGCGTGTAATATTCCCATTCTGGATGTCGGCGAAATGGCAGGTATGGATGGATCGTTCTACACGACGACGAATATCTATCTGACCCCGACGACAACATCTGCAATCACCTTTAACTTCCTGATGTCGCTCTCCGGCGGATTGATGATGGGCTACGTGATCTCCAAAGGGGATGCGTTCTGGACCTATTCGTCAGGTCTCGCAGGGGTTATTGCGGCCTCTTCGGGTAATGATCTTTACCACCCGATCCAGGCTATGTTCATAGGCGCCGCTGGCGTTGTGTTCATGTACAAGCTGCATTTCTGGGTCGAGCGGAAGTTCAAGATTGATGATGCGGTCGGCGCTGTCGCCGTGCATGGATATGCCGGGTTCTTCGGTGTGTGCATCGCCGGTTTCATGCTGTGGGGCTATCCGTCCTCAATGTATCTCGAATCCCAGATTACGCCTTGGGGTCAATTCATCGGTGCATTGATCATGTTTGGACTGCTCGGCTTCTTGCCGGCATATATCGGCGCCTGGATCCTCAAGAAGATGAACCTGCTGCGTATTCCGCCTGAAGTGGAACTCGCAGGGCTCGATCTGGCCGAATATCACGGTCGGTATCTTGATGAGGCCCAGGTCGTTGAGGCCGAACAAAAAGAAGCCCGCGAACGCGGTCTGATTAACTGAGGGGGAGGACAGAAATCATGTCTACCGGATTAGAAACTTGGCAAACCAACTTGATGGAGGTGACGGAGATTTACCCCTTCGTTGGGACGGAGTTCGCGCTCGCTGTCATCGCCATTGTCTCTTGGGTGGTCTGGCACTTGGTGCAGATCAAGATGGAGAACAAGGCGCTTGAAGAGGAGGCGCAACGGTTCTCCGACAAGAATAAGTTGGCGCAGGCCATGCAGGTCTCGAATGCGGAAAGCCTAAACGAATCGATCAAGGCTCACGCGTCTGACTTCTAAGGGTATGTCGTGCGGCGGTCGCTTATCGGCGACCGCCGTATTTTTTGTCTCGATACATTTGCTATTAAGCGGTTCTACGAAATGGGCAGAAGAAAATGTTCGATCTAGACCCACTCCTGCTGTTGCCTTTCCTGCTCGTCATCACGTTGATGCTGCTGCCGATCATTTCCCGCAAGATGCACGGCCCGATTTCCTATATTCAGCCGAATGAAGTCGCGGAAATATTAAGCAAGGGCACCGGGCCAGCGGTGTATGACCTGCGGTCTGCCAAAGATTTCGCCCGCGGGCATATTCCAGGAACGATTAACATCGCCCCCTCTGCCTTGGCCGATCAAATGAGGTCTGGTGGAGGTGACGCCATCCTCGTCTGTCAAAGTGACAGCCGGTCGATCAAACTTGCCGGGCGATTAGGCAAGGCAGGCTTGAATGGGGTCCGCGTCCTGCAAGGCGGCCTATTCCGCTGGAAACGCTCCCGTCTTCCAATTGTGCAGGATGGCTGAATACAAAGCGGAACGCTTCTGATCGATCCGAAATGCGGTGCTCCAGTAATGGCTTAATCCAGCTGCAAGTCCCATCGGTAATGCGATCCGGTGAAGCGCTAGCCCCCCACAACGAAGCTCCATCCAGGGACCGTGCGCGGCGCGGGCCGGACTGTAGCACCTGGGTGGAACTGGGTAAGAACCACGGAACCTGCTCCTAGAACACGCCATTCGCTTTCTGCATCGCCCGGACGTACTCGAGGATTGCTTCGAGGTGTGCATCGGTAACACCCTCGATGGGCGGCATGTCACCGAACTGCCAGTGGTGGGCACGTACACCTTGCTTGGGTGCGGCGTAGAATGCGCCGTCGCCATGATGGCCTGGGTGGTAAACGCGGTGCAGGAAGGTCGGTCCCTTGTCAGTCCCGGCGGTGTTCACGCCGTGGCACGACGCACAAAAGTGCTCGTAACTCATCCGGCCCATGTTGAGCCTGGGTGTCATCTCGGGCAGCACAACCGTATTTGGGTCTAGAGCCTGTGCAGCGACGGTGTTCGGAATAATGGCGAGCATCAGTGCTAGTGTTGCGGGCGCCGCGCCGATGCAGGCGGAAAGCCAAGTCCGTTTCATGTTTGTCTCCATCGATTGGGGAGGGACCGGTCAGTGGGAGTGCTGACCGGCCACGACGCCTTTAGAACAACATCCTTAAACCGACGACGCCGAACACGGCGTTGTCATCCTTCCCATCCTCCTCGGCGATGTCCTTGGTCTTGCCGAAGACCTGCTCGTAGTGGATGCCGATGTAGGGGGAAAGGGCCCGGTCCACCAGGTCGTAACTGAGCCTTGCCCCAAACTCGACTTTCGGTCCCCAGGCGCCGAACTCGAACTCCTCGTCATCAGTAAAGGGAAGATCGACCTCCAGGCTGGGCGTCAGTGTTATTCGATTGGTGATCAGCCCCTCATATTCCACCTCGAACCGTGCCGAGGGATCGCCGGACAAGAAAAGGTCGGCATCGACCTCGACCCATTGCTCCGCCAGTCCATGGACACCGACGACGCCCGAGACCCTATTCGCCCCTTTCGGGCTTTCAAATCGCACGCCACCAACGGCATCGAAGAAGTCGGAAATCGGGGTTTGAAGCCGTGCCTGATTTTCCAGCGTCTCGAACCGGCGAGGGTCTTTCTCGTACTCCGCCTCGCTCCGCCAGACGAACTTGAGCTCGTCTGTTCCGATGATCGCGTCAAAGTCCCAGGCGAAGAGGTCGTCGCCGCCCTCGCCCATCCGGTACTCGAACTGCTCGACCTCCACGCCCCAGATCAACTGCTCGGCCATCGTGGGGACGGCAGAGAACGAGATGACGGTCAGAACCGTCGCTCCTATCAGCTTTTTCATGACTTAGCCCTCCGACGCCGGGCCGAGTGAGGCCTCTTGGTCCTCCGGGCCGCCTTCGACGATGACTTTGCGGAACATGCCGCTGTCGGCGTGGTAGGACAGGTGGCAATGGAAGGCCCATTGACCGGGCGCATCAACCTCCGTCTCCATAAAGACGGTCGTACCGGGCGACACGCTGACCACATGTTTCACCGGGTCCCACTTGCCTTTGCCATTGTCCAGGATCGACCACATGCCGTGCAGATGCATGGGGTGGGTCATCATCGTCTCATTAACGAACTTGAACCGAACCCGCTCACCGTATTGGAGGCGGATAGGTTCTGCGTCGCCGAACTTGATGCCGTTGATCGACCAGACATATCTCTCCATGTTGCCTGTCAGACGCAACTCAATCTCGCGCGTTGCTTCCCGGTCCTCGTAGAGCGGCTTTTGGGCCTTCAAGTCTACGTAGGAGAGGAACTTACCGCCGCTGGCTGCCGTCGGCGTTAGCCCGCTTCCTACCGCATAGTAGGGGTCTGCCTTCGCCATCTTGCCGTGGGCGGAATGATCCATGTCATGCCCCTCGTGATTGGCCCCGGACATGACGGTTCCGTCCGCCATTGTGTGGGTCATATCGCCATGGCCTTCGTGGTTCATGCCCTCCATCACGGTGCCGTCGGCCATCGTGTGAGTTCCCTTGCCCATCTGGCTATGGTCCATGCCCATCATCTCGCCGTGCCCGCCATGGTCACCATGGGCCATGCCCATATCCGCCATGGTCAGCAGCGGTGGCTCACGGAGTTCGGGAACCTCGGCTTCCATCCCTTCACGGGGCGCGAGGGTACCGCGCGCGTAGGCGGTTCGACCCATGCTCTCCGCGAAGATCGTGAACGCCTTATCCTCCCTGGGACGGACGATTACGTCATAGGTCTCTGCCACCGCGATCCGGAACTCGTCGACCTTCACCGGCTGGACGTTGTTGCCGTCCGCCTGCACGACCAGCATCTCCAACCCCGGTATCCGAATGTCGAAATAGGTCATGGCGGAGGAGTTTATGAAGCGGAGCCTCACGCGTTCCCCAGGCTCGAACAGCCCGGTCCAGTTCTGCGTCGGCCCTTTTCCGTTCATCAGCGCCGTAAAGCCTTGCAGGTCCTCGATATCGGTTGGCATCATCCGCATCTCGCCCCAAGCGCTGCGATCCGCCAAGGCAGCATCCAGGCCGTTTTCATCCGCGTCGCTGAGAAAATCCAGGAGCGTACGTTGCTTCCGATTGTAGTAGTCCGGCATTATCTTGAGGTTCCGCATCACACGGTCCCCGCTATGCGGATGCGCGTCTGTCAGCTGGACCACATATTCTCGGTCGAAGCGGAAGGGCTCCCGCTTCTTTGGCTCGATGATGATCGCTCCATAGGCCCCGTCCGGTTCCTGGAAACCGCTGTGACTGTGGAACCAGTAGGTTCCGGTTTGCACGATGGGGAAGCGATAGGTGAAGGTCTCTCCCGGTGCGATGCCATCGTAGCTGATACCCGGAACGCCGTCCTGCTGATAGGGCAGGATGAGCCCGTGCCAGTGGACCGATGTCTCTATGGAAAGATTGTTAGTGACGTTGATGACAACGTCCTCGCCCTCCTGGAAACGGAGTACCGGACCGGGCGAGGCCCCGTTGTAGCCGATACCGGTCTTGGTGAAAGCGCCAGTGTCGATGGTGACTTTATCGACAGTTAGATTGTAGGTCTCGGCCAGGGCAGCAGACGCCACCGAGGCAACGAGACCCAGCCCGAGCGTTGTCGCCCGGGCTAGGGTTGTCAGGTTCATGTTCTTAAGCCTCCGGTGTCTCAATGGACGAGATCGATCTCGCCGACCATGCCCGCGTCGTAGTGACCGGGGACATTGCAGGCGAATTCAAGCTCGGCATGCTCCGGGAACATCCAGATCAACTCGGCGGTCTGTCCGGGCTCCAGGAGGACACTATTCGGCTCCTCATGCATCCCGTGCCCCATGGAAGCCTGCATTGCCTTGGCAGCGTCCCAGTTGATGCGGTCGACCTCCAGGACACCGTGGTCCACCATCATCTCCATCTCGGGCTGATGCGCGATATGCATTTCGGCGGTGCCGATGTTAAACTCGTGCACGGCCTCGCCCTTATTGGTGATGACGAAGCGGACTGTCTGGCCTTCCTTGATGGAGAGCTCTTCCGGTTCGTAGTAGGCATCGTACAAAGAGATTTCTATGGTGCGGCTGACGCTGGCTGGATCGCCCTCGGCGCCAATCTCACCGTTGCTCGTGTGGCCCTCTCCCGCAGCCGCCATTCCGGCGGCAAAGGTTGCGGCAATGACGGCGGCACCGGCGGCGACCGTCTTCAAGATAGACTTCGACATTTTGATATTCCTCGTGACTTACAAAGCTGGTTCGGCACGCCGGACGTCGGGCGCGCTCAATGAATTTGAAACAGCTTTCAGGCGCGAGGAGGGCGTGGATCGATCACAGGGCCGGGTTTGGCCTTGGTCATATCATCGAGAGGGCGGGCCTGTATCTCCACGGAGTAGTGAAGCTCGTGGACAGGGGTATCGGGCCGGACGGTTGCCGAACCGCAATGCCCGACCGACACGGCGCAACAATGGGCCATCGTGTCTTCTTCAGACCCGTGGTGAGCAGCGTGGTCGTCGCCCATCGCCGCTGCCATCGAAACAGGTTCACTGCCATGCGCATGCCCCATCGCATGCGCCGCCGGACTGTTCCCGATGACGAGCGCGAAGAGATATATCGCTGTGACGATCACGTGCTTCATGGACGCCCTTGTAATCCTTCCACTAACTGGAAGGTCAAGGGGATAACGTTACAGGCCGTGCAGGCTGGCGTGTCGGCTTGTGGCTAGGAGCTGACCTTCGCGATGATCCTGTCAGGTGCCCGGTCATGACCCACAGCAAACAAAATTTCTTCATATTCGGGTTCCACGCATCTAGGATTGGGGTCGAAAATCTGGCCGGATGTTGACTGGAGATAAGTATGGGCGATCTAATTACAGGTGGGTGTGCGTGCGGCATCATTCGTTATAGATTTGATCATTCTCCACGCTACATGGGAAATTGCCACTGTCGCGACTGCCAACGAGCGACGGGAAGCGCTTATTTTCCTGGTGTGCTTTTCCTTGAAAAGGAATTCTCTCTGCTAAGAGGTGAGCCCAAATGGTATGAAAGCAAATCGGACGCAGGAAACACTATGCGACGCGGCTTTTGCCCTGATTGCGGCTCACCTTTGTTTCTGATGATCGCTGAGAGAGATGGCATCCGATTGGTCTATGCAAGTAGCCTTGATGACCCAAGTCTATACAAGCCTATCCGAGATATTTTTGTCTCGAGCGCCCACTCATGGGACCTGATGTCCCCCGATTTGCCAAAGTATGAGCGGGGTGCGGAAGAGTAGGTTTTTGTAGACTTTCAACGCTACTCTTGGCTAAGAGCCGACCACCAACCGAGCAGTTCTATTGTGCATAGCCTGCGGTGCTCGATATTCAGCATTCGTCCGAGTGCCGCCGTCTTGGTTATCAGGGACGCTAGCGGCTATAAACGAAGCAAATTGGCAAGCGATAACCGGCTGCCGCTCCTTGCTACAGATATACGTCTATTTGAACTCAAAAGTATTGTAGGGATCGTTCATCCAAGAGCGACAAGAATCGCTCCAGTTGCTATAAAGGCTACTCCAATCCAATTCCCAATAGATAAGTGTTCACCTAAAAACATCGTCCCTATTATTGCGACGAATACGACACTCAGTTTATCAATTGGAGCGACTTGCGAAGCACTTCCAAGTTTGAGGGCTCGAAAATAACAAACCCAAGAAGCACCAGTCGCAAGGCCGGATAAAACAATGAATAGCATGCTTTTCCGGGATAGCGTTTCCAAAGGTTGGAACTGATTGGTAAAGAAAAGTATCGCGCCTAGGGCGGCGATAACTACTAGAGTTCTGAGGAAAGTTGCATAATCAGAATTTACACCTTCTATTCCAACTTTGGCGAAAATTGCTGTTAGCGCAGCAAAAATTGCTGCTAATAATGCCCAAAACTGCCAAGTTGCGCCAAAAGCTGCCATGTTTGCCCCCTATCAAAATCGAAGTGAGTAGCTACTAACTAAGTTAGCTATCTTTAATATCGTGCGTAGAACCCATTCTAAGTGAGGCTTGAAGCCTAGGTAGACATACCATCAGCCGTCTACATTAAAATCACATGCTGTGGGTTTGAAACGAGCATCGGCAAGGAACGAGTAATTCTAGTAAGAAGCTAGTCAGCGGGCAATAGGTGTCCACTCGAGCCCCCCATTATACGACATCCGGACCGGGCCAAGAAGGGGTCGGTTGTGCGTAGCGATCCGGTGAGTTCCCAAAGACCCATCCGGGCGCGGAGTGGCTTAGGGACAGCCATGCGAAACCAATAGACGGAGCCTCGGCGGTGGAGATGCGGGATGGTGCGGTGGCGCATGCGGACGGCCCCCTCTGTAGCAGTTCTCTGTAGCACTGCCGTGGAGGACCAAGTTTTGGGGGTATCAGGGTCTAGGTTTCTCAACCACTTACGTGGTAAACTGGCGGAGGGAGGGGGACTCGAACCCCCGCACGAGTTTGATCCCGTGACGGATTAGCAATCCGCTGCATTACCGCTCTGCCATCCCTCCGGACCTGTGAGCGAGGGCTTGATTTAGCTATCGCCACGGGGGCTGTCAATCTGGCGTTTGCTATCTTCTTTGAAACTGTGTTTGCAAGGGAGCTGCTGGCTATCACAGAACCAAACCGGAGATCGCGCCGGCGACGACCAGGCAAAGGACAAATCGTTTGAAGGCGGCGTCCGGAATCTTACCGAAGCAGCATTTCCCCGCCCAGACACCGACAAAATAAAACGGGATCACCAACACCGAGAATAACACGGTCGTTTCCGTATAAAGGCCTGCGACCCAATGGGTTGGCACGACCACCGCATCAATGCAGACGAAGAAGATGATGATATTCGCGCGCAGCCGGACACCCGGTATCTGCGCGGCAAGCCAGCCGAGGATGAGGGGCGGGCCGGGCAGGCTGACCGATCCTTGCAGGACGCCGGCAACGAAGCCGGTAACACCGCTGCGAAATGTGGTGGGGGCACCGGAAATCTTGAATCCGCTTAAAAGCGCGATGGCGGAAAGCAACACCAGGATGCCGACCGCAACTTTCATGGTCCCTGGATCAACGATGACCAGGGTTGCGACACCGAGCGGAATGCCAACCACGGAGGCGGCACAGAGAATCCCCACCTCGCGCCGGTCAAAGTCGTTCCAGGCGCCGCGTGCGAGGAGCAGCGACACCGGCAGGTCCAGCAAGGCCAACATGGGCACGGCAATCTGCGGGCCGAGGACAGCGGCAGAGACCGGCATCATCACCAATCCGATGCCGAAGCCAGCCAATCCACGCGCAAAGCCCGCTGCGATGGCAAAGGCGCAGACGGACCAGAGCCCTTCTGTCAGGGCAAGTTCAAGAAGGCGTTCCAACATCGTTGTGTCTTAGCCCCTGGCCTTCGCGACAACTTCGGCCATCAGGCAGAGGATCTCCCACATGATGGTCACACCGGCCAGCGCTGTTGATCCGGAGGGATCGAAGGGAGGTGAGACCTCGACCACATCGGCGCCGACGAGATTCAGGCCGCGCAGACCACGGATCATCCGTTGCGCATCATGGGTGGAATAACCTCCGATTTCCGGTGTGCCTGTCCCAGGCGCATAGACCGGGTCCATGCCATCGACATCAAAGCTGATATAGGTCGGGCCATCGCCGACAACCTGGCGTGCGAGTTCAACCACCTTGTCGGGGCCGAGGTCGAAATACTCCTCAATCTCCACAACGCGAATGCCTTGGGCGAGGCCCCATTCCTTGTCTTTCTCGTGATAGAGGCCGCCGCGAATGCCGATCTGGATGGTGCGTTTCGGATCCAGCAAACCTTCCTCAATCGCGCGGCGGAACGGGGTGCCATGGGTGTATTTTGAGCCACCGAAATACCGGTCCCAGGTATCCGTATGGGCATCGAAATGCACCATGCCGACTGGGGCGCCGGGCTCGACGATGCCGCGCATGATTGGCAGGCTGATAAGGTGGTCGCCCCCTGCGGTAAGCGGCAGGGTGCCATTCTGGTGCATCTTTTTGAAAAAGGTCTCGACCCGTTGCAATGTATCCTCAAGCTCGATCGGATTGACCGGACAATCTCCCAGATCCGCACAATTGGCGAGCTCATAGGGCCTGATGCCAAGCGCATGATGGGCATTACGGGTTAGAGTGGACATATCCCGCATCTGGCGCGGTCCATGCCGGGCACCGGCCCGGTTCGTGGTTCCCCCATCCCAAGGGACGCCGCAGAGACCGATATCGATATTCTCGGCATCTTCCACCGGAATGTGGGGAAGCCGCATGAAGGTTGCGATCCCGGCGAAGCGCGGCAGGACGTTTCCGGAAATCGGGCGATTGAAGTCGGTGCTCATGGCGATTGTCTACTCGATTCAAAGGACGATGTGACCCCGTGCCGACCTGTCGCTGACAAGGATTGCAAAGGCGGACGAGAGCCCTAGTCTAGGCCCGTGGGGAGAGGCGAGAAACCTCTTTCCGCGATTTCTTTGACCGGCAAAAGGGGAAGGCGTCATGGGCGATCTTGAGGGTAGGGTCTGTTTGGTGACGGGCGCGGCGCGTGGTCTGGGTCTTGCGAGCGCGACGAAGATGGCAGAGGCCGGGGCCTCAGTCATGATCGCTGATGTCTTGGACGAGCCCGGCGAGGCATCCGCTGCCGCTCTTCGAGAGGCTGGGCATACGGTTTCCTACCATCACTGCGATGTGGGAGAGAAGGCCGAAGTGGAAGCGTTGATTGCGACCTGCGTGGCGACCTTCGGGCGCCTTGATGGGGCCTTTAACAATGCTGGAATTAACCACGGTGCAGCCTTCCTCGACTTCGCGGAAGAGGATTTTGACCGGATCATCAAGGTCAACCTGAAGGGGACCTTTCTGGTCGGTCAGGCGGTTGCGCGCCAGATGGTGGCACAAGGTGAGGGCGGGGCGATTGTCAACATGTCCTCGGTCAATGCAGTCATGGCGATCCCGGAGATTGCTGCTTACAACGCGTCAAAAGGCGGGGTAAACCAGATCACCAAGACGATGTCCCTGGCCCTGGCGCCGCATAAGATAAGGGTTAACGCTATTGGCCCGGGCTCCATCGATTCCGATATGCTGCGTTCGGTGAATAATGATCCGGCGGCGATGGCGCGCGTGATGTCCCGCACGCCCTTGGGTCGGATTGGCGAGGCGGAGGAAATTGGAGACCTTGCGACCTATCTGCTGTCAGACCGGTCCAGCTATATCACCGGACAGGTCATCTATATCGATGGTGGCAGGCTGGCGATGAACTACACATGTTAAGCAAGCCGTGGAGCGGTTGAACTTATTCAAAGCCTACTTTGCCGTCCTAATTTCTATGACTGTCGTGTTCCGACTGGTCTAGGGTGCCCCGTTATCTGGACCCTGGGTCTCCATAGCTTGGAAGGGCTGAGGCACAGTCACCCTAGTAGGACCGGGGCATATCCAAGACATGCTCTGACAGGTAGCTGAGGATCAAGTTGGTCGAGATCGGAGCAACTTGATAAAGGCGCGTTTCGCGATACTTCCGTTCGATATCGAATTCTTCAGCAAACCCGAAACCGCCATGGGTTTGCAGGCAAGCTTCCCCCGCTTCCCAAGAGGCTTCGGCTGCCAGCATCTTGGCCATGTTGGCTTCTTCCCCCGGGTTCTCGCCGGCCTCATAAAGGGCGATGGCGCGGTGGAGCATCAGTTCGGCGGCCCGCATCCGCGCATAGGCTTTTGCGATGGGGAATTGGATGCCCTGGTTTTGCCCGATGGGCCGACCGAAGACTTTCCGTTCACGGGCATAAGCCGTGGCCTTATCCAGAAACCACTTTGCATCACCGATACATTCGGCAGCGATCAAGATGCGTTCCGCATTCATGCCGGACAAGACATACCGAAAGCCCTTGCCTGCTTCGCCGACAAGGTTTTCTACGGGAACTTCCATGTCGTCGAAGAAGACCTCGGTCGTCGCGTGGTTCATCATCGTGCGGATCGGGCGGATGGTCAGGCTCTTGTCTTTGACCGGCCGCATATCTACCAGCAGAACCGACAGCCCGTCGGTTTTCTTGGCACAGTCCTCAACCGGTGTTGTTCGGCACAGCAGCACCATCAGGTCTGAGTACTCTGCGCGTGAGGTCCAGATCTTTTGGCCATTCACGATATAATGGTCGCCCTCCCGGCGTGCGGTTGTGCGAATGGCCGTTGTATCTGTCCCTGCCGCGGGCTCTGTGACGCCGAAGGCCTGAAGTCGCAGCGCACCTTCGGCAATACCGGGCAGATAGGCTTCCTTCTGTGCCGCACTCCCATGGCGCAGCACGGTCCCCATCGTATACATCTGCGCATGGCAGGCACCGGCATTGGCGCCCTGGTGGTGGATTTCCTCCAGGATCGCGGCAGCAGCGGAAAGGCCAAGTCCAGCGCCGCCATATTCTTCCGGGATCAAGGCCGCCAGAAATCCGGATGCTGTCAGGGCGCCGACGAATTCCTCCGGATAGGCTCTATCGCGGTCCAGGCCTCGCCAATACTCTGGTGGGAAATCAGCACAGAGTTTCGCGACGGCGTCTCGGATATCTTTATGTTGGTCGATCATGAGGATGCACACATCATCGGGATGGCTTAGTAAAGCGTCGCGAGTTGGCGTTCCCGCAATTCGCCGTCGTAACTGTCTGTTTCTTCGCCAGGAAGCGCGGATTTGATCATGGCGCCCGCTGTTGGAACATCGCTGCGGGTGGCAAAGCTCTCCGGGTTCCAAATGTCGGACCGCAGCAGAGCCCGTGCGCATTGGAAGTACACAGCGTCAATGGAAACGCGTACAACCGTTGCCGGCTTTTTACCCTTCACATCAAATCGTTCTATCAGCGCGGGATCGACTGTGACTTCCGCCCGGCCATTGATCCGCAAGGTTTCATCAATGCCCGGTACCAGAAACAGCATCGCGATGCGCGGGTCGGCAACGATGTTCCGTAGTGTATCCATGCGGTTGTTTCCCCGGCGATCCGGGAAGGCCAAAGTCTTCTCATCTAGGACTTCGAAGACTTCGCCCAGCGTGTCACCTCGCGGCGAACAGTCGAGTCCACCAGCCCCGATAGAAGCGATCGCGAAGAAGGGCGCGCGCTCGATCCAAATCCGGTAGGCGTCGGTCAGATAGGTCGTTTCTTTGGTGAGAGAGCGGGGATTTGCCGGACCATATAGTGCTTCTAACGCCTCGATGGTTGCGATTTTGTGAGGGTCGATTTGGTCGGACATTGCAGGCTCTCCTATGCCGATTTTGGAAGGAAGGACCATCGGGCTAACCCGTCTCAATCGAGCGGTCAACAAAATTTCCTAGCGTTTTCCGTGGTTTCGGTGTAATGTAATAAGTGAGAGAGAACTCGCGCATACAGAACGTGGCGCGGCGACAGAAGTCGAGAGGACGCGGGACCCTAGAATTGTGGTCGCACGAACTCGCGAGAGAGAGGCGTTTGCCCGATAAAAGAGGGCAGGCGTTCGGTCGTGGCCGGTACCGTTCTGAATCCGTCCAGCGTATTTAATACGCTGATCGCCGCCCGGTTCGAGGAAACCGGTGCAATCGTCCGCGGTTTGCGTTCGGCGGTCGTTGAAACAGCTGCCTTTGACAGCATCTCCCAAGGACCGTCGACAGTCCGCCTGGCAGGCTTCACGGCCGATACGCCAGCGATCGTTGCCAAGCCACTGCAGATCGGGATCGAGAATTTCCTTCAGCTTTCCGGCGCAATTGCGGGCTTTGACGACACATTCGGTGAAGTGGGGCTGGCGACTCAGGCGCTGTCCAACCAGTTGCAGGGCGGCCTGATTGACTCCCCCCCATCGATCAACAATGGGGCGGGTGCGCTATTGCAACTCAACAGCTTCCTGTCGGCGTTGGAATCGTTGAATTCGTCGCTGACAAACGCGGTGGATGATTTCATTGAGGCGCAAGAAGCAGCGGCGGCGGAGGAAGATGACGAACCGGATGAAACGGAGCGCTTCCTGGACTTCACGCAGCGCCCGACCGAAGGCGCGATCTTTGGTTCCACCTTCACGGGCCTTGCGACGGATGACAATCTGGACACCTTGTTTGCAAGCCGGGTAGCAGCTGCAGCGGGGGAACAGGTCAATCTTGCAAGCCTGATCCAACGCAGCGCTCCGGACAATACCGGCGTGACAGATCGACGGTTCATCATTGATCTCAGAAGCGCCCCGGATGCCGATGGGACGATTGGCTCCGGCACCTCTCTGTCGTTCTTTGAAAGCGGGGTGGAGCTTGCCGGCACGCAGATTGAGCGGACCCTGGCGGAGCTGTCCAATATCACCGTGCAGGCAGCAGGGGGCGGCTCGAACTCTGATGGGTTTGAGACTGTGTCTTTGGACTACATCAACATCATCGAATATGACGATGTCAGCGGTGATGATGCGCTGGGCGCCGGGGATGAGCGTGGCAGCTTCCAGACAATTGCCTTCACATCGAATCTCGCACGGCAGGAGCAGAGCGGGAATGAGTTCTCCGGCGACACGGTAGAAGATGTTCGAGAATTTGTTTTGGGCACGGAAGCGGGCACTGCCTTTAGTCAGTTGACCGTGAATATCTCAGATCTGCTGAGCGGCGGGGTGGGGACAGATGCGCTGAGTGCCATCCAGAACGGCGAGCTTCGGGTTCTCGTTACGGAAACTCTTCTGGATGGGACCGTGAATACGGCCGTAACGGATCTCTTCGTGTCTTCATCAAACCAGATTGTTGCGAAATTCGCGTTCGGCGCGGCGGAGCTTGGACTACAGGCTCAAGGTATTTCGGTCGAGCTTCGGGCGCTTAACAGTAATCTGGATATTTCCGGCGCTACGGTTTTCGCGACCTTCCCCTAAATCTACCAATCATTTTTTGGTTATCAGATATTAATTTTTAGGCAATATTACAGTTTGGTTGCGCGCGTTT
>SPJL01030772.1_pt1 | contig 25778 bp, 19 predicted proteins | sample 3741751 | NCBI WGS metagenome assembly SPJL01 (sample SAMN10925998, study PRJNA522277) | cold seep metagenome | isolation source: Elba SIP-enriched marine methane seep metagenome, extraction at timepoint T3 | place: Italy: coast of Elba, Mediterranean Sea | reverse complement strand
ATCTCCTGCCTTGATGGCCCGGTTGGCCTGAATAGCCGCCGACATCCCCGAGGCCCAAAGTCGATTGACAGTTTCGCCAGGTACCTCCCATGGCAATCCAGCTAGCAGCAGAGCCATCCGGGCTACGTTGCGATTATCTTCCCCCGCCTGATTGGCACAGCCCAAGATGACATCATCAATGGCCTTGCGATCAAGTTCAGGATGGCGATCGAGTAATGCCTTAATCACATGAGCAGCCAAATCATCCGTACGAATGGGCGAAAGGGTTCCCGTAAATCTTCCGATCGGCGTACGTATGCCGTCGACGATAAATGCGTCTTTCATTGAATTATTTTTCAGTTTCCCAGGATTCTTTTCTCCGATATACAGTGCCTTTAAAAAGCGCCACTAGTTCCTGGTTTTGGTTATATACGTTTACTCGGTAATGACCGAGTTTATTTCCCAAATTATCTTCCTCCGCAATAGCGGTAAGGACTTCGCCCGGGTGAACCGCCCGCAGATGAGAAATTGAAGTTTCGACCGATACGGCCTTGGGGCCATGGCCATTAGAGGCAAAGGCAAAAGCACTATCGGCCAAAGAAAAGGTGATTCCTCCATGAGCGATGCCCATTCCATTACACATTTCAGGGCGAACGGTCATCTGTATCCGACAATAGCCCGGTCGTTCTTCCAAACGCTCTATTCCTAACCACTGACTAAAGCGGTCGTTGGCAAACATTTGATCGACGATGTGATGGGCTTTATCTTCCGGGGTCATACCTGTTGACTTTCTGTCTTTACTTCATAAAAAGTAATGCCATCTCGTGCCATTTTACGGAGTAAAGGACTACAGCGGTAGCGATCTTCGAGATATTCCTGTTGCAAACGATCCATTGATTCTACACAATCTGCGATGCCTCTTTCATCGGCCCACTTTAGGAGGCCTTTGGGATAATTAACTCCCTTGGTCATCGCTCCATCAATATCGTCGCGGGAAGCAATGCGTAAGAAAAGGGCATCTGCAGCTTCATTGATCAGCATGGTTACGATTCGCCACACGATATATTCTCCCAATTTTTGATCCTTGCGAGGTTCGGGAGGGGTAGCTCCTTCGGAGTAATCGTAATAGCCGCGGCCACTTTTGCGCCCGAGGTAACCAGCCTCCGAAAGGCGTTTTTGGGTAAAGGCCGGGCGATAGCGAGGGTCGTAGTAGAAAGAGCGGAAAACCGTTTCGGTAACCGTGTAGTTGATATCATTGCCGATATAATCCATGAGGGTAAAAGGGCCCATGCGGAAGCCACCAATTTCGGTCATTGCCCAATCAATGGTAGCGACATCAGCAAGACCTTCTTCGAGAATTCGTAGGGCTTCGCCGTAAAAAGGCCGCGCTACCCGGTTGACAATAAAACCGGGAGTATCCTTAGTTTGGACGGTATATTTCCCCCAACTATCGATCAAGCCAATCGTCTTTTCCAGTACCGCAGGGCTGGTTTGTATGGCTGGAATAACCTCTACCAGTTTCATCAGCGGAGCGGGGTTAAAGAAATGAATACCAATCACCCGGGAAGGGTCATCACAAGCGGCAGCGATAGAGGCGATGGAAAGGGATGAAGTATTTGATGCCAAGATACAATCCGGGCCTACGACTTCCTCCACTTGTTCGAAAACGGCTTTCTTAATGTCCAGATTTTCAATAATAGCCTCGATCACTAGGTCGCAATCGGAATAAGAATAGATGCTTTCGACAAAATAGATCCTGCCAAAGAGGGCTTTGGCTTCTGCATCTTCCATACGACCTTTTTCAACCAGCCGATTAAGGATTTTTTGCAGTTTATTACTAGCCCTTTTAAGTGCTTCGGGGTTGTTGTCGTACAATCGTACTTCATGCCCCGCCGCAGCGGCTACTTGTGCGATACCAGCTCCCATCGAACCGCTACCGAGAACACCTACTTTCATGGTGCAGTGGTTTTATTTGGTGGTCAATTGAGGGAGATTATTCTCCTTTAAACTCAGGTTTTCTTTTTTCTAAAAAGGCTTGTACGCCTTCGCGGTAATCAGCAGTCTGACCAGCCGCGGATTGTAATTGTTCCTCGATCCCCAATTGCTTCGTCAAATCATTATTCATGGATTGGTTGAGGGCCCGCTTGGTATATCCCAAGCCTTTGGTTGGCATTTTGGCCAGTTTTTTCAACAACTTTTCCACTTCTTCGGCAAACTGATCATCCTCAAAGGATTTATAGATCATGCCCATTTGTACAGCTTCTGCTGCGGGGACTTTATCTCCTAGCATCATGAGGGCCGCGGCCCGTTGATGACCAATGAGGCGAGGCAAGAAATAGGTGCCACCACTATCGGGGATCAAACCAATTTTGCTAAAAGCTTGAATAAAACTAGCGGAGGCTGAGGCAACGCAAATATCACAGGCTAGAGCGATATTGGCTCCGGCTCCGGCCGCTACACCATTGACTGCCGACACGATTGGTTTCTCGATATTCGCTAGGCGTTCGATAATGGGGTTAAAATGATTGGCCACGATATCGTGGAGCTCCAAGCCATTGTCTTCAATGGCTTCTTGTAGGTCTTGCCCGGCACAAAAAGCCTTGCCCATTCCACTCAGCGCGATCACTCGCACCTCTGCGTCATTTTCGCAATCATCCAGTGCTTTTTGCAGGCTCAGAGCCATGTCTTGATTAAAACTATTGTATACCTCGGGCCGATTAAGCGTGATCCGAGCGATGCCATTTTCTTTGGTAAATAATAGGGTACTCATAAATAGGGAACAGTTGAGTTTATTGCCAATGATTTTTTGGTTAAACCGACTTTAAGGTCGATTCGACAAGTTACGAATTTACTCCAATTTAGCCGCAACTCTATCTAGGATTGCATCGCCCCATTCAGCATACATTTCTTCAGAAGGGTGTAAAGCATCCGAAGCCAGTAGAGGCGACCAAGTTTTCATAGACATTTAAAATAATCAAAGGGTTCTAAACAGCTATTGCATTGATAATGCGCTTTACAAGCCGTTGATCCAAACTGACTGATCATCTTAGTATCAAAAGAATCGCAAATGGGGCAAGGTACTTTCTTCGGTTCGGCGAAGAGGACGTTTTTATCTACGGCAGTTCCGATGGGCGGAGCAATACCATAGGCCTTTAATTTTTTCTTACCGGCCTCACTCATCCAATCCGTCGTCCAAGCGGGGCTAAGTACCGTCGTCACTTCTACCTGATCATAACCTGCCGCCGCTAGAGCCATCCGAATATTGATTTCAATTACATTCATCGCCGGACAGCCAGAATAGGTTGGTGTAATAACCACTTCGACCCGGCCTTCAAATTCCTTTACCTCTCGCACTACACCGAGATCAACCACCGTCAGTACAGGGACCTCAGGGTCGCTGACAGTTTCTAGGATTTCCCAGATGGCTTTTGTATCAGACTTTACCTCAGACATGGGTCAAAACTTTTGGGTTACCACTCACTATTGGGATAGGTTCGCTGTAGGTGTTGCATTTCGGCGAGAACAAAACCGAGGTGTTCGGTATGACGGCCTTGTTTGCCCCCTTTCTGCATCCAGCCATTTTCTGGAATCTGTAAGGTTGCGGCTTCCAGTATTTCACGAACTCTTTGCTGCCAGGCTTGGCCTAATTTTTCTAAGTCAACACCAATACCTGCTTTTTGCATCTCTTGATCGAGAGCATCGGGAGTGTACAATTCTTGGGTATAGGACCACAAATGGTCAACTGCCGCTTGCATCCGGCGGTGGCTTTCTTCGGTGCCATCACCAAGGCGAATCATCCATTCGGAGCTATAGCGCAGGTGGTAGGTGACCTCTTTGATCGACTTCTCGGCAATAGCAGCCAATTGTTGGTCTTGGCTTTTTTGCAATTGCTGGTAAAAGAAATAATTGTAGGCATCAAAGAAAAACTGCCGAGTCATGGTAAGGCCGAAATCCCCTTTGGGCAGCTCTACCAACAGGACATTATAGAAGTCCAGGACGTCACGTAAATAAGCGAGGTCATCTTCGGTACGACCTTTACCTTCCACTTCTGCGGCGTATTGGTAGAGACTGCGGGCTTGGCCAATTAAATCGAGGGCAAAGTTGGTTAGGGCGATGTCCTGTTCGAGGATAGGGCCGTGGCCACACCATTCGGAGAGTCGTTGGCCGAGAATGAGTACATTATCAGCCTGACGTAAGATATATTGTACGAGTGGAGTTGGTGTATTCACAATTAGAATATTTTACATGTGTTCCAATCCCTCGGGTAGATCGTAAAAAGTGGGATGGCGATAAACTTTATCATTAGCAGGATCAAAGAGCGCTTCTCCTTCGGAAGGGTTAGAAGCAGTGATGTTTTGGGATTCTACCACCCAAATACTCACCCCTTCGCTGCGACGGGTATAAACATCACGGGCATTTTCAATAGCCATGGCCGCATCGGCAGCATGGAGGCTACCTACGTGTTTGTGGTGTAGACCACTCCGGCTACGAATAAAGATTTCCCAAAGAGGCCAGTTATTCTTTTCCATAGATATTTAGTTGCAATTCATTTTGAGCAATTCAAGTTAATTTAGGCGCTTTTGCTGGTGGTACTTGCCGCTGCCTGTCTTTGACGACGTTTTTCAGCATGTGCCATGGCTGCTTCCCGAACCCAGGCCCCTTCATCGTAGGCATTGCGTCGTGCGGCAACCCGCTCCTTATTACAAGGCCCATTGCCCTTCACCACATTCCAAAATTCGTCCCAATCAATCTCCCCAAAATCGTAATGTCCGCTCTCTTCGTTCCATTTCAAATCTGGATCTGGTAAGGTCGCATTCAACATTTTTACCTGCTCGGCACAAACATCTACAAACTTCTGACGAAGGTCATCGTTCGTAAATCGTTTGATCTTCCACTTCATCGATTGTTGAGTATGTTTTGAATCTTTGTCGGAAGGGCCAAACATCATTACCGCTGGCCACCACCACCGATCAATCGACTCTTGTAGCATGCGCTTTTGAGCTTCAGTACCTTTACTAAGCGTCAGTAAAATCTCAAAACCTTGACGTTGGTGGAAACTCTCCTCTTTACAAACGCGCACCATCGCTCGTGCGTAAGGCCCATAAGAACAGCGGCAAAGCGGCACTTGATTCATGATCGCCGCACCATCAACCAGCCAGCCAATCGAGCCCATATCGGCCCAAGTGAGAGTGGGATAGTTAAAAATACTGGAGTATTTAGCGGCTCCAGAATGGAGTTGTTGGAGGAGGTCGTCGCGTTCAACACCGAGGGTTTCGCAGGCGCTGTAGAGGTAAAGGCCGTGGCCCGCTTCGTCTTGTACCTTGGCCAGCAAGGCCAATTTTCGGCGTAGACTAGGGGCGCGGGTAATCCAATTGCCCTCTGGCAACATCCCGACGATTTCCGAATGCGCATGTTGAGAAATTTGACGAATCAAAGTCTTGCGATAACGCTCTGGCATCCAATCTTTGGGTTCGATTTTGATCTCCGCATCAATTTTTGCCTGGAATTTTTCTTCGAGATGTTGCATAAGGCGTAGGTTTTATTTTGCTAGAGTTCTGTATAATAAAGTTAAGGAAACTTTCTCAAAAAACGAACAATCGTTCGTATTGTTTTTATACAAGCCTATTTTTTTACTTTTTTGGCGTGATTAGACCATTTAACAACACTTTTTCCAACTCTGCTTGCAGGTCTTCGACTGATAATTCCTTGCTTAATTTGCTATCAAAATGTAGCCACCGCAGTGCATTGAGCAAGGTATAGAGGGCAATTTGAGGGTGTACCATTCTAAATTCCCCCATCTTAATCCCCTCTTGAATAATTTGGAGAAAGCGGTTTTCATAATCTTTGCGCAGCTCGACAAAACGACTCAAATTAGGTTCGGTCAGGTGGCGCCATTCATCATTAAAAACCGTTACGGAGGTAGGATCTTCCAAAGCTACTCGCAAATGCAGCTGCAATAATGCCCGAACTTGTTCGATACTCGTGCCTCCCGATTCCTTTACGGCCACCATTCCTTTGGTAAACTTTTCCGCACTGTCGAAACAAATCTTTTGCAGAATCTCTTCCTTGGATTTGATGTGACTGTAAAAACTTGAAGGCTTTAAACCTACCCGTTCTGCCAAATCACGCATGGAAGCAGCAGCATAGCCCTTTTCTCGAAAGAGTTGAGCAGCCTCCGCAAAAATGACTTGCTTTTTTGTAGACATGTGTTTATCAGTTTACGATACCTAATCCGGTCCTACTGTTGATCGAAATCCACTACAATTTTTGGCGTCCGGGGATGTGATTGGCAGGTAAGAATAAAATTAGCCGCTAATTCGTCGGGTTCGAGGGCGAAATTTGCGTCCATATCCACCTCGCCTTCAACGAGCTTTGCTCGGCAGGTGCTACATACACCACCTTTACAAGCAAATGGTAAATCAGCACCTTGTTTGAGCGCCGCATCGAGTACATTATCCCCTGAATAAGCCAAATTAAAATCAAAGGCCGTACCATCAAGTTGGATGGTCACTTGGCTTTCTAGGCTAGGATCAAAGGTCTGCTCCTTTTTTTCTTCAGATTTGGCCAAAGAGCCAACGGGCGAAGTAAATAATTCAAAGTGTACCTTTTCTGCCGGAACACCAACTTGCTCCAGCGTTTCTTTGACCGCAAAAATCATGGGTTCGGGCCCACAGATAAACCATTCGGCTATATTCTCTGCTTGGAGGAGGTTAGCTAGTAATTGAGGACATTTTTCCGCATCGATTCGGCCATTGAACAAGGGGGCATCTAGTCGTTCTTGGCTAAAGACATGATGGATACTAAGTCGTCCGAGATAAAGATTTTTCAAAGCGTCCAGTTCATCGCGAAAGATGATGGAATCCACGCCGCGATTACCGTAAAAAAGTGTAAAATGGCTATCGTTTTCCGCGGCTAAGGTTGATTTGATGATGCTAATGACGGGGGTAATCCCGCTTCCGGCAGCAAAGGCCACGTATTGGTGGGTATTCCTTGCCTTTTGAGGAAGCACAAAATTTCCCATGGGGCTCATCGATTCGAGGGTATCCCCTACTTGCAGCACCTCATTGGCAAAAGTTGAGAACCGTCCTGATTCCACCTTTTTGATTGCCACGCGTAATTCGTCCTCTTGCGGAGCGCTACAGATCGAATAGGAGCGTCGGACTTCCTCGCCATCAAGAGTGGTACGGAGGGTGAGGTATTGTCCGGCTTGAAAAGCAAATTGGTCGTGGGCGGCATTAGGGACCTCAAAGGCCACGGAGACACAATCGGTGGTTTCGCGTTGGATATCGCTTACGGTTAGGGTATGAAATTGGGCCATGAGAATGGATATTTTGACAAATATATAAAAATACGAACGAACAGTCATTCGTATGTGCTTATTTTCTGACTAGCCCCTTACAATTTGGAAAAATTTTGAGTGGAGTAAAACGCAAAAAAGGTGTAATCCGTGATTACGGATTACACCTTTTGGTGGCGAAGCTTAAAAAGTTTTAAGCGAGGCCGTTGACGAAGCGAGTCAGGCTACCTTTGAGGTTAGAAGCCTTGTTCTTATGCCAGCTATTACGCTTGGCCAAACGGTCGATCATGCTAACCACTTTGGGCAAGTATTTTTTAGCTTCGGCGTCATCCGTCATATCCCGCAATTTCTTGATTGCAGTACGAGTAGTTTTTTTGTAGTAACGGTTATCCAAACGCTTTTTAGCGTCTTGACGGATTCTCTTCTTAGCGGACTGATGTTGTGCCATGATATATACTGTGTTCTAAATGATATTCAAAATTCGAGGTGCAAATTTAGCGCTTTTTTCCGTAAGTAGAAATTATTAAGGGTAATTTTTTACCTTCATTTAGCAAATTTTAGGGATAAAATCGAGATAGATACTGGCATTTTTCCTTTTTTTTACGCGATATTTGCTCAATTATCATCGCGAAGGCCTCTAAGGAAGCCCAATTTATCATCAGCAAGACCAGACACCTTGATGAACAATCATCTACAAGTCTCGTTAAACATCCACAATAGTTACCTAAACTCTCAAACGAACCATTTCTAATGAGCGATTATTCCTACGTATTTAATGCCCATCCGTCGTTTATAGATTCGATGTATCAAAAATACCAGCAGGACCCCAATTCAGTGGAAGAAGGCTGGCGTACCTTTTTTAGTGGTTTCGACTTTGCCCAAAGCTCTTCTAATGGTACTAGTAGCAACGGCAGCGCCAGCAATGGCCATGCAACATTACCAGCAGATCAGATAGCGAAAGAATTTGGCGTACAATCCATTATTCATGGTTTTCGCGATCGGGGGCACTTGCTCTCTACTACCAATCCTATTCGCGATCGTCGCGATCGCCGGCCCCACCTCGACCTAGTCGATTATAGCTTGCAGGAGTCTGACTTACAACGCAGTTTCCAGGCGGGTGACGAAATTGGTATGCCCGATGCGACCTTGCAACAGATCATTGATCGGATGAAGGCGGTTTATTGTGGCAATATTGGCTTTGAATATGCCCATATTGAGAATCGGGAAAAACGGATGTGGTTGAGAGAAAAGATAGAGCAACGGGCTAATCTGTCGGATTATGGGCTAAGCTCAGAGAAGAAGCGACGGATTTTAGAAAAGCTCAATGGTGCCGTAGTTTTCGAGAATTTCCTCCATACCAAATACATCGGACAAAAACGTTTCTCGCTAGAAGGTGGTGAAACGACTATCGCGGCACTCGATGCCATTATCAATAAAGGCGCTGAGGGTGGCGTAAAAGAGGTGCTCATTGGCATGGCTCACCGGGGGCGTTTGAATGTGTTGGTAAATATTATGGGTAAAACATACGAGCATGTCTTCAATGAGTTTGAAGGTACTTCTATGCCGGATGTAACGCTGGGTGATGGTGATGTAAAATATCACTTGGGTTATTCTTCTCAAGTACAAACCTCTGACGGAAAAAACATTCACCTCAAGCTCGTTCCCAATCCTAGTCACCTCGAATCAGTCAACCCGGTGGTAGAAGGCTTTGCCAGAGCCAAGGCCGATATCCTCTACGATAGTGATTACGACCAAATTCTACCAATCCTCATTCACGGTGATGCGGCTCTTGCTGGCCAGGGAGTTTCTTACGAAACGGTACAGATGAGTCAACTCGATGGCTATTACACCGGAGGTACCATCCACTTTGTCATCAACAATCAGGTTGGTTTTACCACCGACTTTGATGATGCGCGCTCGGCAACCTATTGTACGGGAGTAGCTAGCTTGGTACAGGCCCCAGTTTTCCACGTCAATGGTGATGATCCTGACGCGGTGGTCTTTGCAGTAGAATTGGCTACGGAATACCGTCAGAAGTTTAATAATGATGTATTCATCGATATGGTTTGCTATCGCAAACATGGGCATAATGAGGGGGATGATCCCAAATTTACCCAACCCGAAATGTATAAGCTGATTGATCAGCACTCTAATCCTCGGGAGATTTATTCTCAAAAATTGATCGACACCGGAGCAGTAGAGAAGGAAATTGCGGAAAAATTGGGTAAAAGCTTCTGGAACGATCTACAAAATCGTTTGGAAGCCGTTAAGCAAAAACCCCTCCCCTACGATTATCAACAGCCAGAATTAGAGTGGCGCAAATTGAATAAGCAGAGTACGGTCGAAGATTTTGACCATTCTCCAGCTACCGGAATTTCCCGGGAGCGCATCGACCAGATTGTCAATCACCTGATGCGTTTTCCAGAAGGGTTTAACCCGCTCGGAAAAATCAATCGCCTGTTGAAAGGTAAGCGCAAATTGCTAGATAAAGGCCAGCTCGACTGGGCCATGGCAGAGCTTTTGGCTTATGGTTCCGTGCTCACAGACGGACAAGATATTCGGATGAGTGGCCAGGATGTAAAGCGGGGTACTTTTTCTCATCGTCACGCCATCGTAAAGGATGATAAAACCTTTGAGGAGTACAATCGCCTCAGTGATATTGAGGACGGGCAGGGCCAGTTCCGTATTTTCAACTCCTTACTTTCGGAGTTTGCCGTATTGGGATTTGAATATGGTTACTCCTTAGCTTCTCCCAATACCTTGGTACTTTGGGAGGCTCAGTTTGGTGATTTTTACAATGGTGCGCAAACTATCGTGGACCAATATATTTCGGCAGGAGAAAGTAAGTGGCAGCGGATGAGTGGTCTGGTTATGCTCTTACCACATGGTTATGAAGGGCAGGGCCCCGAACACTCTAGCGCTCGTCTGGAACGTTTCCTCCAACTTTGTGGCAACCTCAATATGACCGTGGCCAATATCACCACGCCCGCCAACTTCTTCCACGCCATCCGTCGCCAATTGGCTCGCCCCTTCCGCAAGCCATTGGTGATCATGTCTCCCAAGAGCTTACTGCGGCATCCGCTTTGTGTCTCTAAATTAGAGGCCTTTGAGGATAAGCCAGAAAATAGTTTTTACGAATACTACGATGATCCACAGGTGACTGACGCGAAGCAAGCGAAGAAGGTCAAGATAGCCTTGTTCTGTTCTGGAAAGGTATATTACGATCTTTTCCAAAAACAACAAGCAGAAGGACGTGATGATGTAGTGGTCATTCGCTTGGAGCAGTTATACCCTTTCCCTCGCTTACATGTCGATCAGCTCTTGAAGAAATACGCACATGCTGATGTTCGCTGGGTACAAGAAGAATCGGCGAATATGGGAAGTTGGCAATTCTTGCTCTCCAACTATCCTGGAGAGACCTTTAAATTGATTTCTCGGCCCGTCAGTGCTTCGCCTTCTACAGGGTATAAGAAAGTTCACGACCAGCAACAAAAGGATTTGGTAGACCGCGCTTTTAGCATCTAAAGCCTACCGCATAGTCTTATATCCGGTGGGGAGTTGGATTCCCAATTTTCCCCACCGGATATCTCTTCTCTATCTTTTATTCCCGATATTTATCCACTAGTTTTTCACAAGCTTCCTCTAGCATTTGGAAGACCTGCTCGAAACCTTTGCTATTGTAGTAAGGGTCAGGGACGTTTTGGTTGTAGCCCGGTTGGACGAGGTTCATGATAAGATCCACCTTTGCTTTTTGGGTTTCTGTATCAGCGAGCTGTACGATATTGCGAAAGTTCGAGCTGTCCATGGCGAATACGAGATCGTAGTCCAATAAATCGGCAGCTTGGAATTGGCGGGCGCGTTGCCGACTGATGTCAATGCCCTTTTTACGGGCCACATCGATGGAGCGCGGATCGGGATTTTCGCCGACGTGCCAGGAGCCGGTGCCTGCGGAGTCGACTTGCCAGTTGAGCCCTTGGAGATGGGCTTTGTGTTGAAGAATACCCTCAGCGAGGGGAGAACGGCAGATATTGCCAAGACAAACCATTAGTACTTTCATAGGGATTGAGCTTACTAATACAAAAATAACAATTCCCACAGTAGTCCGAAGTTATCCAGTATTTTGGTGAAAAAAATTCGGAAAAAACCTCGTGTAGGAACGTAAAATTCTACAAAAAGTTAATTAGACAAATTCTAAATAACTTTAGACGTCCTTCATGCGCAAAACCCTGCTTGGGTAAATTCATTTAAATAAATAGTTTTGTAGGGCTACGAGCTACAAACGAACAACCTAAAAATCAGTATTATATGAATTGGTTTGCCAATTTTCTTACCTCCTCTATTGGTAGAAAGATTATCATGAGTCTGACGGGACTCTTTCTCATGTTGTTTCTCGCTGTACATTTAGCGGGGAATTTACAACTACTCATCCCCGATGGAGGGGAGCAATTTAATCTCTATGCAGAGATGATGAGCACAAATCCCCTTATCAAGGTGATTTCCATAGGCAATTTCGCCTTCATCATACTCCACGCCATTCAAGGCATCTTGTTGTGGAGTAAAAACCGAGCGGCTCGTGAAACGCGCTACGCCGTACCGGCGACCACCTCTTCCTCTTTTGCCTCCCGCAATATGGGCTGGTTGGGCACCGTAATTCTTATCTTCATCATCGTTCACCTTTGGCAATTCTGGTTCCAAGCCAAGTTTGGTGAACTCCCTACGGAAACATACGCTGGTCACGAAGGTGCAGTCAAAAACCTTTACACTCCAGTAGCCTATGCTTTTAAGCAATGGTATTTTGTAGTGTTCTACGCTATTTCGATGTTGGTCATTGCCTTTCACCTCAACCACGGTTTCCAATCGTCTTTCCAGACCTTGGGCCTCAACCATAAAAAATATACTCCCACCATCAAGATGATCGGATCGGCATTTTCGATCCTTATCCCGGTGGGTTTTGCCATCATTCCAATTTTCTTTTTCTTTTTCCGCTAGTTCTTTTAGTGACTTAAACTGAAATCGATATGAATCTAGATTCAAAAACTCCTCAGGGCGAATTGGCCGAAAAGTGGACCAAGTACCGTTCCACTATGCAATTAGTAGCCCCCAATAATAAAAGACGCATCGAAATCATCGTAGTAGGTACCGGACTGGCGGGCGCCTCAGCTGCTGCCACCTTGGGTGAGCTCGGCTATAAGGTGAAAGCTTTTACCTTCCACGATAGTCCTCGCCGCGCCCACAGTATTGCTGCGCAAGGGGGAATCAATGCCGCCAAGAATTACCAAAACGACGGAGACAGTGTTTACCGTCTTTTCTACGATACCATTAAAGGGGGCGACTACCGCTCTCGCGAATCCAATGTCCACCGTTTGGCAGAGGCTAGTCGTAATATTATCGACCAAGCCGTAGCACAAGGGGTTCCTTTTGCTCGGGAATACGGAGGCTTGCTTGCCAATCGCTCTTTTGGTGGGGTGCAAGTATCTCGTACCTTCTACGCCCGTGGTCAAACGGGACAGCAATTGCTATTGGGAGCTTATCAATCGCTCTCTCGTCAGATTGCCTTGGGTAATGTGGAAATGTATAATCGCCACGAAATGCTTGACCTCGTAAAGATCGATGGTAAGGCCCGGGGCATCATTACGCGTAACCTCTTAACCGGTAAACTTGAGCGCCACGCTGCGCACTGTGTCGTACTTGGTACAGGAGGCTATGGTAATGTTTTTTACCTTTCTACTAATGCCATGAACTCCAACGTAACGGCAGCATGGCGAGCAGTAAAACGCGGAGCCTTGATGGCGAATCCATGTTTTACTCAAATTCACCCTACTTGTATCCCACAGTCGGGAGAGTATCAATCCAAGTTGACGCTGATGTCAGAGAGTTTGCGGAATGATGGACGGGTTTGGGTTCCGAAAAAGAAAGAAGATGCTGTGGCGATCCGTGAAGGAAGAAAAACGGCGCTTGACCTTGCGGAAGAAGATCGGGATTACTATCTCGAAAGACGTTATCCAGCCTTTGGTAACTTGGTGCCTCGTGATGTTGCCTCCAGAGCGGCCAAAGTAGAGTGTGATAAAGGTCATGGAATTGTAGGTACTGGTTTGGGGGTATTCCTCGACTTTGCCTCAGCGATCCAACGTTATGGAAATTCGGAAGCGCATTCTCAAGGTCACCACAATCCTGATGCCGCTACCATCACTCGCTTGGGCGAAGCAGTGATCAAAGAAAAATACGGTAACCTCTTCCAGATGTACGAAAAGATTTCGGGAGAAGATCCTTATAAAATGCCAATGAAGATCTATCCTGCGGTTCACTATACCATGGGAGGGCTTTGGGTAGATTACAACTTAGAAACCAACGTACCGGGCTTATTTGCCTTGGGAGAAGCCAACTTCTCCGACCACGGTGCCAACCGCTTGGGAGCATCAGCCTTGATGCAGGGCTTGGCGGATGGTTACTTCGTGATTCCTTACACTATCGGTCAATTCCTTTCTGGTGAAATTCGTACGGACAAAATCTCTACGGATGCTCCTGAGTTTGCAGCTACGGAAAAGGCCAGTCAAGCTACCTTGGACAAACTGATGCAGGTAAAAGGTAAGCAATCGGTAGAGAGCTTCCATCGCCGTTTGGGTAAAATCATCTGGGAATATTGTGGAATGTCTCGTAATGCAGAAGGCTTGCAGAAAGCACGCAAGATGGTCCGGGAATTGCGGGAAGAATTTTGGAATGATGTTTTCATCCCTGGGGATCTGCACGATTATAATCCTGAAGTAGAAAAAGCGGGTCGGGTAGCCGACTTCTTAGAACTTGGGGAAGTTATGATTCTCGATGCCTTGGATCGCAACGAATCTTGTGGTGGTCACTTCCGCGAGGAATACCAAACGGAAGAAGGAGAAGCGCTCCGTCGGGATAAGGAATATGCTTACGTGGCAGCTTGGGAATGGGACGAGCAGGAACCTAAAGTTCACAAGGAACATTTGAAATTCGAAAATGTGGAGTTAAAAACACGCTCCTATAAATAATCTCAAGGGGCGTTTTGCCACTTGCACAAAACTCTTGTTGTTATGAAACTCACATTAAAAGTCTGGAGACAAAAAAATGCTAGAGATAAAGGCCATTTCGATACCTTTCAGGTAGAGGCCGATGAGCACATGTCCTTCCTCGAAATGATGGACGTCCTCAACGAAAGTTTAATTAACGAAGGGAAGGAGCCCGTAGCCTTCGAACACGATTGCCGCGAGGGAATCTGTGGCACCTGCAACATGGTGATCAATGGCCGCCCTCACGGTCCACTACAAGGCACTACGACTTGTCAAATCCACATGCGGACTTATAGCGATGGCGATACCATTGTCATTGAGCCTTGGCGTGCTAAGGCCTTCCCGGTCATCAAAGACTTGGTGGTTGATCGTACTGCTTTTGATCGTATCATCCAAGCGGGAGGATATATCTCTGTAAATACTGGTCAGGCACAGGATGCCAATGCGATTCCAGTAGAAAAAGACCTTGCCGCTCGGGCGATGGATGCTGCGGAGTGTATTGGCTGTGGCGCTTGTGTAGCCGCTTGCCCGAATGCTTCGGCGATGCTTTTCACTTCGGCTAAGGTTTCTCACTTGGCCTTGATGCCACAGGGGCAGGTAGAACACAGTCGTCGGGTACAGGCCATGGTCAGCCAGATGGATGAAGAAGGCTTTGGAATGTGCTCTAATACGGGCGCTTGTGAAGCGGAATGTCCGAAAGAGATTTCCATTGATAATATTGCTCGGATGAACCGTGGCTACGTTGGCTCAGTATTGGGCTCGGAGAAGGCGGTTTAAATACGTTTTAGTCTTCTTTTTATGGTGCGCTAGTGCTGGCAGAATGCTGGCACTAGCGCATTTCAATTTTATCCTATTTTACTTTTTGAATACGATCAATCTTCTTCTTGTCAGGAAACAATAGCTACTGCTTGATCATTTTTTTCACCTGTCGATTATCACCAGAAAAGAATTCGAAAAAGTATAGCCCAGCAGGAAAGGCAGAGAGATCAACTTGGTTTACTGCTGATGTTTGTTGAATGATGTTCCGGCCTAAGTAATCCTTTACCATTAAGCGGTCGTATTGATCGGCGTGGATAAAGACCAGGTCAAGGGTTGGATTGGGGTGGATTTGAATACCTTTTCTTGTTACGATAGAAAGAGGGCTTACTTGCCCCAAGGCCATTACTCTGACGTGACCAGAATCAGCTCCATTCCCATCATTGAGAAAAGCTCCTACTACAATAGTCTGGCCATTGGCCGCAATGGCCACGGCATTTCCCGATTGGTCGTCACGAGTTTCACCACTAATACTTTCGCCATATTGCACCCAGTTTTCACCTTCCCAATCAAATATCCTCGTTTGCCCGGAATGGTTGCCATCTACATCACTAAAACGTGCCCCGACAATCACCCGCTTCCCATTTGCAGAAAGTGCGACGGAGCCACCAAAGAAGCTCTCATTTTCTAGGCTAAAGATATCAGAGCCTAGCTGTCTCCACTGCCCATCGGAATACTCAAATATTTTTACTTTCCCACTTGCATTTTCTACCGTATGCTCTATCGCCGTAGGGATACCAATCGCTAATCTTTGACCAGAGGAAGAAAGAGAAACACTTTCTCCTAAAAAATTATTTTCCCCCTCTCCCATAAAATCAGCTCCAGCCGGTACCCAAGCCTCTCCATTCCAGTCGAATACGGTTACCTTTCCAGCCTCCGCTCCATTCTCATTATTCCGATTAGCCCCTACCGCTAGTCGGCTACCATCGGAGGAAAGCGAAACGCTATGACCAAAGTTTGAAGTCTTCGTCGTTCCATATAAATCCGCTCCCATTGGTACCCATTGGTTGGCCATCCATTTAAAAACCCGAACTTGCCCGGTTCGCATTCCCACTCCTAGTGCATTGCTGTAAGGTGCTCCTACCGCTACGATGTTGCCATCACCAGAAAGTGCGACGGAGTGACCGGAGCCATCATCAACTAGCGATCCATCGATATCCTCTCCTAGCTGTTGCCAGGTATTATTTTCCCATGCAAATATTCTTACGTGGCCCGTCCAATTGCCCGTGCCATTCCCATCGTTTGATGGAGCACCTATTGCTACTCTTTTTCCATCTGCCGAAATCGAAACCGCGCTCCCCGCTTTATCCGTCTCCGCCTCCGCATCAATATCTTCGCCGATTTGAGTCCATTCTCCCCCACTCCAACTGTAGATACGGGTATGTCCGGCGGAATACCCCATACCGGAATTATGAGGAGCACCAATCGCGAGGGTATGGCCATCGGCCGATAAGGAAATCGAGGCGCCAGAATTATCGGTGGCGGCTTCGCCATCAATATCATTGCCTAATTGGGTTTGGCTAAACGTATTGGGTAGTAGTAAAAAAAGAAAAGAGATTGGAAGTAATGTTTTAAGAAGCATAGCGTATTTTTTATTGAGTTTGTTTGGTAATTCCCTTTGTACAAAGAACGCGGGTATTTACTTAAAACGAAAGTGACAATTTTGAGGATGTTTCAAAAAATACCACCATGTCATACGCTCTCAATAATATAAATTCAAAGCTTTACCTTCCATTTTTCTCAAAAAATCACACCAACTGCTTCAACAACCAATCCTTCTCCGGGGCCCGCGAAGCAGTAACCTCCTCGCGTAACTTGGCCCTGCCCTTTGCATCATAAGGCTTCAGCGCCACCAACTTATTCATAAAGCCAATAAAGGGCAGATAAAACTCGCGGTGATAGCTCACTTCCTTGCGATAAATGTAGGTCCGAAAGCTGTTGAGTAGACTGTCGAGGGCATCGTATTCTTTGAGTTCGTAGTACATCTTGGCCAGCATGCTCTTGGCCGATAGGTTGTGCAGTAAATCGTCATTTTCCATTTGCATCAATAGAGGCATGGCCTGTTGGTAGTCGCCCAATTCGTAATAGTAACGAGCCAGATTATAGCTGTACGAACTTTCTCGCTGGCCTTCGGGAAGGTATTGTCGATGGGTTTTGAGAAAGTCAAAAACCCAGTCGAACTCATTGAGCTTTAAACCGGCGAGGGTGATATTATTATAGGTCAGGGGAGAGAGTTGGTTGTCGGTGAGGAAGATTTCGAGTTCAAGGCCAGACCGATAAAGGTCAAATACTTCTCGGAGGTATCCAGGCTTGCGAAGGTTGAGGCGACGGATACAACAATTGATGGCAACTAAGTGTGCATCCCGCAACTCACCGAGGGTAAAGCTTTGACTCTTATCGATTAGTTGGGTTTTAAGGGCTTGAAAAGATTCATCATCCTCGGTGTTAGTCAATGCGCGGTAGCTGTAATAGTTAATGGCTACCGCAGGGAGATCTTGCCAATTATTGGTCTCTACATGGTCGAGCACCGCTTCCAAAATACCCGTATCATATTCTTTTTTACTCACCGCTTGGTGGCTCACCATGATACAAGCATTCTTGAGTTTTTCGGCGACAAAAGATTGTTCGAGTAATTCAGATAGCTCTTGAACGTGAAAACCTGACCGCCGACCGTGCCCTACCGTAAAACTGTGTTCTTCCCATTGCAACAGATATTGCTGGCGATAGTAGGTAGCATTTCGCAATTCCTGCTTGTCGTGTTGCTGTCTCGTTTTTTTAAGGCTTTGGAGAAAGGGTTTCTCTAGGCCTCGGCGACGATAGGCGCGGAGTTGGTAAACGCCCCAGTCTTTCTCCTCGCGTTGCCATTCGGCCCAGGCTAGATATTGCTCCGTTACGCGAAGCAGATAAGAACTGAGGTGATGTAGTTCTTGCAAATCCCCTTCTTGCTCGGGAAAGAGATGTTCTAGCACTTTGTGTTTGTCGATATCTTTTTTCTTTCCCTCAATCTGGCGACGGAGAAAATTAAAAAGCTGAATGACTAATTCGTGTCGATTATAGATCGGAGAACGTACAAAACGCGCCATTTGTCGAAACTCTTCTTTGCCAAAAGTTCGCAGTAGTAAAATTAACTTATTCTTCTCCACACATTTATTTTTTCCGAGGCCAAATACGCTATATTCCTTTAAATATAAGGCCATAAATTACATTTTTGGCAAAAAAATCCGAGAATAAAAATTTAGCAAGGCGAGGTTTTACTTACTCCAGGAGCTGAAAGGCCTTGGATTCTCTATGTTTTAGCTAAAGAAAATCGCGAAAACAGGGAGTCAAAAAAAGAGAGGAAAAAGGTCTAATAATGGGCTTCATTTACCCAATTAAAAACAAGTGAAAAACAAGGAAAAATTCAAATTTATTCCGATAATTAAAAAATACAAAACACTGATAATCAGAATTTTAAAATATTTAAACACAAATAAAAAACCGATAACTCTTCATTTTTGTAAATGAAATCTGAATTATTTAAGCTCATCTTTACAATACAAGAAACGAGAAAATAAGGAAACTTACATTACATAAGACAGAATGTATCAAAAGCTATTAAGACATCCCTGAATTCTGTTGCGAACACGGAGAGAAGGAAAGTAAAATGGTTCACTAATGACGTTTAGTTGCCATTTTACTCCTTCATTCACAGGGCTGTTAATAGATTTTTGGTATATTCAATTAGAAAGGAAAACATAAACTTACACCCCATTGGCAAATTGCAAGACATATTTGTGCCTACTCCTTGGAGTGCTCCTAAATACTTGTCTGTACGGACAAGGTTGGGAAAAGAGCTACGGAGGAGTTGGATTGGATGCAGCCAGCGACTTGTTAACCGCCCCAGATGGCGGACAATTCGTGGTGGGGAATTCGGCTAGTTTTGGCAATGGAAGCCAAGATGTCTATATTATAAAAACTCACCCTAATGGACAAGAAGAATGGTCGAAGACTATTCCCAGTCCACTCTTCTCAGAATACGGTCGAAGCATACAATGGACCTCCGATAATAATCTAATCATTGCCGGTACCTCGGTACAAGAGAATATCTCCAAAATCCTTTTGATCAAGATGGACTTACAGGGCAACGTGCTCTGGAATTTTACTTCCGCTCAGGATTCACTGACTGGACTAGGAGTAGTAGAATTGCCTTCGGGTGATTTTATGGTTTGTGGAAGTCATATCAATGCACGTACCGATAGCAATGGCATCACTTATACGGATTCAGATGCCCATCTACTTCGGGTTAGTGCCGATGGGCAGCAGGAAATAGCGAGTTATTCTTATGGCGGAAATCGGCCGGAAGATGCCTATGCCCTTTTAAATCATGGCCCCAACAGCGTAGTGGTTGCCGGATATACCCGGAGCATCGGCTCGGGCAGCTATGATGTTTACCTTTTGGAAGTAGACTTCAATACCGGAGCACTATTACAGGAAAAGACTTTTGGATCAAGCAGTAGCGAATTGGGTTATGGTCTCGCTCCCAGTATCGATGGTGGTTACTTTATCACTGGCCTACAAGAACTTGGAACGAATAGTAGAGAAGATGTATTCCTGCTACGACTCAATGCTAGCCTGAATCAACAATGGTGGCGAAGCTACCCAGCCACTGGCTTTGAAAATGGTCGCGACTTGGTAGAAACAACTAATGGGGCCGTCCTAATCACCGGAGAAAGTAGAATCACTGCCAATTCTAATCGCAATCCCATCGTCATCAAAATCGATGCTCTTGGAAATCTAATCTGGCAACGCACCTTTGGAGGCTTATTGGGCGATGGTACTACGGGCATTAGCCTTTTACCAGACGATGCCTTTGCGATTGCAGGCTATACTTTTAGCTATGGTCAAGGGGCCTCTGATGCCTATTTGATCCAGTCGGATTCGTCCGGTGTCGCCTTCTCTAATTTGATCTATGGTAACGTTTTTAGTGACCTCGACCTCAATTGTAGCCTTTCGCCTTCTCCTGAAGAAGGAATTGCCGGATGGATGCTGGAAGTCAATGGAAGCATGCTGCGTTATACCATGACCGACGAAGATGGCAACTACGAATTTCATTTGCCCGACGGCAATTACGACCTCCGCGTGCTACCTCCCAACAGCTATTGGGATCCTTGTCAAGCGTTTTACCCCGTTCATCTCAACGGTCCTTTTGATAGTGTATTGGTAAATATTCCCATGCAAGCGGAAGTGGATTGCCCACTGCTATCGGTGAATATTTCGACACCTTTTTTACGGCGCTGTTTTCCCAACACCTACTATGTTGAATACTGCAATAGCGGTACGGAATCGGTAATAGATGCAAGAGTAGAGGTAGAACTAGATCATTACCTGATCCTAGATTCTGTTAACAACGGTATCACCTATACCCAAGATGGACAAACGTATTCCTTTGACGTCGGAGATTTAGACTTATTTGAATGTGGGAAATTCCGCATTTTTGCGACTTTGAGTTGCGACTCTACCGTTACGGGACAGACGCATTGTGTTGAAGCCCATATTTATCCCGATACCATTTGCCAACCGATCAGCCCCGACTGGGATGGTTCGAGTTTGGATATTGTAGAGAGTGAATGTCTCGGCGATTCGGTCACCTTCCACATTAAAAATGTGGGTCAAGGGGATATGACCGAAATCAGCTCCTTTGTAATCATTGAGGATCAAATCGTTTTGATGACGGGAGGAATTGATTTGCTGTCGACTCAAGATACTTTCATCCGAATTCCTGCTACTGGCGGTACCATGCGGATGGAGATACAGCAGAGTCCTGGTCATCCTGGCCTCAACGAACCATCAATCACGGTGGAGGGCTGTGGTGGCATTCCTTTTAGCACTGGCCACGTTATTGAGTTCCCACAAAACGATGGCAATCCATTTGTTGATATTGATTGTCAAGAGAGTATTGGCTCTTTTGACCCCAATGATAAACTCGCCTTTCCCAAAGGTTTTAGCGACGATCATCTCATCTTACCTAATATTGATATTGAATACTTAATCCGTTTCCAAAACACAGGAACTGACACAGCCTTCCGGGTAGTTATCCGCGATACTCTTTCGACTTGGCTGGACCTGGAAAGTTTGCAGACCGGAGTAGCTAGTCATGATTATCAAGTGCAGGTATATGATGATAATGTGATCCAATTTACGTTTGACAATATACTACTCCCCGACAGCACGACTAACGAACTAGAGTCCCATGGTTTTGTAAAGTTTCAGATTGCTCAGAAGCTAGACAATCCTAATGGAACACAAATTTTTAACAGCGCGGGAATTTATTTCGATTATAACGAACCAATTATTACGAATCAAACCTTCCATTTGGTTGGGGAAAATTTCTTACACGGATTTTTACCGACACAAACAGAAGATCCCAATTCAGCTATTCAGTTTCGTTATTATCCAAATCCTTTTGTTAGTCATATTACTTTTGAGTTAGATCTACCTAAGCCCGCAGCAACTACTCGTCCAATTAGCTTTACACTTTACGATTTACAAGGACGACAGCTTCGCAATGAGTATTTCACGGATCAATCTTTCACCTTTGAGCGAAAGCATCTCGCAAAAGGTTTCTTCTTGTTCACCATTGAACAAGAAGGACAACTAATCGGTCAGGGCAAGCTGGTAATTGGCCAGTAGCTACTTTCCCAACAACATTCTGCAGCACCGTTCGCCAGGATTCCCAAAGGGATAATCCTCCTAATTACTCATGTAAAAACGAAATGGTTCTAGTTATGAAAAATGTACTGTTACTTTGCTTTAGCTACCTATGCTTCCTCCCTTGGATACAGGCTCAATCTAGTTGTAATACTCCACCAGGCTTTGATTATACCGATGCCCCTGTCATCTGCGACTTAGACGGCTACACCTTCCGAACCGGTGACCCCTATTTCCCCAACGCAGGTCCTACGGGTTGTATCCTAGGCCATAATTCCCAGTGGATAGCCATCCTTCCCGGATACGATGCGATTGACCTGCGTATTCGTTTTGAAAATTGTATCAACCCTTTTGGCAACCAAGGAATCCAATTCTTATTCTACGAACTTGTGGGTAATCAAAGCAATCCAACTTGTACGCTACTCCCCTTCGAGTCCTTTTGCTACCCCGGCGATGGTAGTCCCAATGATTTTTTTGTCAGTCTAACTGGCTTAGTCTACGAACGCATCTATTATTTGGTATTTGATGGTTATGATAACGATCAATGCGATTATACCATCGATGTACTCAATCTCAACCCTATCCCCGACCCTAACCCTCCGACCATTAGTGGTCCCACCTCTGCAGGTACGGGGTCTAGTCAAATTTTCACCTTCAACCATAATATCGATACCTACAACCCTTGCGGCAATACTTATGAAGACAATTGCGGCTGTTTTTGTACTGTCGACAATGATAGTTGGACGGTAGAATGGACGGCCCCTCCTGGTTCCATTATTAAGCCCCTGAGTGTAATACCTCCCGTAGCAGAGATTACCTTTGGAGATGTAGGTGGTGAAGTGTGCGCGGTGGTCACTAATAATTGCGAAGTCGAAACGGCCTGTCTATACGTAATGGTAGAAGATACCCTTTGTCATTTGACAGGGATTGATCTAGGTATGGAATGTGAAAACGCGCCCTTCCTTTGTGCTGAATTTCTGGATGGCTACTGTGGTATCACACTCGATAACGATCAACAGTTACCGACTGACTTGCTCAACCAAATCAGTTGTGATATGCAGCAGCCGTCCTGGCTTCGATTTTCTCCTTGTGAGGATAGCATTAGTCTAAATATCTCTACGGGCAATTGTGTTTTGGATAGTGGTATCGAGATGGCCATTTTCACTACAGATGATTGTCAGAATTTCAACCTCATTCAAGATTGTATTTTTATATCAGATAGTAGCAGTCAGACCGTTGGCGTGGGTAATCTAATTCCCGGGGCCACCTATCACGTGCTACTTTCCGGCCAAGGCGATGATGTCTGCCGTTTCTCCATCGATATCTTAAGCGGCATCTACCCGGTCGACCCAACTACCATTCCCGATACCATTGAATTTGTAGTTCGCGAAATTAGCCCCGCACGGATTGATGGGCCCGATGTGGTTTGTCAATCTGAATTGGTTACCTATACCTATATTCCTCCGGTCTGCGAAATCGCTCCCGGAAATTGCGATACCTTGTTTGGGGCACCGGCCTTACTGAACCCCTACTGCCCGCTACCCGATAGTGCTTGTCTCCCTCCTCGACTTATTATCGTAGATACCTTTCTCGTTTGGCATCTACCTGATGGCAGCACCGTAATTGGCGACTCGACCAGCTACTCCATCGATGTATCTTTTGAGCCTCCTTCGAGTTGTATTGATACAACTTTTAGTGATTCTCTAATTGCCATCGATACCTCTTGCATGGGAATGGTGATGGTGCCGGATACGGGCAGTGGTGTCTTTAACGATACTATTGTTCAGGAGCTTTGGGTAGAAATTGGTCATACCTTTTTAATCCCTCCCGATAGCACTGCCGTCATTTGGATTCCATCTGAACACGGAGGCATTATTCCCGATTCTTTTTATTGGGTCAATCCTGCTAGCGAGAATATATATTGCCCCTGTCCTGCTAGTACCGCCATTTGTGGCAGTTGCGATTATAGAGCCTCGCGGGAAAACCGAGTCGTAGTCGAATATCGATGGTGGACAGAGACGGTTTGTGAACCAGATTGCTATGACTTCTGTGGCGTAACGCTTTGCTCCGGTGGACAATACTGGTGTGCGAAAGAATGTGGTTATGACATTGTCAATCTAGGTTTTGATGAGCCGCAAACCACAAATTATGGCCTGATAGAGTTGTGTGAATGGGATTGTTTTTACCTCGCGGCCAATCAAACCCATTACTGTGATCCAGGCATTTATGACATTGAAGTCGTCGACCCAGTTAGTGGTTGTATAGATCATCATATTTTTCAGCTTGATCTAATCTGGTCCGTCCAAATTAGCATTGAAAACGTGACCTTTGATTGTAGTCCTGACAATAGCACCTATACCGTTAGTTTTGATCTTAGCCCCGGTTGGATTGGTTTTGGCTTTATCGTTAATGGCGATTATATCTCTGGCTCTTCCTACGTTTCCGATCCTATTCCTAGTGGAGACAACTATGATTTCTGGGTAGAGTCGACCGATTGGTGTCCATCATTTGATGCCATTTCTGGTTCTTATGATTGTCCTTGCACCAATGACCTGACTGATTTGGGCACCATCAGGATCTGTGATGGCTTCTGCTACGATTATAATGGCCAGGCTTATTGCACGGCGGGAGAATACTTAGTCCCCGAGCCTGATGGGCAGGGCTGTGTGGATACCACCCGATTTGAATTAATCGTTTCGACGATACCGCCATTCAATGTACTGGCTACCGAGAATTGTGCTGCGGACAATAACAGCTATACGGTCACTTTAGATATTATATCGGGGCCTGGTAGTATTTCGGTCAATGGTATTTCTAGTGGAAGCACTTATACTTCTGGTCCTTTTAATAATAACGACTCTTACTTCTTCGAAATCATTTACACTACCTCAGATGGTTGTGAAGAAATCCTCAATGTTGCTGGCACTTACGATTGTATGCCTTGCACCAATGACCTCACCGATTTGGGGACCGTCACTATTTGCGAAGGCGATTGCTATAATTTCCAAGGCCAAGATTATTGTACGGCAGGGGAATACTTCATTCCCGAGCCCGACGGCCAAGGCTGTGTAGATACTACGCGCTTTTTCCTCGAAATCCTCCCCTATGACCTCCTCGATGTTATAATCCTTGATCATGATTGTGCACCAGATAATAGCAGCTATACTGTTTCCCTCCAAATCGTCGGCACGCCACCTTTCGTGGTTAATGGTGATTTTACGCCAGGTAATACTTATACCTCTGCTCCCATCGCCGATGAGGCTAGCTATACCTTTAATGTGTCGACACTCAGTGTTTGCCCCGCAGCTACGACCATCTCGGGTAGTCACGATTGTACACCTTGCACCGCCGATCTTACCGACCTAGGGACCATCGGTATTTGTCCTAATGATTGTTACAATTTCCAAGGGCAAGACTATTGCTCCGCAGGAATTTATGACGTCACCGAAGTCGATTCCAATGGTTGTATCGACACCACAAGGTTTACCATCGAAGCATTGGATACTGATGTCTTAGATTTAGTTAATCTCAGCGTCGATTGTGCACCAGATAATAGCAGCTATACCGTTGTTCTTGATATTCTCGGTACGCCACCTTTCCTCGTTAATGGGCAAAGTGTAAATAGCAATGTCTACGTCTCTAACCCCATTCCTGATGAAGCTACTTATGACTTCCTCCTGGAAAGTACTGGCCCCTGCCCAACTACCCTCAACGTTGGTGGCAGTCACGATTGTACGCCTTGCACCGCCGATCTCACCAACCTAGGTACCATCGGTATTTGTCCTAACGACTGTTACAACTTCCAAGGGCAAGACTATTGCTCCGCAGGAACTTATGATGTCACCGAAACCGATGTCAATGGCTGTATCGACACCACAAGATTTACCATCGAAGAATGGGATACTGATGTCTTAGATTTAGTCAATCTCGGCGTCGATTGTGCGCCAGATAATAGCAGCTATACCGTT
>SPJL01024376.1_pt1 | contig 25783 bp, 18 predicted proteins | sample 3741751 | NCBI WGS metagenome assembly SPJL01 (sample SAMN10925998, study PRJNA522277) | cold seep metagenome | isolation source: Elba SIP-enriched marine methane seep metagenome, extraction at timepoint T3 | place: Italy: coast of Elba, Mediterranean Sea | reverse complement strand
GAATGAGAGCGTCATTCCTGCTCCACCAAATGCATTCATGATGGTAATGCCTGGTTCCGGATGGGCTACCAGAAATGGATTGCCATCTCTTCGTTTGAGGTAGATTCCATGCCAGCGCTTATCGATCTTCCAAGTTGGCGCGCTGATAAGATGCTTTGCGTTCTCTAGGATAATGCGGTCGATATGCTCGTCATCGAAGGGTGTGATATCGTCGCCGTAGGTGTGTGAATCACCGATGATGAGATCGCCCGTTGCGTGCTGGCTCAGCATGATGTGGATTCCATGCGTATCAAAGTCAGGATATTGAAGGCTGATGCGTTCTTTGAGTGATGGGAGAGATGGGCAGTTGGAAAAACTGTCATAGTGGCGGAGCGTCCATCCGCCTGCGATGTGGGTGCCCATCTTCCAGTTATTCGGCTGAGGGATCGTACGCATCATCTGGAGTTTGCAGAGCGAAAACCGATCGCGGGGGAACAGGTCGGGATAGTGGGTGACCCCATCATGCCCTGCGGTGAAGTAGATGTGGCCTGCATCGATCACTTCGCCTTGTGTCGATTCGACTCGGTTCGCTCGGACTCGGGCAACCTCGAATCCACGTATGAGTTTGATATTGGGTTGTTCCTCGATCCAAGACCAGATTTTGGCAACTGCGGTCCGTGACTCAACGTTGAGCTCATTTGGTGAGTACATCCCCCCGAGTAGGCCGTGAGGGTTTACGCCAGGTGCATGTTTTACAACTTCTTCGGGCGTAAGCATCGAGGCATGGCGGTAGCTCCCTTCGGCGTGTACGAACTCGTTGAGGACATCGATTTCGTCTTGTTCCCTCGCGAGATGTATTGATCCTGATCTCTCGCAATAGAAATCGATCTGATCTGCGAGTTCGAGCCAGATATCTCGGCTTCGTATCGCGGTGTCGTGGAGTAAACCCAAGGGTTGTCCGATTGGCCAGATCATCCCGAAGTTGCGGATCGATGCGCCGGTTGGCATGTGATGACGATCGAGAATGGTAATCTGTCTTCCATCGCGTGCACACGCAATCGCTGTTGCGAGTCCGATTATGCCTGCGCCAACGATGACAACTTCGGATTCAGCCATGGATATGCTCGTGAGAAGAGATGTTTGTGTGTTGTGCAAGAATCGCACGGAGCTCGGTCATATCCGCAGCCAGATGCGTGTGCGGGTGTTGTTCGAGATCAGAGAGTTCATGTGTGCCGTGACCTACCCCAATTACGAGTGCAGCATTTGCATTCATGCCACTGCCAAGGTCGTTCGGTGTATCACCTATCACTGCAATCTGTGAGCAATCTTCGACACCCGCTCGGCGCATGGCCTCCAAAACGATCTCGGGTGCAGGGCGTCCTTGGGTGACTTCGTCAGACGCCACCAAAGTCTCGAATGCGATACCGGCGCCCTGAAGGACAACCTCCGCGGTTTTTCGGGAGAATCCTGTCGTAAAGGCTACCAGTACACCAGCAGATGTGAGATCATTGAATAGTTCGATGAATCCAGGTAGGGCTGGAGCGGCACCCGAATCCACTTCTGCATCGATTGCTTTCTCGAACTCCTCGGAAAGCTGTTCCGGGGTCGCATCATGAACACCAGCTTGGTTCAGCGCCTGATGCATTACCTCAAGCTTATGCACGCCCATTCGTGGCTTAATCCAGCTAGCGTCGAGTCCAAGTCCGTGATTTTGGGAGACACTGAGGAAAGCTCGTTCAACGAATCCATTGTCGAGTACGCTTGTTCCGGCGATGTCAAAGATAATGAGTTCAAGCTTTGGGTTCATGATTTATGCCTTTGGAAACATGGGATGGTTGCTTAGAGCGCAGAGCGGTGCATGCCACGTGTGCACAACGCGAACTTGTTGAGTGACACTCGAGCGATGGTCATTGGTGATGCTCGGAGCATGAGCTCCGCATCGATCCTTTTCATGATGGTTTCAAGTGTGTTGGAAGCAAAGCCGCGACGAATGAAGCTGTGCTCAACAGCTTGTTCGTATGAGATTGAACCATCAGGTGATTCAAGCATGAAAGCGAGAATATCGTATTCAGCGTCATGCAGTGGGAGAAGGATGCCGTGGGATCGGACAGTGCGGTCCGTAGGGTTCATGCTCAGAGAGTTGCAGTACCTTTTGGACATCTCATGAATAGAGATTGAATGTTCAAGTAGAGCGATGTCGTCTGGGCTGATTTCCCTTGATATGTACTTGATGCGTGAGCTACTCGGTAGAGTTCCCTTGAGGATGACCTGTTCCGGTCTGCTGCAAATCAAAAAGAGGTCAGAATCGGTTTCTTCAAGGATGCTTTCGACGACTTGGCTGTGAGAGTGTGAGACGGTTTGGGCACAGAGCAGGACGATTGGGTATTGATCGCGCAGAATGTAACGCATTCCGTAGTTCATTCCGGATGAGAACTCGAGAAGCACTGGAGAACTGGTCATCATTTTGTAGAGGTTGCGTTGGAAAGACTCGCAGCGGACAACAGCAAGCACACGCATCTTTCGGTCCTGCGTGGAGAGCAACGTCTCAGCAAGCGGTGTACTCATGAGTGTCCCTTTCTATGAATGAGCTGCTTGTGAATCGCATTCTCTGGAAACTGAATAATCAGATCGATAGCACACTCGAGTTTCAGGGGATGAGTGTGGAAAAGCGCAACGAATCGGGTTTGTATCCGAGAACCTGCGGGAAAGGATTCGTGCGTTGGACCTCGGCTACTTGATGTTTCATCAGAGTATCTTCAGTTTCCTATATGTCAACATCCCGGTGTGCAGCTTCACATACCTTGTACATTCACAGGGCTTTGTGTTAGCGGGTGGGGGCGAGTTGATTCGTGACACTCATGCCGAGATCATTGCCAATCGGAGTTCATAGGGAGCGTCACATGCATATTGCTGATTCAGTTCGTTCGCTTTGTGGTCAAAGTGTTTGCTCGAGGATCGAGTGTGATGCTTTGCGGGGAGTACACGATCGATTGGAAGATGCCTCCAGTTTGGTCGGGATTGGCCACGTGGAGAGGATTCTCGTTCTTGTTGATGAGCAAGTAGAAGAGATACGCAGAGCAGTATCGCGTAGTGGTTTGTTAACGACTGGATCGGACTGTCGTGTATGTCTGCAATCAAAGACAAATCCCAGCACAGATGATGCAAAGGAAGTCTTTGATCAAGTTCTGTCCTACTCCCCAGATATCGTGGTCAGTATTGGCGGTGGCTCAACAATCGATGTCGCAAAGATTGGATCCTTAGCGGTGAGTGGGTACGCATATGGTGACATCATCGAGATGGGCAGTCTCCCACACGGAACAAAGGCGATACCGATCTTGGCGGTCCCCACAACTGCTGGTACGGGATCAGAAGCTACTCAGTTTGCGGCGGTGTATCACAAGGGGGCGAAGCAATCGGTTGATGCCGATTGCATACGACCATGTTCTGTAATACTTGATGCGTCTTTACTCGCAGCGGCTCCAAGAGAGATATTGGCAGCTCCGGCATTGGATGCATTGTGTCAAGGGATTGAATCAGTATGGGCGATTAGTGCAACGCAAGAGTCATTGATTTACGCGTTCCGTGGGATTGAACTCATGCGAGGTGTATTTCCTTCGAAGTTGGCTTCATCGACTAGTGACTTATACATGCAGATGCTCGTCGGAGCGTATTTGTCAGGGCGAGCGATTCAGATCACACGAACGACGGCTGCTCATGCGTTGTCATACCGTCTTACTAGTCATCATGGCATGATCCACGGCCACGCCGTGGCTCTTCTTATTGGTGCCGTAATGGAGTTCAATGCGAACTGTCAAGATGACAACATACGAGAGCGGATTCGTTTGGTGCTAAGCGTGCTTGGATTCGACGTGCGCGAGTTCAGGGCATGGATCCGTACTGTACTGGAGTCTTTGGGGCTGTCGCCAGATCTTCGATCGGCTGGTGTGCTGGAGTCTTCACTTCAAGATATTGCAAGATCTGTGAACACGCAGAGGTTGCAGAATAACCCGCTCAAGATGACGCACCAAGATTTGTTATCCGTGCTTCATGCTTCATGGGATACGAGTCGGGAGTTGACTAGTACTCGTGCGGACAATGGTTCAGCACGTTCTTCAGTGAGTGATTGATCTGAGTCATGGATTTGCACGCGATCCTGAAAAACGGATAAGATTTTGGCAGGACTTGCTTCTGAGCAGACCACTCGATGCGGCGTCTCAGCGTCGAAGTAGATTGAGTCTCCGACGTTCAAGTCGAATGCCTCTTCCCCATACTCCAGGGAAACACGCCCCTCGAGCACATAGATAAACTCCTCGCCTGAGTGTGGGAGTTGGGGGCGATTATCTTCCGCAGGAACAGTGATTAGAAAAGGGTCCATACAACGGTCTGGTCGATTGTGCGCGAGTGCTTCATACTTGAGCTTTGAGATTGATTCGTCTCTACACAAGATTTTTCGTTGATCTTTACGCACGATGACGACAGATGGCTTTGCATCGAGCCCGTCGAGCAGTTCTGACATGGTGATGCCGTAAACCTTCGCGATGCTCGCCAGTGCAGGTAAAGACGGAGTGACACGGAAGTTCTCGACTTTTGAAAGCCACCCACGGCTTAGCCCGGCTTGATTCGCGACATCTTCGAGCGTCATGCGCTTGTCAATCCGAAGTGATTTGAGTCTTTGTGCGAGCTCGAGCAGGTTCATGATGTAGAGTACTTTCGGTGAGTGATCATTCGTTATCGATGCAGTCGTTTGTGTTCATGGCTCATTGGATGAAGCAATCGCTTTACTCACATTCATCTGAATCGATTGATCCCGGATTGCTTCACATATCACATCGGTCGCACCGAAGAGAATTTTCGTATCGATGTTCAGGGGTGGAAATAGAATGATGCTGGTTGCCCCGCCGATTTTGAAACTGACACCATTGTTTAGGCATTCATACATGACACGGTCAGTGAGCTCGGGGCAAACGAGTTCGATTGCCAGCATGAGACCAATCTGTCGTACTTCTCGCACTGCCTTCATGGCTGTGAGTTTTTCTCTGTATGTAGTCAACCACTCCCGTCCAAGGCTTGATGAGCGAGCAACGAGATTCTCTTCGAGGACTGTTTTTATTGTCGCAATCGCAGCGGCGCTCCCTACCGGAGACTTTTCATGGGTGTAATGCCCGAGCGCGAGCTCCCGCACAGGTGTTGGGCCATAATCGTTGAACTCTTCGCGCCCGATCACGGCGGCTTGTGGGAAGATGCCTCCGCCAAGCCCTTTTCCGATGACTATGAGGTCAGGTGTCACACTCGTGTGCTCTGTTGCCCAGAGTTTCCCTGATCGCCCGAGACCTGTCGGGATTTCGTCGAAGATCAACATTGTGCCGTTACGATCGCATGCGCTACGTACACGTTTCCAATACTCAGTCGGGATTCGATGCACAGTCGTCGCTCGTATGGGTTCAGCGACCACTGCTGCAATGTCGTCTTGGTCGATAAGGTTCTCGATTGATGTAGCGCACGCCGCAATGCACTCATCGTTCATGCATTCAGTGCAGTTTCTGGTTGATGGTGGTTGGGTATGCACCACACCGGGCATGAGTGATCCCATGCCCCGATGGAAGAGTTCTTGCCCGCTGAGTGAGGCAGAGTCGAGAGTGGCGCCGTGGAAAGAATCGTGGAAAGCGATTGTTTTATACTTCCCTGTGCAAGCCCGTGCGATCTTCAACGCGATACCTACCGCAGCGGAACCACTTGGCGTAAGAAGGATCCGTGAGTTGTTCTTCAGTTCCCCTGGTGCATGTGACGTTAATAGTTCAGCAAGCTCGGTCGCCATATGGTTGGTGTATCGTCGCGTGCAATAGGGGACGGATCTCATTTGGGAGTTGATCGCGTGTATGACTCGAGGGTGAGCAAATCCGAGTTGATGAACAGAGTTGCCGTGAAAGTCGAGCAGGGCTCTTCCAGAAGCAGTGTAGATGTACGGCCCTTCCGCTCGCACAATTTCATCGAGACAAGGTGTCGATAAGATCTGGTGATAGTAAAGACGAGAATCTTGCTCTACTGTCCGGTTGGTTGACTGGGACGCATCCCATTGACCTCGCCCGGTGCTCAGATTTTGATCCCCCTCAGTTATTGGCAGCATCAGCTTGCTCCTCTTGTCAGAGTGCGTATGTTACCTTCATCTTGAGAGTCAGAGAGTTCGACACACAATCTTCATTGAACGGAGCTGGTCGTTATGGTCGTGCAAAGTTGTAGTCTTTTACACTTGGTCGTGATGCTCAGCACACTCTTGGGGTGTACAGCCAAGTTGCTTGGATACGAACCTGGTGATCGATCTCTGTTGAGTGCGCACAACTGCTACCCATATCACGGGATGTGGGCAGATCGGATCGATATCGCACTCGGTACTGGTTACCCTATTTCAATCGAGCAGGACCTGTGTTGGGTAGAAGTTGATAGCGAGTTTCATTCGGTCGTCGCACACAATGGTCCCTTTGATGGAACTGAACCCAGTCTGGAGAAATACTTCTTTGAGCGGGTTCGTGATGATGTTGAGTCTGCTCTCCAGCGTGCACAGAGTGATCCTAGTGAACGTCAGCACTGGCCGATGATTGTGCTTGATCTCGATGTGAAAGACGACACGTTAGAGCACGCTCAAGAGATTCACAGGATATTGATCAAGTATGAGTCATGGTTAACATTTGCAACTCGCGTTGAGTCTATCGAGGATCGCCAAGCTTTGCATGTCGGGCCGGTGGTGGTCTTGATCTCAGGCTCAGATCATCAGCAATACGTGTTTCATGATCAGATCGAAGTTGGGCAGCGAGTGATTGCTTTCGGGAGAGCAAAGATTCAACGTTCAGAGGAGATAGCGTATCATCAGCTTGCTCCAGAGCTTATGGTTTCAAAGCCAGCAGATAATTTTAGACGCTGGTGGAACAACTCATGGCATGCCGTTGAAGAGGGAGGGGCGCGTCGTGCAGATTTGTGGGAAGCGCATGAACGTCAGCGTCTCGAATCTCTCGTAGAGCATGCTCATCGTCTGGGATACTTCATTCGTTTCTACACGATCAACGGGCACTCGAAGGCACAAGGTGCACTACTTGGTTCCGGCTCAGGGTATAACACGGGATCTCTTGATGCAGCTCGGGAGCGTTGGATTGCTCAGATCGAAGCGGGTGTCGATTTGATCGCGACAGACCAGTATGTCGAGTTTGATCTCGTGCGAGATCAGCACAATCCTTAAGCTACTTGCGGATCTCGATGCTGTCGAACAATCGTCCATTTTCGTCGATTGCTTGTAGTCTGAGATGCCCACCGACGATCTCCACATAGCAAATGTGGTGGGTGCTCACTTTCTTGCTCCCGAACCATGGATTGAATGGCGTAAAGTCCTCAAGACCTCCACCTCCGCCTCCGATCGTCATATATATGACGCCGTTGTGCTCAACCGCTTCGCCATCACGGATGGGGAATGTGCGTTCATAAACATGGACATGACCGTTAAAAACGATGTCAACACCGTACTTCTCGTAAAGCGGAACCATTTGACGAGGATTCATGTCTCCGAGGGTGGTTGGACCGAGCCATGAGTTGCCGTGGTCATTCTCGTCAGAGCTGTATGGTGGTCGGTGATGCACGACGAACTTCCAGCGTGCGTCAGAGTTCGCAAGTAAATCCTCAAGCCATACATACTGCTCCGATCCTGGCCCCATCGGTTTTTCGGAGTCCAGCATGAAGTATTCTGCGTCGCCGTAACTGAAGCTGTAATAGTACTCAGGATCGGGGAGGTCCATGTACTCGTAGTAATGGCGCGCGTTTTTCTCGTGGTTGCCAAGTATCGGGAACATCGGTACCCGGTTGATCAGGGGGCGCATGTTGGGAAAGAAATGATGAGTCCAGTGAGATTTGTTCGTCCCAGTTGTCACGAGATCACCCGCAATTGACACAAAGTTAGGGCGATGTGACCACGCGATATCGGCGACCTTTGCGACGACCTCAGGGTTCGCTTGGGTGTCGCCGATCATGACGAATGTGAATGCTTTTCCACGCTCTACGGCTGTCTGGAAAGACCAAGGGGCGGTCTTCGTCATCGACCCATCAGATCCCTCAGCGATCACCTCGTAGTAGTAGGGCTCCCCTGGGTTCAGGCCATCGAGGCGCAGGGTGTGAATTCCGTCGTTCTCTGAAGAATGGACTTCTTTCACTTCGCCTTCCGCGGGACGGTATCGAACTGTAATCGAAGCAGGGAGCGGTACTTCGCAGACGATCGAAACAGCGCTTTGGGTTGCATAGCAGAGGAACGGTTCAACAACCCACTTGAGCTCTTGGTTTGATTCAGGGGTTAGTTCGGAGATCATTTTGTTTTTCTCGAACTCAAGCTTGATCTGTTCTGCTGACATCGCGGTATCGAAGAGATACGCGTTCCTGATGCGTCCGTTCAAGGTATGGAGTTCATTTGAGTCTACATAGGCACCGATCGCGAATGGAGTATCGGTTTCGTAGAGCACGTCACCGTACTGCGTGTTTGTCTCGGCTTCAAGTCGTCCATTGACAAACAGCTTCGCAGAAGTCCCGTCGAACGTACCCGTGACCATATACCAGTTGCTCGGAATAAGCTGGGAATGTGCATTCAGATAGGTGATAGAACCATCTCCGTCGTCTGCACCGGTCGTTGAGATACCGAAAGTGAATGAGTCATTGTCGTACCCGAGCACCCACCCCTTCTCACGATCTCCGTTATCGCTGACTGCAGAGACGATCCCTCCCCATCGTGTTGTCTCATCGATCCGCACCCAAGCAGAAACAGTCAGCGCATCTGTGGGAAGACTTCGATACTGCTTGAGTGAATCCGCGATCTCGATGTATGCTCCCGTTCCATCGAGCCCCGCGCCGAGTAGTTGAAGAGATTCTCCAAGAGGGTCAGTCGCGATTGATGCGTTCCCTCGAATCGAAGCAGGTGAACCTATCGCGGGTATGACCTTTCGGCTGTCGACATGGTCACGATCAAACTCATATCCCATGATGACATGGTCTTTATCGCTCGAATGAGAGGGGTGTGCGATAGCCGGTTTTACAGGGAGAGTAAGGGCAATCAGTAGGGTGTTGACATATGCCGCATTCATGTTCTTGTCTCGTTAAGAAGCCTAGTGGGATTAGGCGGTTTCCTGGTGTTTCGCTCCGTCGCAATGTCGTCGAAAACTTGGCGAGCAGATTTTCAGACCATCTTTGATATGTGCATATGGTGCCAGAAAACACAGTGAAAATCGATCTTATTGAACTGCTGATTGATCCGTGAGGGCCTTAACCTGTGCGGCGGTATGTCAATGGAATGTGAAGAATCGGCGTCAGATTGAAGTCAGCGGTGGTCGGTTTGTTTTTGCAGTTAGAGTTGTAAGAGTTGGAAAGTAAACGCGTAGTCAAATGTGCGCTAATCCAGTTTCGGGTGATGTCTATCGTCATGAATTTCACAAAATCACGTGTATGCTCTGCGCAACAAATGCGTCGGTATGTGCACACGGCACGGTGCGCCGATTCATGAACCAACTGGAGACTGGAGATCACATATGGCTATCAAGACGAATCAAGCGGTGCTGCTTGCGCTTCTCGGCGCGGCTGCAGGTTCCGCTGTCGCTGGCGACCCGCTGGTGACGCTGTTTTCGGAAGACTTCGAGTCCTTCCCACTCACAGTGAACCAGGAAGAGGGTGTGCAGGTTGGTACCCCCGCCTGTTACCTCGAAGCATTCCTCGGTGACGGTGTCATCTGTGGCGATCCGAACATCAACACCGAATGTGGTGAGCCACCTGTTCCTGCAATGATCGAGTGTGGTGACTTCATGAACGTCGCATTCGACGGCGAATGGAGCTACAACGGATGGAATCAGCTGTACGGGTATGACTGGGACGGCGCTGGTGGGACCAACCCCGCTCAGCCTGGTGTGGGTTGTGCAGAGTGGCAGGGTTGGACTGTCGCAGACAAGGACTTCTGGCTCTCAGCAGACCAGCAGCTCCGTGAGGAGTTCACCAAAGCCGAAGGGCGAATCCTTGTCGCTGACCCCGACGAATGGGATGATTACGACCCGTTCGGGATTGACCCAGACTCTACCGGTGTGTTCAACACGCTCTTCACATCCCCAGCGATCAGCATCGATGGTGTGACAGAGAACACAGTTATCGTCCGATTCGATTCAAGCTGGCGCCCAGAAGACACTCAGAAGGCAGCACTGAACGTCTCGTTCGACGGCGGTGCCTTCACGCAGGTACTTCTGTTCGAGTCGGACTCGAGTTCGCCAGACTTTAAGCCGGACTCAACAAATGAGTCCGTTGAGGTCATGATTAACAATCCTATGGGTGCAACGAGCATGCAGATTCAGTTCGAAATGTTCGATGCTACCAATGATTGGTGGTGGGCTGTGGACAATATCCAGGTTGCAGGCCAGGGTGGTGATCCAATCGAGCCGCCAAGCCCGTTCGATCTGAGCATCGACATGTTCAACGACACCACAGTCGTACCCATGAGCTGGACTCAGTCGCTCAACGCGATCGAGTACGAGATTGTCATCGCAAACGATGCGGACTTCAATGACGTTGTTGTTTCCCAAGTGACGACCGATCTCACGTATGCAACAGATTCGGGTGATCTGAATGCAGGTGCATACTACGTCAAGGTCATTGCACGCAACGATCTCGGTGAAACCGAGAACGTTACTCGTATCGGTGTTGACAACAACTGCTTCGCGGATCTGTCGCCCGATGGCAACCTCAACTTCTTCGACGTTTCTGTCTTCCTCCAGCTCTTCAACTCGCAGGGCTGATTGGATTGCAGAGTACAAGCGTGAACACGAACTGAAAATCACATCTATTCCGGTCCCGAATGGTTGATCGGATAAGGAGATAGAAACATGAACCGTAATCAAGCAAAGATCCTGAGCGGTCTGATCGCGCTCTGCGGCATGAGTGTCGCAGCAAACGCTCAGTCGCAGCAGGTGCTCTTCTTTGAGAACTTTGACAGTGTCGCACTCGGCCCGAACGTTGAAGAGGGTATCGAAACAGGCGCAGGTGGCCCCATGGACGCAGTCTGGTCCGCTACTTTTCCCACCGGTTGGGCAGTTGATTTCAATCTGCCCGGTGTCGGTGTCCTTGAGTGGCAGGGTTGGAATCTCGCCGACGGGCGTTGGTGGGCATTCACCTGTGGTGACCAGCAGCGCACCGATTTCGTTGAGCCGGATGAAAACGGATTGGGACGCGGAGCCATTGCGATCGCTGACTCAGACGAGTGGGATGACTATGACGCGAATGGTCTTGATCCCTCTGGCGAAGGTGATATGAACACCATGTTGACCACGCCGATCATCGATATGAGCAATGTCACTCCCGGAACGCTCAATCTTTCCTTCTTCTCCTCATGGCGCGATGAGTCGGATCAGACCGCGATGATTGAGGTTCGCTATGACGGCGGTGCGTGGGAGCAGGTGCTTCTGTGGACGAGCGATGACCAAGATCCCAACTTCCATGACGACGCTCCGAACGAGATCGTCAACGTTGCGATCAATAACCCCGCTGCGAGCACGATGGAAGTTCGCTTCTCCTACCTGAACGCTGCAAACAACTGGTGGTGGGCAGTAGACTCCATTCAGGTCAGCGGCGAACTCAATGCGTCTGCATCGAACGCGCCGGGGTACAGCTTCATCAGTGCAGATACCTTCAACGAAACCGGTCGTCCAGTGATCAACCTCGGCGAAGCAGTTGGTGCTGACGATTACACTGTGATCCTCGCAAAGGATGCAGAGTTTAGCGACATTCGTCAGTCGAGTACTGCTGATGCATCAGGGGATTACATGATTCCTGGCATTCCTAATGGCATTTACTGGGTGAAGGCAGTTGCAAACAACGGAGCCGGATCGCGTGACTCAGAGAACGCGCTTCGCATCGTCGTTGACAATCCGGTCACCGTTGATTTCAACGGTGACGGCGAACTCAATTTCTTCGATGTCTCGATCTTCCTTCAGGGATTCAACGCGGGCTGCCCGTAACTGAACTTTGAATATCTCTTCCCCTCATCGAGAAATCGGTGAGGGGACCTTTAGCGTTCTCTTTCCTCCACACCACACGTATTCCGGAGCAAGAACATGAACACCAAGGACTGTCGTCGTTCATGCATTGTCAACAGAGCGTTCACGCTCATCGAACTACTCGTTGTCATCGCGATCATCGCGTTGCTCACCGGGATTCTCCTTCCCTCCCTTGGGAAGGCGCGTGACGCAGCGTTGACGCTCAAATGCAAGGTCAATATGCGTTCGATTGACTTTGCTATGAACCTATACCGTGAAGACAATCGCGGATGGGGAAATGAGGAGAAGAACTACGGAGCAAGGTTTGATCTGAATGGTGTGCGATTTGAGAATGACGATCAGTATGCATACTGGGGTGTGTTCTATGACGACTATATTCAGGATGCGTTAGAAGTGTGGGAGGATCCAAAGTTTCAGCTCATGGACCCTTACCCATATTGGGGCACTGATCTTGATTTCATCTACGAGACCCAGCGATACCAGTCCTACGGATTGAACGGGCTTCGATCTGGTACAAATGATCAGAGTGATCCAGTCTCTAGATACGGGCTATGGCGCAACGCAACCAAGATGGTTGAGGGGCGTGGCGGTATCCTCGTTCCATCTTCTGTCTCATACCTCCGCCCACTATCTCAACTCCGTAGACCAAATGACATGATCGTGTTCCAGGATGCATTCGAGCATCAGATGGAAACGGGAAATGATGCGCTCGATGGTCTGACACAGTATGACAACAACTACGGTGGGCTCGAAGATTTCTGGGAAGATGCCTACTTCCGTCATAACGATAGCTGTCATGCGATGTTTGCAGATGGTCACATCGGTGTATTCAGCCGTAAAGAAGTTACCGATGATGGGAATCCCAAGCTCCGTTATTACTACTCAGGCGATCCAGAAGATCAGAAGAGGCTAACGGACCCAAACTACAACCCATGATCACTGCGATGAGCTCGCGAGTCCGTCATATACGCTACATCACGGAGTTAGGTACACATGGATAAGTCACAGGGCATCAAGGCAGCTGTAGCAGGTGTTGTCCTGCTCTTTGCTGGTATTCTCATCATTAGGTCAGTTACGTCTTCCAATGGTCTCACCAAGGGAGACATGCAGAGCGCTCTTCTCGAGATGCCCGTCGAGGATTTGATATCGATGCGTCAAGCACTCGCTGCTCAAGTTGCAGAAGCCAATCGGACGCGTAAGGGAGATAAATCCGAAATGCTTCTCGGGTTTGAGAGAACCCTTGCAGACTATGACACCATCCTTGAGCAGCGGGGAGTAAGCGTGGATGACCTTGGAACTCCATCAATCGCAGAAGTACCTTCGCGAAAGGGTGAAGAGCCATAAATGAGTCCCGATTGCGCTTGAATCATACTCAAATACACATAAGGCATATCACTCATGTTTACTCGTTTTCTTGCAACCTGCGTCATCGTGTGTTCAACACAGACACATGCCCAGGAAATTCGTGTTGGTCCAGTCCTTCAAGATGCATCTCCTGATCGCATGTGGGTGATGTGGGAAACGACGGGTGCGACTCCAAGCACAGTTGAATACGGACTTACTCCATCGCTCGGGATGAGTGCGATTGGTTCGTCAGCTGCGAGTCAGGGGAGTGCACGCATCCATCACACGATGCTTTCAAACTTGCAGCCAGACACGATGTACTACTACCGGGTAGGTTCAAGAAGCGTCCAGAGCAGTGTCCTGAGCTTTCGCACACCTGCTGAGATCAGTGCAGAGGACTCCTTCCGCTTTGCTGCACTTTCAGATACGCAGGGCGGACCGATCTCGGATATGCATACCCGAACGATCAACGATGGGATCATCGCCTTCGTTGAACAAGAGTTTGGGCCGGTATTGCATGATGAGCTCGATTTCGTCATTCAGCCGGGTGATCTTGTATCGACTGGATCCAACTACGACCAGTGGAAAGACCAGTACTTTGACGAGACGCAAAATCTCTATCAGCACGTTCCAATCTATCCGGTTCCCGGGAACCATGAGCAGGATGCCCATTGGTTCTTCGATTACTTCAAGCTCCCTGAGAATGGAACACCCGGGTATGAAGAACACTGGTGGTACAAGGATCACGGCAACATTCGACTCATCGGTCTAGATAGTAACAGCAACTATCGGATCCAAGCTCAGCTCGATTGGCTCGATGGTGTGCTCGATGATGCAGCGACAAATGATGACATCGACTTTGTCTTTGCTCAGTTGCACCACCCTCATCTCTCAGGAATCTGGACACCAGGGAACACCGCGTACACAGGACTCGTGGTTGAGCGCATGGAAGCCTTCTCTTCGGCAACCGGAAAACCATCGATTCATTTCTTTGGTCATACGCACGCCTACGAGCGAGGCCAGAGTAAGGATCACAATCACATGTGGGTGAATGTGGCTGCGGGTGAAGGTGGAATCGATTACTGGGATCAGTCTGACATCGATTACGACGAGTTCCAACGAGTTTTCCCTGAGTGGGGCTTTGTAGTCATGGAAGTCGAAGCTGGGGATGATCCCCAGTTCCGCTTAAGGCGAGTTAATCGGGGTAACAACTATTTTGAGCGAGATAATGAGGTGATGGATGACATCACCATTAAGCGATACAACGACGCGCCAGAAACTCCAGCAACGCAGATTCCTATCGATGGGAGTGTTGAAGTCAACCCAGATCTGGTTCAGCTTCAAGCAACCGCCTTCAGCGATCCAGACGGTGGATTTCATCTCGAAAGCGAGTTTCAACTCACAACCACACAGGGTGATTACACAGATCCAGCAGAAACTGAATGGATCCGCTTTGAAAACTGGTTTATGGATGAAGGCGCTGTTGGTGGCGAGTCAGGTTCGTACTCTATCAATACGGTCGAAGACTCGGACATCACAAAGGTAAAGGTCGAACTCCTTGACGGAAACACGACGTATTACTGGCGGGTCCGTTACCGAGACTCTGGGCTCGGCTGGAGTGAGTGGTCCAATGAGTCATCATTCACGACTGGTGCAGCACCGGAGGGGGCATGTTGCTTCTTGAGTGGTGTTTGCTTGCAACTCCGTGAGAACGTGTGTATCGCTGAGGGCGGGCAATGGCTGGGACTGAATAGTGATTGCGAGAACTGTCCTGAGATCCTAGTTGCATTCTCCGAGAACTTCGATTCAGTACCGCTTGGCCCCAGTGTAGACGAGGCCAGTGGAGGAGAGCAGGTTTGGACGAGTGAGGCGCCGGGTGGGTGGGCCGTCGATCGTTCGGGGGTTCCCAACGGTGGTGTCACGGAATGGCGTGGGTGGGGATTCGCAGATCCAGAGTGGTGGTCGGAAGTCGCAGGTGATCAGGGGCGATCAGGATTCATTCAAGCATCAGGCGCGACCGCAATCGCGGATCCTGATGAGTGGGATGACGCATCGCACGATGCTGGCACCTACAACTCCTGGCTTGAGTCACCTGTGATTGATGTTTCTATGTTGGATCACTCCAGCGCGAAACTGGCATTCAGTTCATCCTGGAGACCAGAGGGCGATCAACGTGCCATCATCACGGTAACCTTCGATCAAGGCTCAGAAATGATCATTGCCGATTGGCAATCTCAGCAGGGGCCAAGCTTTAAGCCTGACGCAATAAACGAGATGGTTGTGCTTGATCTCCCAATGCCTGAAAACGCGGAGACTCTCGAGGTCCGATTCGGGTTACTCGACGCTGGTAACAACTGGTGGTGGGCAATCGACAATGTCGTCGTTGTAGGCGAAGCAGTCGGTGATCGGATTACGATCCTGCAAGAAGGTTTCGACGCACTCCCACTCGGACCGAGTATTGATGAAACGCCTGCGGTTGGTGTCTGGACAGATGTGCCACCTGAGGGTTGGGACATTGATAACTCAGGGGTACCCAGCATTGGAGTTGCTGGACAGGGAGTTACAGAATGGGAGGGGTGGGCGTTCGCTGATCATGCATGGTGGACAGAAATCGCTGGTGATCAACGTCGAAGCGAGTTCGCGTCCGCGATCGGCACCATCGCAATTGCAGATCCAGATGAATGGGATGACTTAGGTGATCCAGAAGCATTAGGGCTATACAACACGGTAATGCGGACAGGGCAGATTGATGTTGCATCCGCGCGAGCGGGCACCGTGCGTCTCAGCTTTGACTCAAGCTGGCGTCCAGAGGACTTACAACGGGTTGAGGTTCGAGTTTCGTTTGATAATGGCCCGCAGACTACTTTGCTCGATTGGCGCAGCGAGTCTGGTGGTCAGTTTCACCCAGACGCAACGAACGAAAGAGTTGCGATCGATGTCTTGAATCCACCTGGCGCTTCGGGTATGGACCTTGAGTTTGGTATGTACGACGCTGCGAACGATTGGTGGTGGGCGATTGACAACATCCTCATTACTGCGAGATGTGCTGCGGAGTTTGGGGGCGATACTAGCACGCTCGATTTCTTCGATGTGTCAGAGTTTCTGATTGCCTATCAAAGTCAATCGGCCAGAGCAGATCTCAACATGGATCAAGCATTCAACTTCTTCGATGTCCAGATTTTTCTTCAAGCGTTCCTTAACGGATGCAACTGAACTTACTCCACAGAACGATAAGGGATTAGCTGATGCGAATCATCGTCTTTGCATTCATCGCGTTCATGGCATGTGGTGCGTTCGCATCAGAAATGCGTGAGTCACCCATCCGTACCGTTATTATCATTGGTGTTGATGGGCTAAGCCCACGTGGCGTCGATGAAGGTATCACGCCTCATCTAAATCGTCTCATCGGACAAGGGGCGTACTCGTTCCATGCTCGAGGCGTCTTCCCAACTTCCTCTTCACCGAACTGGGCATCGATGATCATGGGAGCTGGGCCCGAGCAACACGGGATTACCTCGAATGATTGGCGACTCTGGAGCCGAGCAATCATGCCTTCCAAGGAAGGATCGGAAGGGAGATTCCCAAGCGTGTTCTCTGAGGTCCGCCGGTTTCGCCCTGACGCTCGAATTTCAGTCGTCTATGACTGGAGCGGGTTTGGAAATCTCTTCGATCACGATGTCGTCGATGTAGCTGCCGACACCGAAGGCCCTGAGGAGACGATGCACCGTGCGGTTGAGGAGTTCAAGTACAACCGCCCTGATCTGCTCTTCGTTCACATTGATCACGTCGATGGAGCAGGGCACGGCAATGGCTGGCATACTCCCGAGTATTTCGACGCTGTCAAACGTGCGGATGATCGGATTGGTGAGATGATCGATGCAATCGATGACGAGAATGCATGGGGTTCAACGGTCTTGATCATTACTTCTGATCACGGCGGTGTAGGCAAATCTCACGGCGGTGAGAGTATGGCGGAACTCGAGATTCCATGGATCATCGCGGGCGCAGGTATCGCGAACAGCCGTGAAATTACGCGAGATATCAATACATACGATACCGCATGCACCGCTGCGTTCTTGTTAGGGGTGCCAATGCACTCATCATGGGTTGGTAAGCCGATCTCAGAATCTTTTAGAAGCGCTGCAAACGGCGGATGGATTGACAGTCAGTATCTTCCAGCGCCACGTATTACTCCTCCCGGAGCATTGATTGCTGCGGACGAGCTTGTGGTTACTCTCGATTCCGAGATGCCCGCAGCGGATATCACATACACAACCGATGGATCGGAGCCAACAAAGCAATCCAAGGTCTACGCCGGGCCGTTCATTATCGAAGAGACCACAACAATCCGAGCCAAGGCTTTCATGCGAGGACGAGAGAGCAGAGTGACAACTGATACGTACAGACTTCTCCGCTCTGATTCACCAAAGCCAGTCAAGTTCGAGTATTTCGAAGCACCTGATGGAGAGCCCAGATGGGAGCAGCTTCCAAACTTCCGGGCTCTGAAACCTGTGACGACTGGAGAATGCCCAGAAGTGGGGCTTGCGACTCTAAATGTCCGCGAAGATCAGTATGCGATCCGGTTCACAACTCAGCTCAAGATTGATGTTGATGGAACATACATGCTGCATCTGAAATCTGATGATGGGTCGCGGCTCAAGATCGGGAGACGAACGCTAATCGATAACGATGGTTCACACGGACCAATTGAGGAATCTGGAACCATCGATCTCAAGCCTGGTCTTCACACCATCATCGTCGAGTATTTTGAGGATCATGGCGGCGAGTCGCTCGAGTTGGCGATTACTGGGCCTGACAAGATTCGTCTTCCATTGACTGCAGATCACTTCGTCGCAGTTGAGTGAATGAGCGGGGTCAAAGAATGATCACAAACACGATCGATTCAATATTTACACGTTCGGAACGTGAGCGGTGCCATGGAGCATTCCCTGCAGGGTCGAATGGTGAGTTCAACTTTCCGCCCGAGTTAGCGATCGTTGTAGAACGCGGCGAAGGAGCATACCTCTGGGATACCGACGGCAATCAATACCTGGATATGTCGATGGGGTGGGGTTCAGTTCTCGTTGGGCATGCGAATCCAGATGTGATCAAAGCCGCAGCAGCCCAAGCGAGTCTTGGCTCAAACTTTTCATGCGTCAATCGGCGATCACTCGAACTGGCAGAGCGAATCATCGAGATCAGCCCCGCATGCGATCGAGTTCGTTTCTGCGCATCAGGCACGGAAGCGACGCACTACTGCGGACGTATCGCCCGTGCATCGACGAAGAGATCAAAGATTCTCAAGTTCGAGGGGGCGTATCATGGTGCGAATGACCTTGGGGTTACGAGTTTATTTCCGGATCAACTTCAGACATTTCCTACGTCAGAGCGATCATGCCACGGCGTCACTCAGAACGCTGCAGACGAGATTCTGGTTGTCCCGTTTAATGACCTTGAGCAGGCAGCTGCGGTAATCAGCGAGTATCGAGACGAGCTCGCTGCTGTGATTGTGGAACCCTTTCATCGGTGTATAGCTCCGCTTGAGGGATTCCTTGCTGGATTGCGGAAGCTCTGTGATTACCACGGTGTACTACTGATATTTGACGAAGTCGTAACCGGCTTCCGTTTTGCCTTCGGCGGAGCGCAGCAGTACTACGGGGTCGTCCCAGATCTAGTCGCATACGGCAAAGCCCTCGGCGGTGGGTACCCGATCGGCATGTTCGGTGGTAAGCAGGATCTGATGGAGATTGTTGAAGAACACCGGATGAACAGAGAACCGTATGTGTGGACCGCCTCGACCCTTGGTGGGAATCCCGTATCGTGTGCAGCAGCATGGGCGGCACTGGATTATCTAGAACGACCGGGTACGTACCAGAAGCTACACGAAGTAGGTGCGTATCTCCGGGAAGGGATGAGAAATGCCCTGAAGGAGACAAATACCGTTGGTCAGATCATCGGTGATGGTCCACTTGCGCAGTTCATCTTCTCGCAAGATCCTGTTGTTGATTATCGCTCAACCAGAGCAGGCGATCGAGTGAAAGCCCGCTGTGTCCTACTCGAACTACTCCGTCAGGGAATCTTCTTGAATCCGATGGGTACGAAGCTCTATCTGAGTACAGAACACTCATCAGCAGAGTGCGATCAGTTTGTTGAGGCATTCCGAAACGCAATCAGCCGCGTAGGTTCCTAGACGTTTGTTTTAGCTTGAGATCTCTGTTTAGAGTCAGTTAAGTACGCACATGAATCATACGTTTCAGGTCTTGGTTTGATACGCTTACTCAAACCGGACTGCACACAATTCCACCCAGAGTCAACCAATGGGTAGCGAGTTGATTGAGGAACGCACGTGACTCCGATCCTAAAAACCGAACAACTTGGAATGACATACGCTGGGCAGTTCGTCGCCTTGCAGGATGTTGATCTGAGTATCCAACCGGGCGAGCGAGTCGCGATCATTGGTCGATCGGGCGCGGGAAAGAGTACCCTGCTTCGTATCTGTAATCGTCTTCTTCATCCAACAGAGGGTGCACTTTATCTCGATGGCGAGAATGTCACAAACGCACAAGGAAAGAAGCTCAGATCAGTTCGCCGCCGTGTAGGCATGGTTTTTCAGCAGTTCAACCTCGTTTCGCGTCTGAGCGTGCTAGACAACGTGCTCGTCGGAACCCTCGCTCAACGCAAGGGGCTTTCTACGTTGCCCACGCTTTGGCGTCAGTTCTCAAAGGATGAACAATCTTGGGCGATGGAGTGCTTGCGTGAAGTTGAAATTGAGCACCTCGCGAGTAAGCGTGCCACTGAGCTTTCGGGTGGTCAGCAACAACGTGTTGCGATTGCCAGGCTCTTGGCCCAAAGGGCTGATGTGATTCTTGCCGACGAGCCGATCGCTTCTCTCGATCCACGTAGCGCAGAGCAGGTAATGAACATCCTGCAACACATCAACGAGTCACATGGTGTTGCTGTGATGACGAATCTGCACCAGGTTGATGTCGCAACTCGTTTCGCACACCGGATTGTTGGACTGCGTCATGGGCGCATGGTCATGGATACCACTGCGGATCAACTGAATGACGAACTTCTAGAGCATCTGTACGGCGATCAACTGAGTGAAGCTCAGGAACTGATTCCGTCTGCATCGAACGCAAAGGGCTTGATTGAGCCACATGGGAGAGTAATGGATGAACACGTATCTCAAGCTGTGGTTTAAGCTTTTCGCGATAGGTCTATTCGGCGCTTTAAGTACAGGATGCTCAGACGCTGAATCGACACAAGCGGGGCAATCTCACGTTCATTCAGGTGATACTGCATCAGAAGATTCGATGCCAGATGGGCCTATCCGATTTGGGCTAATTCCTTCTGAGGGTGGAACTGACATTGTTGAACGATTCAAGCCAGTGATTTCTCAGCTTGAAAAGGAGCTTGGGCGACCTGTAGAAGCCTTCAGCGCGACGGAATACCTTGGAATCATCACCGCGATGAAGAACAAACAGGTTGACGTGGTTTACTTCGGTCCCAAAAGCTACGTTGAAGCCAATCGCATTGCTGGTGCGGTTGCCGTGGCCAAGGAGCTCAACCTTGAGGGACTGGCGGGATACTACGGGATCATCGTAACCCACAAAGAATCAGGGATTACTTCGCTTGAAGAAGCCAAGGGGAAGCGCTTCGGATTCACAACACCAAACTCAACCTCGGGTTTCCTGGTTCCATCAATCGGGATCATGGAAGAAACTGGTATGAGCGCAGAGCAGTACTTTGGTGAGATCAAGTACACCGGAACCCACGGCAATGCGGTCCGCGCCGTGCTCGCGAGGGATTTAGAAGTTGCCGCGACAAACACCCTTGATCTCCGAGCGATGGAACAGTCCGGATTGGACTCTTCAAATCTTGTCGAACTTTGGCGTAGCCCAATGATCCCCGCTGGCGTGATCGCGGTCCGCGAAGATCTTCCCCAAGAGTTTCATCAACAGGTCGCAGATGCCCTCGTCGCGTTAAGTTCTGATGTTGATGCAATGGAACAAATGGCTCGTGGTGGTTTCGTCCATGCGACGGATGAGGAGTATGACATCATCCGGGTGCTCGAACAGCGTAAGGCTGAAATGGCTGAAGCGAATGACGGATAACACAACTACGATGCAGAAAGCCCCGAAGCCGATATGGCGCTTTGCGCTCCCTTTCCTCGTGCTGCTTCTGCTCTCAATCCTGTTCAACACATTGTTCGAAATGGATGTCGCTATCGGGCTTGCTCTCGCGGCGATGTTCGCAGGAGTATCGGCATTATTCACTGCGCCCAAGTTCGCAGCACCGTTGCTGATCCTCGCTGCACTCACCTGGTCTGCTCACAAGAGTCAGTTGAGTCCACTCACACTTCTCCAGAATCGTGATCGCGCAGGTGAGTACATCTTCGGTCGATCACTAAACGATGAGGAGCGTGAGCGTGTATTTGAGCAAGCAGAACGCACGACGAGGCTCAGCCTACGTTCTGATGCTGAACGGCAGGTTCTCGACGAGCTTAGCTTGAGCAGGATTGATACAAAACCCGACGGATTCGATCAAATGGTCGATCAGCAATTCAATCAGCTTCGTTCCGCATTAACTGATGAGGAATGGGAGCATCGAGTAAGGCGTACAGCGAAGCGAGCTGAGCATGAGCGTAAGGGAGGGTTCTTCCCGATTGAAACCAGCAAGGAGTCCGTTGAGCTCTACCTTGACGCAACTCTTGAGACTGTTGCAATAGCTGTTTGGGGCACGCTGATAGCGTTCGTCACTGCACTCCCTATCTCTCTGCTCGCATCACAACGATCACTTGAGATCATGAGCACAGGGAGCTCTGTTTGGCAGCGTTTGGGGCGTCGGCTCGGAACGTTTCTGACGCGGAGGGGCTTTGATGCTTGCCGGGGGTTTAATGAGTTTGTGCTTGCACTGATCTTCGTCGCAGTAATTGGACTCGGTCCATTTGCGGGCGTGCTCGCGTTAGCAGTCCATACCTTTGGTGTGCTCGGCAAAGTCTTCGCTGATGCGCTCGACACCATCGGGAAGGGGGAGGTTGAGGGTGTGCTCGCAAGTGGCGCTCCGTCGGCTCATGTGATCTCTTTCGCGGTACTGCCTCAGGTGTTCCCTGTCGTTATCTCCCAGACACTACTGAGATTCGAGAGCAACGTGCGATCAGCTTCCGTGCTCGGGCTTGTGGGAGCAGGGGGAGTAGGATTTCTGATCGATGCGAAGCTCAAGTCCTATCAGTTCCAAGAAGTCGCGACGATCATGCTGATCATTATCATTCTTGTTTCACTGATCGATTTCGGATGCTCTTGGATCGTAAAGCGGTTCCTCTAGCGGGTGCCTAGATTTGAGGCGATGCCTTACGCGGGATGCCTCAGGGGCAACCAACCCCGAACAGTTCAAGAAATGCAGAAACATCAAAGAAGTTGAACTCATCGAATGGGGCTGCAAGATCAGCTTTTGTATCCATCGAGATGTATGCGCAGAGAAATGCAGATACATCGAAGAAATCGAAATCACCAAGTGGTGAGGCAAGGTCGGCAGGATTGCACCCTGAAATCTCGAATCTGAGTGAAGTTTCTAGCGAAGGGGTCCCCGGATCATCACTGACGATCACGATTTTTTCAACATACTCTCCGGGTTCTGGGTAATGATCAGCATTCAGCGTCAGTAGGTGATTTTGCAGTTGAGTGCCAGCCAACGACTCGAAATCTCCATATGGAATCTCCACGAATCCAGTGGTTGTAAAACTGTACTTCAAGGGAGAAATCCCCTCGCTCCCCCAGAGCGTGAGGTCTCCATCGTTTCCGACGCGGAGTAGGACAGTGCGGGCCTCATCAAAGCGGATAGGTCCTAGATCTTGAGTCTCACCGACCACGCGTATACGAGGCGCGACATCAAGGTCAAGATACACAGGTATGTGCCCATCCGGATCAGCGAGATCGGCAATCGCTTGAGCGATCTCCGTCCCAACCATCTGATTTCCCTCGACGCGCATGCTCTGGTTGTACCGCGTCCCATCGTTCCCCCAAGCTCGATGAGAGTGATTCGGGTCTTCAGTGGTTGAGAGATCCCAAGGTGTTGGGAACGCGCCGTCGTAGTTGAATCCCCGGTTATTCAGGAGTGATGGTGAGAGCAAAATTTGATCGAGACGATCATCCATACCGCCACCACCGGTTGGGTCTTGGGTATGGATATTGCGGAAACTGGAGTTGTTATTCCATGTACCCGGCGCGGAGATTGGATCCCACAGTACGCCAGTGTTCGGGATGATCCCGTTGAGTTCCTCATACGCGGGATCGGTCGAGTGTCTGATGTTCAGATCTGCACCAAGGATGATGTGACGATCCTCGGGGAGAGTCTCTATGTGTGATCGCACGATTTCGGATTCAACGAGTTTCCGCGCGAGATCGGATGGGGAGTACCCCGCTTTGTAGTGGAGGGGAAAGAACGAGAGCATTGAGGCTTCCTCGTCATATCCGATCGCACGCATGTCAAAGCGGACAACATTACGAGGCTGCTGTGGAGAACCTCCGCCCGCTGCGACGAGTTCGGCTTCTACGAACTGCAGTTTCGAGGTTCGATAGACCAGAGCGGTATGCAATCCGCCACCCGGGTTAGTGTAGATGGGGGCAGCTGCCCAGTCGCTAGGGGATCCTGGTGCTTGATTGAGTGCTTGGACGAACTGAAGTGTGGGCACACGCCCCGTCATCTCCTGTAAGCAGATGATGTCTGGGTCGAGTTGTTTGCCTTCCCAAGTGCCGTAGCACACCGTCCCGATCTGATCGGAACGAGTTCCGTCGTAGTACGTGATATTCCATGTCACTACGCGTATGCCGTCTGCTGCGACCAGCGTACCTGTGAACGCAAGAATAGTTGTGAGTGATGCGAGTGTGTTCTTCATGTTCATTGATCCTCAAAGAAGATCGCCCGAGCATCTTCACGCCCGGGCGACGATGGTTTGTTATGCATTCAGTTCAAGCAGCGTTTTACGGGCAACCCGCGTTGTACGCCTGAAGGAATGCGGAGACGTCGAAGAAGTTCAACATGCCGTCGTTGTTGTAATCAACACTCATGTCCATTGCGTTAAACGCCTGGAGGAATGCTGAGACATCAAAGAAGTTCAGTTCGCCGAATGGCGCTGCCAAGTCGGCTCCACTACATGGGAGATCGGGGCAGTCATTCAGGTCAGGAACCACGACGCCAGTGACTGCACCAGGTGACGCAGCGGTCAGGCCCATGGCATTGAAGATGTCAGTCTCCACGTTATTGCGTGCATCATCGAAGGACACGAATGAACCCGCCCAGTTGAATCCGCTGTCATTACTTGCACCATCGTACGAGCCCGGGAGTAGGTAGATGGAGAACGCCTCGATTGCCGGGTCACCGGTACCATCAAACGGCCAGACAATCCCGTCGTCGTCGTAGTTCACGATATCAACGAGCCCACCCGATGCATCACGGAGCGTAAGGATTTCATTACCCGTGTTGGGTGAGTTGGACAGGTTGTTCAGCGCGTTCGATTGAGGTAGGCGATCGAGATTGACCGAACCCCAGCCACGCAGTGGGATCACCTGGTACCCGCAACCCCATGCGTCGTAGAAGGCCTGCTGAGCGTCTGCGACGGTTGCAAACTCAAAGAAGATACCCCCATCAACGGAGTCTCGCTGGAAGAGAACCGCGGCCTCATTCGGTTGCAGGACCGTCCCTGATGGCACAACATCGGTGTACCCGTCTTCGTCACGAAGGTACCAACCCGAGATATCAACCGGGCTTGCGGAAACATTCAGAATCTCGACGAACTCATTGGGAAGGAACACATCCTGATCAGGTTCGCCATTCGGACCTGTCCCGAATGGGCGACGTTCAGGGTTTGTAACGGAATGGAGTTCGGTGATGATAACTTCGCGATCGATCGGCTGAGGATCGTTCAGGTCAACAACACCTGGCGAGCCGGATGCACGCACGGAGTTATTGAGCACGCCCGAACCATTCGAGCTGAACGCGCTTGCGATGCCATCGATCGACAGACGCCAGCTCTGAGCGGAGTTATTGCTCTGCGCATCGAGCGCGGAGCCAATGAGGTAGATTGAAGACGTGCCGTCATCGACAGGCCAGTCAGTACCAAGCGACTGATCAGAGATGTAGTCGACAATGTCCGAAGGTACGCCGTTGGTGTCGGTTAGCGCGAGGATCTCGTCGCCCGGAACGGAAGTGTTCCCGCGAGAACCGAAACCGATAACCGGGATGACTTGTGTGCTCGCGGGGACATTCCACGCGGCACGGAACTCCGCAACTGGATCAACGCCAAAGTACTGGTCGTTCGGATCCTGGTTGAGCACGGAGTAATCATTGATTAAGATCGCGACGTCTCCGGGTTGCAGGATGATGCCTGAACCGATAGGGTCGGATTG